>ENA-UESC01000344-UESC01000344.1-human-gut-metagenome-genome-assembly--contig:-NODE-344-length-45688-cov-23.575979_pt1 | contig 45688 bp, 63 predicted proteins | sample MGYA00242998_ERZ507999 | MGnify/ENA primary metagenome ERZ507999 (study PRJEB26167, sample SAMN06115465) | human gut metagenome | host: Homo sapiens | place: China:Hubei | collected 2016-04-27... | reverse complement strand
GCCTGTTAGGCGCTGCCGGTAACAGAGCCTTACAGGCGCATATGAAGAACCACCGGCTAGGCCGGTGGGTTCCTTTTTATGGGCAACGTCTTTTTCACGTATGGGGTTGCATCTAGGGCCTTTCGGCTTTGTGCGGCGATTGACAACCGCCAACGGGATACATAAGAAGCAAGACCATATGCTGGCTGGTGCCTGCGCTTGCCTCCCCGTTTCCGAACGTGCTGCGTCTATTCTGCCGAGGCGGCTTTGCCGCTCACCGCAACGCACAGGAGGCCCCATGACGGGATGTGGAACGGAACGCTACACCGACTGGTTTTTTGACTTGGACGGGACTCTGGTGGACAGCGCCCCCGATATCCTGCGGCTGCTCGGCGGCGTGCTGCGGGAGGAAGGGCTCGCCGTGCCCGAACTGGACAAGGGGCGCATCGGGCCGCTTCTGGAAGACATCATCCGCGGGATCTGCCCGGATCTGGCCCCTGCGGATCTGGAGCGCATCGTCCGCATCTACCGGGCGCGCTACCGCGCCTGCCCCTTTGACGAAAGCCCGGCGTTCCCCGGCATACCGCCGCTGTTCGAGCGGCTGTCGGGGCGGGGCTGCCGGTTGTTTGTGGCTACCAACAAGCCGGAGGACGTAACACGCCGTCTGCTCGACGTCCGGGGTCTTCTGCCGTTTCTGGCCGGGTTCGCGTGCAGCGACTCGCTGCCGGGGCGGCGGCTCTCCAAGGCCGGGATGCTGGCCCTGCTCATGGAACGCCACGGCGTGGAGCCGGGGACGGCGATTATGGTCGGGGACTCGGCGCTCGATATGCGGGGAGGGCAGGAGGCGGGCATGGCCACGGCTGCGGCCTTGTACGGGTATGGGCGGCGCGGGGCGCTGCTCGAAACCGGGCCTGATTTCGTCATTGAGGATGCGGCGTGGGCGCGCGTGGTCCGGCTGTCCGGCGGAGCCGCCGGTTTGCATGAAGGAAGGATTGCATGAAGCAGGAAAATCGGCATCAGGCCATTCTCTATGCCGTGATGCGGCAAGGGTACGTTTCCATCGAATCGCTGGCTGAGGAGCTCGGGGTGTCGTCGCAGACCATCCGGCGGGACATTTCCGAGCTGGACAGGACGGGGATGCTGGAGCGCAGGCCGGGCGGGGCGAGCTGCCGCACGACCATTCTGAACAGCACCTACGATGCCCGGCAGGTCGAGGATTTCAAGGACAAGGAGCGCATCGCCCGGACCATTGCGGAGTATATCCCCGACAACAGTTCCATTTTCCTTACCCTCGGGACGACCGTGGAGGTCATCGCGTACGCGCTGCTCGAGCGCTCCGGGCTCATGGTCATCACCAACAACGTGGTGGCGGCGCTCACCTTGAACAAGAAGACCGACTTCGAGGTGGTCCTCGCTTCGGGCTATATGCGCAAGAGCAGCAACGGCCTTGTGGGGGAAAGCACAATCGAATTCGTCAACGGTTTTCAGTGCGATTACGTGATCACGAGCACCGGGGGCATCAGCGAGGTGGACGGTCATCTGCTTGATTACCATACGGCGGACGTGAGCGTGGCGCAGTGCATGATGCGCAATGCAAACAAAGTGTTGCTTGCGGCAAGCCGTTCGAAGATCGGGCGGCAGGCCGTGGTCAGGGTAGCCCCGCTCAAGACCGTGGACGTATTGTTCACCAACAGCCCCGTCCCTTCTCGGTTGGAGGAGGTCGCGCAAGCCGCGGGCGTGGAATTGATCGCTTGTTAATGGAATAAATTTTACAACTATATGACGCTCAATATTTTTGGAAAGGATTCTATATTTTTTTAACATATTGAAATTAAATAAATATAAAATACAGCATCCGTTCATGCCGAATGGATGCTGTATTTTTTTGTACATTTTTTGAAAATGTATTGACACAAAACGACGTTTCGGAGATGGAATGAAACAGAATAGACGCAGTATTGGTTCTCGGACTGGTGACGGCAATCCCGTTAGTCCGCCGGATTGTTCCTTTCGGAACATGACGGCGCCACCCTCAAACCGGAGAGTTTCATATGCGCAAAGGTCTTTTCACCCTTCTGTCCCTTGTCTGCGCCGGCCTGATCTGGGCCGCGCCGGCCCCCGCGAACGCGGCGGACAAGATCGTCATCCGTTTCGCGCACAGCAACACGCCTTCGGACATGGACCCCTACCATGCGCTCGTCACGAAGATGAACGACAAGCTGGTCAAGAAGCTCGGCGCGGATCGCATCGAGATTCAGGAATTCCCCGCCGGGCAGATCGGCAGCGAGGAGCGCAGCTTTCAGGACGTGCAGCAGGGCATCCTCCAGATGACCGTGCTCGCGGTGAACAACGCCTCGATCTTCGCCCCCTCCCTCGGAGCGTTCGACCTTCCCTACATCTTCAAGAGCGTCAAGGAATTCGACGATTGCGTCGATCAGAACTGGGATCTCATCAACAAGCGCATGGAAGCCGAAAGCGGCACCATCGCCATCGCGTGGCATTCGCAGGGCTTCCGCTTCATCACCAACAGCAAGCAGCCCGTTGCCAAGCTGGCCGACCTCGCTCCGGTCAAGATCCGTACCCCCAACAACCCGATCATGATCGGCGTGTACCGCGCCTGGGGCACGGACCCGGTTCCCATGGCCATGGACGAAACCTTCAACGCCCTCCAGCAGAAGGTCGTGGACGGTCAGGACAACCCGCTGGTCTCCATCGCCACCAACCGCTTCTATGAAGTGCAGAAGTACATCACCGAACCCCACTACAAGCTGTGGACCGGCCCCGTGGTCGTGAACGTGGACTGGCTGCGTTCCCTGCCCGCCGACGTGCAGCAGGCCATCATCGAGGCCGGGCACGAAACCACCGTCGAAATGCGCGCCCTGCTCGACAAGCAGGAAAGCGCCTCCCGCGAGTTCCTGAAGGAAAAGGGCATGGTCTTCTGCGGCGTGCCCACGGATGAGGACGAGTGGATGAAGCGGGCCGTCAGCATCTGGCCCCAGTTCTATCCCCAGATCAAGAACCTTGAAATCGTTGAGGCCTTCATGAAGACGCTGGGACGCCAGCTCCCCAGATAAGTCCAGGTTTGACGGGGGCGGCCTTCGGGCCGCTCCTCCCCTCAGGAGTTCCGCTATGAAGAATCTGCTTGCATGGCTCGACGTTCACTTTGAAGACGCGCTTTGCGGCGTCCTGCTCGTCGGCATCATGATCATGCTCATGGCGCAGGTGGTCGTCCGGTTCGCGTTCGGGCACGGGCTCACGTTTTCGGAAGAACTGTGCCGTTTCTCCTTCCTCTATCTCGTCTATTTCGCGGCGAGCCTCGTAGCCTGCAAGGGTGCGCACATCCGGGTGACCGCGCACACCCAGAAGCTCCCCGCGCCCGTGCGCGTGGGCCTGCTCATGCTGGCGGATCTGCTCTGGCTCGGGTTCAACGCCACGGTGATCTATCAGGGCGCGCTGCTCATCGACAGCATGTCCACCCGCCCTATGGTGTCGGGCAGTATGCTGCTTGATCTGCGTTACGTCTATTTCGCCGTTCCCGCCGCCTTCACGCTCCAGAGCTTCCGCATCCTCCAGCGGTGGTACCGGCATTTCCGGGGCGGCGTTTCCATCCTCGGTCAACAGCAGGAGGAGGTGTAGCATGTCCGCCGATGCCGTTCTTTGGATTGTTATGGCCTTCTGCCTCATCGTGGGCTGCCCCATTTTCGTGTCGCTCGGCGTGGCCTCCACCCTTGCCCTTATTTTGACCAATATCCCCATGCGCATCGTCGCGCTCGACATGCTCAAGGTGATGGACATGTTCCCGCTGCTCGCCGTGGTGGGCTTCATCTTCGCGGGCGCGCTCATGGAAAAGGGCGGCATGGCCCGCCAGATCGTCGACGTGGCCTCGCTGTTCGTGGGCCGGATACGCGGCGGCCTCGGCATCACCACCATTCTGGGCTGCCTGTTCTTCGCCGCCATGATCGGCTCGGGCCCGGGCACGGTCGCCGCCATGGGCAGCATCATGATCCCCACGATGGTCCGGCGCGGCTATTCGCCGGAATACGCGGCTGGCGTGTGCGCCACGGGCGGCACCCTCGGCATCCTGATCCCGCCGAGCAACCCGATGATCATCTATGGCATCATCGCCAATACATCCATCGCGGCGTTGTTTACCGCCGGGTTCGTGCCGGGCTTCGTGCTCGGGCTCATGATGATGCTCATGGCCTATTTCCTTGCCCGCCGCGCCGGGTTCACCGGAACCGTGGACGAGGACAAGGGTGCCCATTTCTGGCCCATGTTCCGCAAGAATTTCTTCTCCCTGATGGCCCCGGTCATCATCCTCGGCAGTATTTACGCCGGGATCTGCACGCCGGTGGAGGCTTCGGTGGTGGCGGTGTTCTACGCCCTGTTCGTCGGGACGTGCATCACCCGTGAGCTGAAGATCATCCAGCTCTGGGACGCGATCAAGCTGACCAACGTCTCGGCGGGCAGCATCATCATCGTGCTCGGCGTGTCCACGCTGTTCGGGCGTATCCTGACCATGCAGCGCATCCCGCACCAGCTCGCCAACGCCATGATCACCCTGACGGACAATCCGTATGTCATTCTGGTGCTCATCGGGCTTCTGCTGCTGTTCCTCGGGATGTTCATGGAAACCCTCGCCACCATCGTCATCCTCGCGCCTATTTTCCTGCCCCTGATCACCAAGGTCGGCATCGATCCCGTGTTCTTCGGCATCTTCTGGGTCATCACCAACGAAGTGGCGCTGCTTTCGCCGCCGCTGGGGGTGAACCTGTTCATTGCCCAAAACCTGTCGGGCATCAGCTTCGAGCGGGTGGCCAAGGGCGCTTTCCCCTACATGATGCTGATCATCTGTTTCATCATAATGCTGATCCTGTGGCAGGATCTGCCCTTGTGGCTTCCGCGCCTGACGGGGCAATACTAGTTTGATAGGGAGTTCGGATATGTCTGAAAAGGACTTTGACCTGATTTGTATCGGCCGGTCGTGCGTGGATCTCTACAGCGGCGAATTCGGCGTCCCGCTGGAGCGGGCCATGACCTTTACCAAATCCGTGGGCGGAAGCCCCATGAACATCGCCATCGGCACGTCTCGGCTCGGCCTGCGGGTGGGCGCGATCACCGGCGTGGGGCAGGAAGACAACGGCCGTTACCTCAAGTGGCAGCTCTCCTGCGAAGGCGTGGACGTCAGCGCCGTGAAGACCGATCCCAAGCGGCTCACCGCGATGGTGCTCCTGAGCATCCGGGGCGACAACGACTTCCCGCTCATCCAGTACCGGGAAAACTGCGCCGACATGGGCCTGACCGCCGAGGACATCGATCCGGACTATCTGGCCCGGGCCGGGGCCGTACTGGTGACGGGCACGCACCTCTCGCGCGAGGGCGTGCGGTCCGCGACCATGAAGGTGCTTGAAACCGCGAAGCGCCTCGGCCTCAAGTGCATCCTCGACATCGACTTCCGCCCCAACTTGTGGGGATTGCAGGGGCACGACGCCGGGTCCAGCCGCTGGGCCGAGGCGTCCGAGCAGGTGACCTCCGAATACAAGAAAGTCCTTCCGTACTTCGACCTCATTGTGGGTACGGAGGAGGAATTCTTCATCGCGGGCGGCAAGACCGAGGCGATGGAAGCCCTGCGCGAAGTCCGTAGGCTCTCGAAGGCGCTCCTCGTCTTCAAGCTCGGGGACAAGGGCTGCGCCGCGCTGCCCGGGGATATTCCGGACAGCTTCGTGGATGAAGTGGTCTATCCGGGCTTCCCGGTGAAGGTGTTCAACTCCATCGGCGCGGGCGACGGGTTCATGTCCGGCTTCCTGCGCGGCTGGCTGCGCAATGAGGATCTGGCCTCCTGCTGCCGTTACGCCAATGCCGCCGGAGCGTTCGCCGTGTCCCGCCTCGGCTGCTCCTCAGCCTATCCGAGCTGGACCGAGCTGCAATACTTCGTCAGCCACGGCAGCAAGCACAAGTGGCTGCGCGAAGACGCCATGCTCGAACAGATCCACTGGGCCACCAACCGCCGCAACAAGTGGAAGAACCTCGCCGTGTTCGCCTTTGACCACCGTGATCCCTTCTCCGCGCTGGCCGCCGAAACGGGCCGCGACGCCAAGGCCATTACCGCCTTCAAGAATCTGGCTTTCCGGGCCGTGGCGGAAGCCTCCTCGGAGCTTGAAGGCCAGAACGATGTGGGCATTCTCGTGGACGACACGTACGGCCAGTCCGTCCTGTTCGAGAGCAACCGCTATCCGTTCTGGGTGGGCCGTTCCATTGAAAAGACCGGGGTTAACCCGCTCATGTTCGAGGGCAAGGCCGACGTGGGTTCGACGCTTCAGGCGTGGCCTGAGAACCATGTGGTGAAATGCCTGTTCCGCCCCGGTGCGAAGGATGCGCCCGAGGTCGTGGAAGAGAACGAGCGCCAGCTGTGCCGCCTCTTCTCGGGGGCGCGGAGCACCGGGCATGATCTTCTGTTGGAAATCATCGTCGACCAGCCGCAGACGCGGGAAGAGCAGGACGCCTGCCTGCTGCGTTGGATGCGCCGCTGCTACGAGCTTGGCGTGTACCCCGACTATTGGAAGATCCTGCCCGTAGCCGACCAAGGCACGTGGCAGGCCATCGAAGCGTTGATCGGCGAATACGATCCGTACTGCCGGGGCATTCTGTTCCTCGGGCTCAACGTGGCGGAAGCCGAGCTGGTGAAGCGGTTCGCCGCGCTGCCCGAATCGCCGCGCGCGCTTGGGTTCGCCATCGGGCGGAGCATCTTCCTCGAACCGGCCCGTAAGTGGTTTGCCGGGCAGATGTCCGATGAGGACGCCGTGGCGACCATGCGGGATTGCTTCCTGCGGCTGGCCCGCGCGTGGAACGGGCGCAACCGCGGGTAGTTTTTCGGGGGCTGCTCGCCCCCGTACCCCTCGGCAGAGGCGCTGCCTCCGCACTCCGCAAGGGGGCAAGCGCCCCCTTGACCCGGCGTGGGAGTTTCCTGTTGCAAGGCTGCGGGAAGCGCTGGGAGGGAATTGCCTCTTTATACGCAATACAGACAAAACAAAATCTCCTCCACCCCAACCCCGGGCGTTCCGCATTCCCCCTGCGGGACGCCCGAACCAAGGCACTTTGAAAGGAACGGCGCCATGAAAACATGCGTATTGTACGGTCCTAAAGACCTCCGCATTGAGGAGCGCCCCGTCTCCGAGCCGCAGCCGGGTTTCGTCCGTCTGCGCATGGGCGGCGTGGGCATTTGTGGGAGCGATCTTCATTATTACCATATCGGGCGCGTCGGGAACGCCGTGGTCCGTGAGCCCATGATCCTCGGGCACGAACTGAGCGGCGTGGTCGATGCAATCGGCCCCGGCGTATCCGGCCTTGTGCCGGGCCAGAAGGTCATCATCAACCCTACCGATGAATGCGGAACGTGCGGCTATTGCCGGTCCGGGCACCAGAACCTCTGCCCGGATCTGCGTTATTACGGATCGGCGGCCCGGACTCCGCATGTACAGGGGATCATGGTCGAATACCCGATGGTGCAGGCCCGGCAGTGCGTGGCGGTCAGCGACGCCGTGCCGCTTGATCAGGCCGCCTGCGTGGAACCCCTCGCCATCGCCCTGCACGCTGTGGCCCGCGCCGGGAATCTGCTCGGCAAGCGGGTGTTCGTCAGCGGGGCGGGTCCGGTGGGCTGCCTCATCGCCGCCGTTGCCCGCCTGAACGGTGCGGCGTCCGTGGCTATCAGCGATATGGAGGCGTTCCCGCTGTCCGTGGCGGTGAGGCTCGGTGCGGACGCGGCGTTCAAGGCCGCCGATCCCGCGCTGGCCGATCTCGCCAATGGCTGTGAAGCCTGTTTTGAGGCGTCCGGTTCCGTGGGTGGCATGAACACCTGCCTGAGGAGCGCCGCGCCCGGCGGTACGGTCGTGCATGTCGGGTTCCTCGGCGAAGAGGAGGTTGCCTATCCGATCAACACGATGGTCATCCGCAAGGAAGTCACGGTCTGCGGCTCGCTGCGCGCCTATCAGGAATTCCCGCTTGCCGCCCGCCTCGTGGAATCGGGGCGGCTTGATCTGTCGCCCCTGATCACCGCTTCCTATCCGCTGGAAAAGGCGGAAGAGGCCATTCTCGCCGCCAGCGACAAGACCCGATCCATGAAAGTCGTTCTGACAGGACCGGCACTGTGAGGTTGTTATGAATATCAGTATTTCCGTCGCCGCCACGCCGTGCGCCATGCCGCAGATCATGTTCGCGGGCGATCTGGAGGCGCGCTGTGCGCTCCTCGCAGGGCTCGGCTATGACGGCATCGATATGTTTTTCCCCGATCCGCAGGGCACGGATGCCCGTACCGCCAAAGCCGCGCTGGACCGTAACGGGTTGCGGGCTACCATGCTTGCAGCGCAGGGCGATCTCATGGCCGACGGTTTGTATTTGAATGATGCCGGGAGGTTGTCCGAACTGCTCGAGCGTTCGAAGTACCATCTTGAGCAGTGCGCCGTGCTCGGTGCCATGCCGAACATTGGGTTCATCCGGGGATGGCACCGCAACGATCCGGGCAGCCTGCCCCGCATGGCCGACGGCCTCGCCGCGTATTGTCAACTGGCGGCGTCCTTCGGTGTGGACGTGCTCTTGGAACCGATCTGCCGTTACGAAATCGACTCCATCCATACAACGGATCAGGCCATCGACCTGTGCGAGCGTGCCGGAAAACCCGCCAATCTCGGGCTCCTTCTCGATCTCTTCCATATGAATATTGAGGAAGCGTCCGTGTGCGGAGCCATCTGCCGCGCCGGGTCGCTTGTGCGGCACGTCCATTTTGTGGACAACACCCGCGCCGTGCCCGGTATGGGCTGCATGGCGCTGCCGGATGTCGTGGCCTGCCTCAAGGCCGTGGGCTACGAAGGGTTTCTCGGCATCGAAGCCATCCCCGGATCCGATCCGGAAGGCGAGGCCCGCAGCGGTCTGGCCTTCACCCGCGCGCTGGGCGTGTGAGGCTATATCCCTTAGCAAACAGGCGGCATTTTTCTTTTGCTGGAATGTTTCGGTGCGGCATACCCCGAGGAATTCCTTCAACCATTACAGTAAGGATGCAATCATGTTTTCTCTGAACGGCAAAACGGCTCTCATTACTGGTTCCGGGCGCGGCATCGGCCTCGCCATCGCGGAGGCGATGGCCCATCAGGGTGCGAACATCTTCCTGTCCGACATCAACAGCTCGGTTGTGGAGCGGGCCGCCGGGGAACTGGCGGGGAAATATCCCAACGTGGCGGTACGCGGCCTGACGTTCGACGTAACCGACAAGGCGCAGATTGAAAGCGCCATGCAGACCATCAGGGATGCCGGGAACGGCCTGCAAATCCTCGTCAACAATGCGGGCATCAACCTGCGGGAACCCGTGGCGGACATGGATGACGCCCTGTGGCAGAAGATGCTCGACACGAATCTGACCAGCGTGTTTCGGGTATCGCGGGCGGCGTTTCCCATGCTCAAGGAAAAGGGCGGCAAGGTGATCAACCTGTGCTCGCTGATGTCCGAAATCGCGCGCCCCACGGTATCGCCCTACGCGAGCACCAAGGGTGCGGTACGCCAGTTCACGCGGGCGCTGGCAACGGAATGGGCGGAACACAACATTCAGGTCAACGGCATTGCGCCGGGCTTTATCGCCACGGACATGAACATCCCGCTCATGGAAGACAAGGATCTCAACGACTACATCATGCGCCATACCCCGGCGAAACGCTGGGGCAAGCCGTCCGAAGTGGCTTCGGTGGCGGCCTTCCTCGCCTCGCCCGCGGCGGATTTCGTGAACGGGCAGGTGATCTTCATCGACGGCGGGTTCATCATTTCTCTGTAATGGGTGGGGTTCCGGCGGCAAGAACCTTTGCCAAGAAAAAGATTCTTGCCGCTCCCGATTGGAAGTGCGGCGGACGTTTGTGTATGGAAGGGACGCCCAATAGTGTAAGGAGGTTCCATGCGAATCAACGGCACCGTCTGGAGCGCGCGGGACATTGCGGCGCGCATTGATCATACTGTGCTGGCACCCGACGCCACGCGCAAGGATATGGAAAACGCCTGTGTCCTCGCACGGGCGTATGGTTTTAAGGCCGTGTTTACGAACCCGTACTGGACGCCGCTGGTAGCCGAACTGCTGGACGGCAGCGGCATTGCGGCGGGGATTTCGGCGGCGTTTCCGCTCGGTTCGTTGTCTACCGACGCTAAGGTCGCGGAAGTCATGGATGCCGTGGCCCGCGTCGACGGCAAACCCTGCGCCGTGGACATGGTGACCAACATTGCCCTGTTGAAGGAAGGGCATTTCGACGACTACACACGGGATATCGCCGCAGTGGTCAACGCGGTGGAAGGGCGGGGCATCATCGTCAAGGCGATCCTCGAAACGTCGCTCCTCAATGCGGAGGAAATCCGCACGGCTTGCCGCTGTGCCGCCGAAGCGGGCGTGGACTTTGTGAAGACCTCGACCGGCAGGGCGGGTGCCCCGGCGCTCTCACATATCCGGATCATGCGTGAGGCGCTCCCCGCCCACGTTGGCATCAAGTTCTCCGGCTTCGGAACGCTCAATGCTCCGGAACTCGCGCTGTGGGCCTTTTTCCTTGGTGCGGATGTGCTCGGTTCTCCTTGCGGGGATGTCATTGTTGATGTGTTGTCCTCCGGCTATGCCGAGGTCGGGATGCTCGCTGGATCTTGATGTGTCCTCAGCGGGGTTTGGCGGCAACGCTCTACTTCATGCGCAAGATGAAATGGCAAGGGAGGTCCGCCTCCCTTTTTTCGTGCGGGATGCGGTGCCTTTTGATCGGTTTTCTGCAAAGGTGGGCTCATTGCATCTTTCAGAAAAGGATCTATAATAAAAGAAGAAGAGGAATAGGATGAAAAGGTTGGGCGCAGGCCTTGAACCTATACTCTACGAAAGGAGGTCTACTCAGATGTACAAAGTTGCGGAACGATGAGGCGGCGGCAGAGGCCCCCAAAACATGAGCAACGATAAACAGGAGACGATTCCGATGGGCAAAACAGTGATGGTTCTGGTTATCCCGGAACCTAAGGTGCGGAAGGCGACGGCAAAGCCGGTTCGAAAGCACAAGGACAAAACAGCCTACAGCCGCAAGGCGAAGCACAAGACCCCCGAATGGGGGTCTTTTTTTACCCCAAAGGTAAAAACATAGACCAATTATTTCAGGTTATTGCTTGATGTTTTCGGGAGTGCTCTCGGACTGCTACATATTTTTTGCCACATATTGCGGTTCGGGGATTGCCTCCACAGCGGCTCTTTTTTGTGAGCTGAGGACATGCTGATAGTGCTTCAGGATCATCGTCAGATTGGCGTGTCCCACGAGTTTCCCGACAGTCCCGATATCGACGCCCGCAGCAATGGCCTCTGTAACAAAAGCATGGCGCAGGTCATAAGGGCGAATCCGTCTCTGTATACCCGCACGGAGGAGGGTTCTATGCCAGGCTCCGTGAATGCATTTTACGGGTTTCCCTCCATAATGTATGACAGGTGCAACCCTCTTTGCTCTATCGACCTCTTGCCATGCCTTCAATTCCTCCACGAGGGATTGCCTGATTGGAATATCCCTGACAGGCTCGTTTTTGTTCTTTTGGGCGGCGCGTAGGTGTATCACCTTGTTTTCCAAGTCCACATCGGACCACATCAAGCCAAACAGCTCTGACGGCCCTACACGCATCCCCATTTGCGAGCCAAGGATGACAACCCTCCGGACATGCTCCGGCGCATGGACAAACACCAGAGCAAGCTCTTGCTGTGTGGGAGGGATGAAATGCTCGTATTCGATATGGGGAAGCTTGGGAATCCTTGGAAGCTCACGCAGCAATTCGTTTTGATACGCCCAACGGATGACCGAAAAGACCTGTCCGATACATCTTTTTAGGGTCGACGCCCTGATCCCGAAAGAAAGGAAATGGCTCATCAGCTGTTTTAGTTTCGTATTATCAATATCGGAAAGAGGCGTGTCTTTCAGGAAGGCGAGCGAGCACTTCATGTTCTTCAAATGTCTTTTCAGTGATCTTTCGGAGAACCGCTTGTCTTTCAGGAACAAGTAATACGCGGATTCAAACGTATGCTCCACCTGCGGCGCTTCCGCTTCCTCCCGCCGGAAGAAATCCCGTTCATACTTGAGCTGAAACTTCTTGAGAGCATCCTGTTTTTTTGCTTCTTCCTCCGTTTCGACGTAAAGTGACTCACGCTTGAGCGTAAAGGGGTTGTTCCAGTACACTTCCCACGGCTTTTTACGGCCTTTCCTCTGTCTGATAGCCATACTGAATAGCTCCTGAGCAAAGGGGGCCGTGCCAGCCACTACTGGACGGCCCCCATATTGAATTCTGCGAAAAGTTCCTCTGCGGATTTTCCGATGACGCACCCTGCTGTTTTGAGTGATCGTCGGCGCTTGGGAACTCCTGCCTTTGCCTGAGCCTCAGCATGTAATGTGTCGATCACCGTCATAACGGCGCGCCGGGACCAGCGCAAGGTTTTGCGTTCCTTGCCCCACGGAAGGCTCACAGGCTGGACGCCACGGGACAGCAGGATTGCCCGCGCCCTCTCCTCGCCGATGTTCATGACGGAAGCGGCCTGTTTCGTCGTCAGGAGTTCCGGTTCCATGCTATGCTCCTATACCGCCTTGCGGGAGGCTTTTCCTCTTTGGGCTATGGCTTCCAATCTGCCGATGATGAAACGGATTAACACGCTGTTTTCGTTGCGCTCTTTGCGGAGCTTCTTGATCTCCACGCACAATCTGAAAATGACGGCGGACGGCCCCATCTCATCAAAAGCGCGGGAGTCTCCGAGCATGTCGCCGATGGCGGCGGTTCGGATGTAGTCGAGTTCTTCGGGGGTGATCATATCTTTCCTTTGGCTTCATAAAAAAGTTGTCGAAAAAAAGGATTGAGAATAAGGTGTTTAAAGATAGAGATTAAAAGCGAAGCCCGTGAAGCTTTTTCGAATGCAACTTACTGAAACGTAGGGATACTTTTGCAAAAGGTTCTAGTTATCCGCCGCGTAGGCGGTTTAGAAGATCATGACCCGGCGCACGTCCGCCCTGCCCCGGTTATCCGCCGCGTAGGCGGTTTAGAAGACCCTGCCGTCGCTCAGGCGGTGGCACAGGGGGTTATCCGCCGCGTAGGCGGTTTAGAAGCGATACAGCGCGTACCTGTCGTGAAGTTCTGCGTTATCCGCCGCGTAGGCGGTTTAGAAGAGCAGGTCGAAACCATCGCGGGCCTGATAGTCGTTATCCGCCGCGTAGGCGGTTTAGAAGCTCAGTCCGTGGTCCTGCAATATCTCATCACTGTTATCCGCCGCGTAGGCGGTTTAGAAGTCGTGCGGATTCGCCGACTCGGAGAGGCGCAGGTTATCCGCCGCGTAGGCGGTTAGAGTTTTAGATGCCGGGTATGAAGCCCCCGGCGAGGCTTTTATGGTGACGCCCCGGAAGGAAGGTGCGGAGCGGTTGGGGGCTTACTCGGCCCACGCCGGGCATCCGGCGCGCTGTTCGCAGTCGGAGCACGTCCAGTCGCTCACCTGCGTTTCGGTTTTCGGACAGGTGATCATGTTGGCGGCGGGGGCGGGCTGCGCTTCCGGCTGCTCGGATACTTCCGGGGCGTCCTGTTGCGCACCGTTCCGCATGGCTTCGGCGGCAAGTTGCTTGGCCTTTTCACACTGCGCAGTGGTCCAGTTGCGGGCATAGGCGTTCACCAGTTTTTCGACGTCCTCAAGAGGGTTGCCCGTGGCCAGCCATGCGTCCGCGGCTTCTTTGCGTCGGGCTTCCATTTCGGCGTTGGTGGGGCGGCTACGCTTGGACGGGGTATCCTTATCCTGCGCTTCTTCCTTCATTTCCTGCACGGATACGCGATATGTCCCGTCTTCGGCGGGTTCGAGATCATACGTGTCCTGCACTTCTTCGGCAGTCTTCAAGCCCATGGCGATTTCCGGGGCATAGGCCCGGACGAACCACGACGCAGCCCGGTAACGGAGCATCAGTTCCGGCATGGACTGCCACTTGCTCCCGTTCTTGCCGTACCAGCCTTCCTTTTTGGCCAGCCCGATAGTGATGAGCGGGCGGTCAGCTTTTCCCCTGTGGCGAGTTCGGTAGCCACGGCGCGGCATCCCCATTCATCCTTGCCTTCTTCGCCCTGAAATTCGTAGCGGATGGACGTAAACCGTCCGCACTGGTTGAGGGTGGCGATCAGGAATTGTGCGGACCACGCCGGGCGTCCATGCACGATATAGAGGTTCTGGCAGACCATGAGAGGGTTGGCCCCCATGCGCAGGGCCATGTCCACAGCGATCACGCAGTTGGGGAGGTTCCCTTGGAACTGCTGCGGCACGATGCTGGAGGCCGCAAACAGTTTGGCCGTGCGCTGGATGAGGTCGAAACCGCCCACAGTATCGAAGCCCGCCTTGATGGAAGGGTCGAGGGGCGGCACGGGCTTCTTCAATTCGGAAAGCGTGGTTGTCTGTGGCTGTTGGCTCATGGGTTATCGTCTCCATTTGCAGGTGTTGAAGATGGGGCAGTATTTTTCCCCGCACCCGTTGGAGCGGGGATTGCCGTAAAAGTTGCCGCTATGAATGAGGGTTGCGGCCATTTCGAGAAGACCGGGAAATTCTTCGTCGCCGATGAGGAGGTCCCGCCCGCCGGAAATTGTCCCTGTGGCCACGCGCTGGCCCCTTTCCGTCTTGGCGACTTGCAGCCCGATGATCTGGGCCGGGGCTTCGATGCAAATGTCCGTGCTGTGCTCGGCCAGCAGTTCGTAGACGGCGAGTTGGGCGGCATGTCCCTGTGTCTTGCAGGTTCCGTCCGCGCCGACGGCGGATTTCCCGGTTTTGATGTCGGCAATCCCATAGCCGTCCTCCGTCCGCCTCACGCGGTCCACGGTTCCCGTTAGAGCGATGCCAAGATCCGCGATGTCCAGCCGTTCGCAGGTGGCCTCGACCGCCGCATAGGTTTGCCGGGGCGCGATGGTGGAGCAGTACAGGCGGTGCAGGGAGAGGGCGATACGCTCGGCTTCCGTGGGCTGGAGGTCGTCCCAAAGGACTTCTTCATCCGGCTTGTGGATGGCGTCTACAGCGGCGCCCGCCGCTTCGTCCGGGGTGATGCCCGTTCCGTTCATGCGCGAAGTATCGAACAGCGCCGTGCTGGTGTGGACGGCGGTTCCAAGCCGTGCGGAACCGCTGGAAGGCGTCCGCAGTCCGCGGATGTTTTGAGCTTCCCATCGGGCCGGGCATTCGAACAGTCCGGCGAGGCTGGAAGCGCGGATCAAAATCGGTTCCTTGATATTCATCGTTCCGCCTCCACGCTCAGGGGTGTCATGTTGTTGAAGAGTTCTTGGTCTTCCCATTCGAAATAGCCCACGAGCAGGAAGCAGAGGACGATCAGGGCGACGCGCCACGCGACGGGGTATTGCTCTATCCACTTCATGCCGCGTCCCTCTTGCGTCCGGCTTCGGCAACCGCGTCGAGTTTGGCGGATACGGCGTCAATGGCGACGTCGAGGATATCGCGGACTGTGGCGGGGTCGAACGTGACGATGTAGTCGCGGACGCTTCCGTGAGCACAATGGGCGAGTTCGTTGCCGTCGATGTCGTTCACGAACCCGAGGCCCTGCGGCTCGAAAACTTGGGGAACGCGGCAGGTTGCGGTGCGGAGATGCACCAGCCGGGAAAGTTCCGTTTCTAGCTCACGGGCGGTCATCCTACTCAAGTCCTTCATGGTTCCTTTCTCCTGCATTGATGTTCGGATTGGCGTCCCAATCCCGTTTCCTGCCCCGGAATCCGGGGCAAGTGCGGGGTTAGGCGCTTTACCAAACGCGGTGCAGCGTTGCGGGGAAGTCGATGCCGGGGAGGACGCCGAAGTCTTCGGGTTCGCTGTTGTACCAATCTTCGAGCAGCCCCTTGGGGTGATACTCGGAAGCCTTGACCACCTTTCCGCCGTGCTCGTTGGCGAACTCCCGCGCCTCTTCGAGAGAGTCGCATTCGTCCACGGTGTCCATCCCGTTGAAGGGGGAAGTTCCGATTACGAGGTAGGGGGCGGTGGGCATGGCGTTCTCCTTTGATGTTCCGTTCGTCGTGAAGAGATATTACTAATAGGAAATATTGAAGTTAAGAAAAATTTCCGATAGGATATTATGCACGCAAAAAAATACCGCCAACACCATGAAGGCATCGGCGGTCACGCCCGGCAGGGCACAAAAAAGCCCCTCACGAGGAGGGGCTGAAAGTATTATTAGGAGTGTCAACTATGGTGAGAAATAAGAGGCTAACACCAGGTGTATTCATTGATCGTGTAAAGCAAGAACTCTTTTTACATACTCAGGCTGAAAAAATTAATGCCATATTTGAGCTTAGTATCCAGCAAAACGGTCTGCTATCCGACCAACCTCAGCGGATAACTCTATATCTTTCTTTGCTTCGCAAGAAGAAGGCCATGCAACAGGAATAGAAAATTTGATTCGAGATGCACTGGAATCCTTACTACCTGTATTTTTGCCTGCCTCCAGACCAAACATCGCAATGTGGATATTCCCTTTTCCTCCAGCAGTGTTTGAATTTTCAACAGTAACAAGTACATCAAACTCGATATACTGAGGGATAAAATTAACTTTATTGCTTGTATTTATTTGATTTTCTCTAGACGTACTAGTGTTGTATAAAGGAGGATTAATTGAGGTTCCACTGGTTTTGGTTGCTTTTTGGGCTTCAACAATTCCTTCGGAAATTTGAAGTAGGGTTTCAGAAACAAAGGTTTTTAAATCCATAAAAGTCCCTTCTCCCCGCTCCGGCGGGGATTTTCATCTGTACTCAACATAGATGATGACACATCCAGAGGGCCGCCGTTCGCGCCTTATTTCGGGGAGGCGGGGGCGGTCTACGCTGTCTTTTTGTCAGGATCTGAGGAACTACTTTGAGTCGAAGCTATGGGGCGCATAACTTCTTTGAGTACATCTAGTTGTGCCTTGAGAATATCTCTTTCTTTCGTCAAGTTAGATAATTGAGCTTCCAATAACGCTATGCGCTTTGTGTCTTCTGCAGGGGGGGTATAGATGTCACCCGGAAGAATGACACGCGCACCAATAATATCCATAATCGGTGAAATTTCTTCAACTTTAGGACTTCTAGATCCTCTAGTCCAGCGAGAAATATTCACAGTGCTTACTCCCGAGGCTTCAGAGAGTGCAGCACCGCTTCCGTACTGTTCCTTTGCGCTGTTGAGAGCGCGCATAACTGAGTCAAAAAAATTTTCCATATCAGCAAATTACCATTAGTTAATTTTGAAGTAAAAACCCTTCGGTAATTTTTGTCTTGACCAGTTTATTTCCTATCGGTAATATCGAGACATGAAAGCACCAATTGTGATCGAGATCGAAGATTTTTTATGTCGTTACGAGGTTACCCAGCTTTCTCTTGCGAGAGAAGCAGGAGTATCGCCTGTGCTTCTAAACAGGCTGGTAAAAGGTAGCCTAAGGGATACTACGTCAAGTAATGCCGATGCATTACGTGCAGCTATGCGCCGCCTATCTTCCCCCAATACTCCCAGCGAACCCGAAGAGGCCCACCATGCTGACTAATCTTTTGATTGCCATTGGCGTCGTGGTCGTCGTGGCGTTCATCTTCTCCCCGGCGGGATAACCCAGCCATGCACCGCCGGGCCACGGCCTACGGCGTCGGGTACTCCGTGACGCGGTACGCCCGCCAGTGTGGGCGCGGTTGACTAGGGATCAGGATTCGGACGCGCCAGACGGGACCGCACCGGGTGATGAGCAGGTGAATCTTTTCCATGCCGCTACTGGAACACGGCGGCCCACAGGAAGGAATTGCAAAATGAATAAACTGTTACAGGCCGTCGCAGCCAAGACGTACCAGCTTTGCCGGACGTATCCCGGCGGCATCCGGGCCATGTTCGCGGGGATGCGGGAGCGGCATGGGTTGTCCGAGTCATCCGTCTACGCCGATTTGAACCCGAACAACGGGCAATCCACGCTCCGGGTGTGGGAACTGGTCAGGGTAATGGAAGCGACCGGCGAGCATGGGCCGCTCCGGGAGCTTGCCAACTGGTTCGGGTACTCGTTGGCGTCCGCCGCCGATGAGGAGCCGGACGCTCCAACGCTTGAAGCCGAGGCGTTGCAGGACTACCCGCCGCTGGTAGCCTTTCATGAAGGCTGCAAGCTCTACCGCCAAGGCAAGCTCACGCTCGCGCAGCTCGACGAACTCAAAGACAGGGCGTTCAAGGAAGTCCGGGAAACCTTCTGCCGGACGGTCAAGGGGGACGAATGAACCTCACCTTTTCCGCCCACGCGCTCGACCGTTGTTTCGAGCGGCGCATCTCACTTCAAGGGGTACTTGATGCCCTGCGCCAAGGGACATGCGTGAAGGGCAACGGCATGAAGGACGGCGAACGCTTCGTCATGGCTCACGGACGGCTCAAGGTCGTGGCCGAGTTTGAAGGCCCGGCCTGTGTCGTGATCTCGGCATGGCGTGACCAGAAGGGCAGCAAGCGCGCCGCCCGGGAACGGCGGCAGCGGCTCCGGCGGATTCGTCTGGCGTTCAAAGAGGGGAGGGTGATCACATGCTGAACCGGGCTCTCTTCTCAAGCGTCAAAGACGACTGGCCGACGCCGTGGGAGTTCTTCCACAATCTGGATCTGGAGTTCGATTTCACGCTGGACGTATGCGCCGTGCCGTGGTCGGCAAAGGTCTGGCGGTACTGCGTGCCGCCCCATGCGTTGCGGGTGTGGGGGAAAACGACGTTCCGCCGCCTGTTCCCAGACGCTCTTGTGGACGGCCTCGCACATTCATGGGCCGGGGAGCGCTGCTACATGAATCCGCCCTACGGCCGCGAGATCGGCCCGTGGGTCGAGAAGGCCCGCCGGGAAGCGGAACGTGGCGCGTTGGTCGTCGGGCTTCTCCCGGCACGTACCGATACGGTGTGGTTCCACGAGTACGTCTACCGGGCCGCAACCGAAATCCGATTTTTAAAGGGACGCTTGAAGTTTGAAGGGGCGGCGGCTTCCGCGCCGTTCCCGTCCATGATCGCCGTATGGGGGAAGGTATGAATACGGACATCAGGTTATCCGTCGGGTTCTGGCAACACCCGAAGACAAAGAAGACTGCCCGTCGTCTGGGGCTTGAGGGGATACGCTCCCTGCAAGTTCTGTGGCTCTGGTCTACCCAGTACAGGCCCGACGGCAATCTTTCCGGCATGGATTGGGAGGACATTGAGCTTGCCGCAGACTGGCAGGGTGAAGAACGGAAGTTTTTCGACACCTGCCTTGGCATGTGGGTTGATGAAACCTCGGACGGCTACGTTCTGCACGATTGGCAGGAGCATAACCCGTGGCAGTCAGAAGCGCTGGCACGTTCCGAGAAGGCCCAAAAAGCTGCTCAGGCACGCTGTGGAAAAGCAAACAATATCAACAAGCAATGCTTAACGGATGCTCAAGCAATGCCCGAGCATGATTCGAGCAATGCCCCTTCTCCTTCTCCTATACCAGAAGAAAAAGACAAGTGTGTGTTTAACGCGGGCGCGCGCGTTGAACGCCCGGCGGAGAACCCAGAGCCGGAAGCCGTCCCTTCCCGTCAGCCCTCGTTGGCGTTTGACGAGTTCTTCGAGGCGTTCCCGGAACAGCACCGGGGAGGCAGGAGCGAAGCCGCGGGCGAATGGGTAGCCCTTGAAGCCAATCGTGCCCTTCCTGGGTTGCCGCGCATCCTCGACGCTCTAGGGCAGTGGGAGGACTCTGAGGCATGGAAGCGGCAGGGTGGCAGATACATCCCCTCGGCGGCGAATTTCCTCAAGCGGGAATACTGGCTGCGGAAACCGCCGGAGCGGGAAATACAATCGGCAGGGCCGTCCGGCGGGCGTCCGATGACGGCAAGGCAGGCGGAAGCGAAGGAACGCGGCGATTGGGCAAAACATATTCTGGCTTTTGACGAGGCGGTGCGAAATGGCGACGTTGAAGATTTTGGCTTTGGAACTGAGCAAGGCATTTGTGCTTTACCGGCAACCGATGCCGGAGCGGGAAGAGTTCGAGCTGCTGGTCAGGGCATGGGCCGACGTATTGGCTGACGTGAGCGATGCGGAGTTCATCGAGGGCATACGCCGGGTTGAGGCCAAATTGAGCTTCTTCCCCGTTCCTGCCGACGTGATGCGGCAGGTGGAAGAGGCCCGGAAGCGGACGCCAGCCGTGAACCGTGAAGCCTTGCCGGAAAATGCGTTGACGTTTGATGAGCGGTGCGAACTCGGTACCGACTGGTGCGCGAAGATCCTCGCCAACATGCGCGACAAAATGGACGCCCGCAAGCAGGGAAGGCCGGACACGCCGCTCGATGAGCAGCTTGCCAATTTGCGGGCGTTGGGGGTGGAGCAGTGAGCCCCGAAGAGTACCGGGAATTTCTCAAGACGGTAAAGCCCGGTTCCAGCCCGTTGCCCAAGTTTCAGCTTTTCGGCAAGGCCCGCCTTCCCCGGAATGGCCGCACGTACCAGACCGACGCCATGAACCAGACCGAGGCCCGCTATGCCGGGTATCTGGACGGGATGAAGCACACGGGCGAGGTCGTCGCGTGGGCGTATGAGGCCGTGAAGCTGCGGCTTGCGGACAAAACGTTCTACACGCCGGATTTCGTCGTGATCCGGACTGACGGCGGCATTGAGCTGCACGAGGTCAAGGGGCATTGGGAAGACGACGCCCGTGTGAAAATCAAGGTCGCCGCAACACAGCATCCGTGGTTCCGGTTCCTCGCTGTGAAGGCAGGGAAGACAGGGTGGCAGTATGAAACGTTTGGAGGCGGGGCATGAGCACGGCCGTACAGGTTGAGATCGTCATTCCCGAGAGCATGGGCAAAGTTGAGGCGTTGGCGAAGGTGTCCGCGTCCCTTCAAGGCGTCATTGCAAGGAAACGCCGGGAATGGCGGGCAGCGCGCGGGGAAATCGCCGTGCTCGGCCCGAACGTCGAGGAGCGGCCCGCGTGCAGACTGTTCGTGTATCGCGTCGCCCGCGATTTCGGTGGGGATTCCATGCGCTACGTGTGGGATCGGAATGCGGAAAAGGTCACGTTGTGACGGTGGATGAATAGCGGGAGGTTGTGATGGGCGAGCTGTGGGTAAGCCATGATGAACTGGTCGACGCCATCGGTGATGACGGCGCGGATCTCTTATGCAGGGCCGTAGGCGGCGTGTCCACGTATATTCCCCGCAAGCCCGTTGCGGGTTCCCCGCTTTCCGCCGTCCTCGGGATGAAGCGTATGGAAAGGCTCTGTGCGGCCTTCGGTGGGCTCCGGGTGACGCTTCCGAACAGGCGCAAGGGTGAGTCGTTCAAGGACAGGATTGTCCGTATGCTGAGTTCCGGGAAGTCGCCGGGACGTATCGCCCTCGAACTCGGCGTGACGGAACGCTACGTGCGCATCCTTGCCCGGCAGATAAAGGAACAGCCCCAGCCGCAGGTGCAGCTCAGGCTGTGGTGAGAGGGACGTTCGAAAGTTTCCTTGTCAGATCAGATCAAAGACGATATCTTCGCCGAATGGAAGAAGATATTTCGTTTTTATCGAGAGATGGCGCTACCCTTGGAAAATAGTTTGGAGCTTATGAGCAAGATTCCTTTGATTGACCTTTTTGCTGGTGCTGGCGGATTGACCCTGGGGTTCGCCGACGATCGTTTTTGTGGTGCGTTTCAAAGTGTCCTTTCAGTGGAACAGGATGCGGCGGCGTCCGAAACGCATAGAAAAAATTTTGGTGGCGAAAATGTTGCAGACGACATTTATTCTTGGCTGGCCCGCTCTCCCCATGTTCCGGCTGCGGATGTAGTGATTGGTGGTCCCCCCTGTCAGGGATTTAGCCTACTTAATAAAAACCGTATGGGAGACGAACGTCGGGAACTGTGGAAAGCCTATATGGAGGTCGTTGAAAAGTGTGGTGCGCGGATTTTTTTGATGGAGAATGTGGAAGCTCTACTCAAGTCGCCCGAGTATGAGGAAATAGCCCGCCGAGCGTGTGACATGGGGTTTCGGATTGTCGCCGGATGGGTGAATTCCGCCAACTATGGGGCTCCGCAAATGCGAAAACGGACCATTGTATTGGGTTGGAAGGGAAAAGGGGAACCTCAGTTCCCCCCAAAGCCTACTTATGCTGATCCGCGGACGAATGCTTCTCTGCCTTCTTGGAGAACCGTACGGGATGCTATAGGAGATTTGCCCGACCCTATAGGGACGGAAATCAGAGATGTTCCACCTCCGCTTGATCTTCACTTTGGACGAAATCCCACTGCCATGAGTCTGCAGAGGTACAAGGCTGTGCCGCCGGGCGGCAATCGTTTCGATCTTCAACGTAATGCCCCCGAACTGACGCCTCCCTGTTGGATAAGAAAAACGTCAGGAGGTACGGATTTGTTCGGGAGACTATGGTGGGATCGCCCTTCCGTGACCATTCGAACCGAATTTTTTAAGCCTGAGAAGGGGCGTTATCTGCACCCTGAAGCACATAGGCCTATCACTCATAGAGAAGCTGCCCGCCTTATGGGGTTTCCCGATGATTTCATTTTTTTTGGCACTAAGACGGAGATCGCCCGACAGATCGGCAACGCAGTACCTCCGCCCTTAGCCGGGGCGTTGGCGCGAATGGTTCTTGAACTTTACAAAACACAGGAGCGCTAGCGGCGATGTCTCGCATCGTGACAGGTGTTGCACAACGTGATGAGATTATCGGCTGAATTGGCGCCTCCCTCGGCATGCGGAGTGACATGATGCACCTCAAGATGGCGAGGATCATCCCTATTCCATAGGGAGCGATTCCAACGGCAGTCCTGACAAGTATAATGATCTCGCCTTAAAACAGCTCCACGGACATCGTCACGGATAGTCCGATCATGCTCGGGAGCCTGCCTGTCCTCTTCCAGCACATATACGCCTACGGGCAGATCCGGTCTGCCCGTAGCCTGCGTTACGATGGGCCAGCCGTATTCCGTTCGCAATTCCCGCACTCGCCGGGCCCATTCCGTCTTGTCTCCGGCCACATATCTCAATTCCTCTCCGGATACTTCTTTGCTTACATTTTTTCTAAAGAAAAGAAGTATCTTATCTCTTACAGAGCCTGATTGCTTCCTAATGCTATTGGCGATATTCCAACGATGAGCCGAATCTCGATCCTGATTGGGATCGACGAGAACGTATTCCGAAGGTTTCATTTGAGGAAGGGCGGTCGTGCTGCCTTCCTCATTTTGTTCCCGCAGTTCGTTGACGGTGCGGCCGCTGAGTATTTTCCAGCCGTACTGTACCCTCAGTTCTCGGATACGCCTTGCGTATTCACTGATTCCGGCGACAATCATCAGTTCGTTTCCATCAATGACCACGCCTTGGTATTTCTGTAGGTAAAGGAGTATCCGTTCCCGCGCCGAACTTTTGTTCTCACCCATCAGGGACGTGCCTATACCTCGAAGGAGCGTATGAGCGGGAATCAACCCGAGCACCTTGTCCCGCAATTTATCAGTATGGATGTGCTCTTTGAAATGGTTCAGTAATTCCAAGAGAGCGGATAGATGTTCATCCGGTGTTTTGGGCGTATGCTTTTTGGCCATGTCGTAATTCCTTAACGTTTAAGTCCGTTCCGAATGAGGCACTGGGGAAATTTGGGAAACAAGTTTTCGTTTCAAGGTTTCTTCATTACCGGTTTTCAGTTCGCATTCCCAGACGGTGATCACATTCCATCCCATGAGGGTAAGTTCTCGCTGTATCATCGCGTCACGTACTTGATTCCTTTCCAGTTTCTTCTGCCAAAAAGCAGTATTGGATTTAGGAATCGCGGCACGTTTGCAGCCGGGGTGCTGGTGCCAAAAACAACCGTGCACGAAGATGGCGGTACGATACTTGGGCAAGACGATATCAGGTGTCCCCGGGAGATCGCGCCGATAAAGCCGGAAACGAAACCCCATATGATGAAGGAGGGAGCGAAGCCGCTTTTCGGGTTTGGTGTCCCGACTTCGTACGTGGGACATTATCCGACTGCGTTCTTCCTTCGAGAAACGATCCATTTCACTGCTCCAGATGAGTTCAAAGAACTTTTCTTCAAACGTATACTCACCTGGTGTTCTCGGCAATGCCCTGTAGAGAAGCAGATCCGCATACTTTGTAATTCCTCTGAACTTATTCAGGGTGCTTCCTCCCGCCTCGCCGTGACATGGTAGAGACAGGAGGATTTTTTATGGCTGTTCTTCCCTTGCGCCACTTCTCTCCCCTCGAGTTCCGCTGCAAGTGCGGGTGCGGCGCGGGCATGGAGAAGATGGACGCCGACCTGCTCCAGATGCTCGATGAGGCCCGTGATCTGGCGGGCATCCCGTTCCCTCTTTCTTCCGCGTACCGCTGCCCGAAGCACAACAAGGCGGTCGGCGGCGTGCCCACGTCGGCGCACACCCGCGGCTATGCCGTGGATATCCGCTGCGTGGATTCCCATTCCCGTTTCGTCATGCTGCAAGCCCTGCTTGAAGCCGGATTCCGGCGCATTGAGCTGGCTCCGACATGGATCCATGTGGACAACGACCCGGACAAGCCGCGTGACGTGGCGTTCTACCAGCATGGAGGCAAATACTGATGGAAGCGACCGTGATTGACTTCATCCTTTCGACCTTGATGAGCCTTTCCGCGCAGTATCCCGACGCGGCGTGGCTCGTGACCGCCCTGAGCGTAGTCATGACCGTATGCGGGCTGTGCGCCGTGGCCACCGTATGGATGCCTGTCCCCAAGGAACCGGCGGGGCTGTATGCCGCCGTGTACCGCTGGGCCCACGCCCTTGCCGCACACTTTGGGCAGAATAGGGGTGCCGTGGCTGACGGCAAGTCCGAAACCGTGAAGGCCGAAGTCAAGGCCGTGACGGGGAAGTGATGTGCGGGCCGTCCTTGAGTTTCTTTTATCGCTCGCCGGGATCCTCAAGCTGTGGCTGCGTCAACGGTACGGCGAACGCCGCGAGGCTGATCGCGCTGCTGTTTGTGATGACGCTGGCGGCGAGTGGGTGCGCTCGATGGGCGGGACCGACCGCCGCGACAAGCCCACCCCCCTTGACGCCGGGGGCCGTCGTGACGGGTGAGTGGTCCTACACCTACCGGGGCGAGACATTCACCGAGCCCGGCGAGTGGGTGCACCTGCCCGCAGGCGAGGCCGGGAACCTGCTCCTGTGGATCAAGGGCGTGGAGGCGGAGCGATGAACGACGACGTGCAGCTTGTCCGCGAGATCGGGGAAGTGAAGGCCGAGCTTTCCGGGCTCAAGGCCGAGGTCGCGGGCACCAACCAGCGCCTCGACGACATCGTGATTACGCAGCTCAAGGATCACGGCAAGCGCCTCGCAGCACTGGATGTCCGTATCGCCGCGCTTGAAGCCGCGGAGAACAAACGCGCCGGGGGGCTGTCCGTCCTTGCTGGCGTGGCTGCTGCGGCCGGCAGCCTCGGCGCGCTCATCATGAAGTTCTTCACGCTGTAGATTTTTCGGAGTTATCAAAATGGATCTGACTGTTGAAATGTGGCCTGTGGAGCGTCTGGTTCCCTACGCCCGGAACCCGCGCAAGAATGACGAACAGGTCGAGAGGATGGCGGCGAGCATCCGGGAATTCGGGTTTCGCATCCCCGTTGTCGCCAAGTCCGACGGCAACGTCATTGACGGGCATTTGCGGTTGAAAGCGGCCCTCGTGCTCGGCTTGTCCAAGGTGCCCGTTGCCCTCGCGGACGACCTGACGGACGCGCAGGTGAAGGCGTTTCGCATCATGGCCAACAAGTCGGCGGAGTGGGCGGCATGGGATGACGGCTTGCTCCGGCTCGAACTCGAAGACCTCAAGGAACTGGACTACGATCTGCTGCTGACCGGGCATGAGCTTTTGGAACTCGACGCAATCTTGAAGGACGCCGCCGAGCCTGAGCCGCCCGCCGTTCCCGAGTCGTTCCCCGAGTTCGACGAGGGCATCAAGACCACCCACCAGTGCCCGAAGTGCGGCTATGAGTGGTAGCAAACCCCCGTACCGCGTCCCCCTCATGCGGGAGATTGAGGAGGTGCCCGCCAACGGGCTTTCCGTCGTCTCGACCTTTTCCGGCGGCGGGGGAAGCTGCCTCGGCTACCGGATGGCGGGGTATCGCGTCCTCTACGCCTCGGAGTTCATCCCGGAAGCGCAGAAGACCTATCGGTTCAACCATCCCGGCGTCTATCTGGACACGCGGGACATCCGGCAGGTCACGCCGGAGAGCATCCTTGAAATCGTCGGCAAGTGGCCCGGGGAGATAGACCTGCTCGACGGTTCTCCGCCATGCTGCGCGTTCTCCGTCTGCGGCAAGCGCGAAAAGGGGTGGGGCAAGTCCCACGCCTACAGCGACAAGGCGCAGCGCGTGGACGATCTCTTTTTCGAGTACACGCGGCTGCTCAAGGGGCTCCGGCCCAAGGTGTTCGTCGCGGAGAACGTCAAAGGGCTCACTATCGGGACGGCCAAGGGCTACTTCAAGCTCATCCTGCGCGCCCTCAAGGAATGCGGCTACAGCGTGAAGGCCGCGGTGCTCAACGCGCAGCACCTCGGCGTCCCGCAGAGCCGGGAGCGGCTGATCTTCATCGGCGTACGCGAGGACCTGAACCGGGAACCCGTTTACCCGAAACCTCTCCCCTATGTGTACACGCTGCGGGATGCGTCCGAGGGCTTGGAGAACGGCCCGCAGGAGGTCGCCCGTTTGCTTGAGGACGGAAGCCGCTACAAGTGGGGGAAGGTGCTTTCCCTGCTCCCGCGTGACCCGCGCAAGCCTTTGACGGGTGCCTCAGTAATGAACGGTTCCTACTTCAACCTGCGCCGGGAGAGCCTGTACGCCCCCTGCGGGACGGTTTGCCAGATGAACGGGAACCCTTCCGCCTGCGGGAACAGCCACCCGCTCGAAGACCGGAAGTTCACCATCCTGGAATTGCGGCGGATCATGTCCATCCCCGACGACTTCATCCTGACGGGGACGTATGCGCAGCAGTGGGAACGCCTCGGGCGCATGGTCCCGCCCGTGATGATGGGCCATATCGCCAAAACGATTGAGAGGGAAATCCTATGCCGCCTGTAGAGAAGAAAGCCCCACGGGGAAGGCCGCAAAAGGCATACAGCCCCAAGGAAGCCGGGGTAGTGCGGTCCATGTCGCAGTACGGCGTTCCCCACGAGGATATTGCCGCGACCATCGGCATGTGCGTGGAGACGATGCAGCGCCTGTACAGCCATGAATTGGCGCAGGGCAGGGCGGTCGCCAACACCAAGATCGGCAAGCGGCTTTTCGATAAGGCGATATCCGGCGACACCACCGCCCTCATCTTTTGGGCCAAGGTCCGTATGGGCTGGAAGGAAACGCAGAAGGTGGAGCCTTCATTGGGAGAGAGCGGGCCGGACGCACAGCGGGACTTTGAAGCCGTCATGGCGGTCTATCGCGGTGAGAAGTAGGCCGATCCTCCTGCCCTATCAGACGCGCTGGCTTGAGGACGATTCCCGTTTCAAGATCGGCATGTTTTCCCGGCAGTCCGGCAAGACGTTCGTGGCGACGCTTGAAATCGTGCTCGACATGATCCGGGCGGAAATGGAAGGGCGCCGCACGCGCTGGCTCATCCTGTCTCGCGGCGAGCGTCAGGCACGGGAAGCCATCGAGGAGGGCGTCGGGCTCCATCTCCGTGCGCTGGACGCCGCTTTCCGTGGCCTTCCTTCGGGGTTCAGGCTTGGCGAACGCACGGAATGCAAGGCTATGGAAGTCGCCTTCCGGGGCGGCTCCCGCGTGACGGCGCTCCCCGCGAACCAGGATACCGCGCGCGGCTTTTCCGCCAATCTGCTTCTCGACGAGTTCGCTTTCCATCGGGACAGCAAGAAGATCTGGAAGGCCCTTTTCCCCGTCGTCTCGAAAAACGGTTTGAAACTCCGCATCGTTTCCACGCCGAACGGCAAGGGGAACCGATTCTATGAGCTTATGACCGGGAAAGAAGATGATCACGACAACGTATGGTCCCGGCATGTCGTGGACATTTACCAAGCCGTTTCGCAGGGGCTGGATCGCAATCTTGAACTCCTCCGCAAAGGCTGCGGCGACCCGGACGCATGGGCGCAGGAATATGAACTCCAATGGCTGGACGAGTCCACGGCATGGCTTCCTTTTTCGCTCATCACCGATGCCGAGGACGATGAGGCGGGGGACCCCTCCCATTCCTGCGGCGGGCCGTGCTTCATCGGGGTGGACATCGGCCGGCGGCGCGACCTGTTCGTCATCTGGGTTCTGGAAAAGGTGGGCGACGTGCTCTGGACTCGGGAAGTCATCGAGCGCCGGGGGGCGACCTTCGCCGAACAGGATGCGCTACTTGATGATGTCTTCGCCCGGTACAACGTGGCCCGCTGCTGCATGGACCAGACGGGCATGGGCGAGAAGCCGCTTGAAGACGCGCAGCGGCGCCACGGCGCATCTTGCGTCGAGGGCGTGCTGTTCACGGCGACAAACAAGCTGGCCTTGGCGACGCTCGGCAAACAGGCGTTCGAGGAGCGCAAGATACGCATCCCCATGGGCGTACAGGCGCTCCGGGCCGACCTCCACAAGCTGAGGAAGGTGAGCGGGCCGACGGGAACGCCCCGGTTCGTCGCGGACTCGGATTCGGACGGGCACGCCGACCGGACATGGGCCTGTTTCCTTGCCGTCTCCGCGTCGAGTTCCCCAGGATTCGAGTATGGCTATACCCCGGCGGGCAATGCGCGGGACGACTTTTATGGGATGGACGATGACGACGATGCAAGAGGAGCATGGTAATGCCGACGCTGTATGATGCCGACGGGAACCCGATAGACAAAACGAGGCTTGTGGAAGAGGTCGCCGCCCCGACGGTAACGGGGGTCCGGCAAATCCTGTCCGGGCATCCGGCGCAGAACCTTTCTCCGCGCCGTCTCGCCGCCTTGCTGCTTGCCGCCGAGCAGGGCGACGCCGTGGCCTATCTTGAGCTTGCCGAGGAGATGGAAGAGAAGGATCTCCACTACCGTTCGGTCCTTTCCACGCGCAAGTTGCAGGTGTCGGGCCTCCCCGTGACGGTTGAGGCGGCATCCGATGCCGCCGAGGACGTGAAGGCGGCGGATCTCGTGCGCGACTTCCTGAGCACGGGCGTCCTCGCCAACGCCATGCAGGATATCCTCGACGCCGTGGGCAAAGGTTTTTCCGCCTGTGAAATCCTGTGGGATACGGAAGGGAAGGCGTGGTATCCCTCCTCGATCCTCTGGCGAGATCCCCGGTGGTTCGAGTTCGACCGTCTGGACGGCGTGACGCTCCGGCTCAAGGGCGAAAACGGCCTCCCCGAGCCCCTCGCGCCCGCGAAGTTCATTACCCACGTCCACAAGAGCAAGAGCGGGCTCCCTATCAGGGGAGGGCTCGCCCGGCCCGTGGCGTGGTACTATCTCTTCAAGAATTTCGGCATCAAGTCGTGGGTGCAGTTCGCGCAGGTCTTCGGCTTCCCGCTGCGGCTCGGGCGGTATGATGCCCACGCCACGCCGGACGAGAAGGAAAAGCTCCTCCGCGCCGTCCGCAACATCGCGCAGGACGCGGCGGCGATCATCCCCGCGAACATGCAGATCGAATTCCAGTCTACGGATGTGCGCGGGAACGTGACCGTGTTCGAGGGTATGGCTTCCTATTTCGACAAGCAGATTTCCAAGGTCGTGTTGGGCCAGACGGGGACCACGGACGTCGGCCAGCATGTCGGCACGGCGAACGCCCACGAGAAGGTCAGGGAAGACATCGAGGCGTCGGACGCCGCGCAGCTTTCCGCGACGCTCAACCGTGATTTGGTGCGGCCCCTCGTCGATCTGAACCTTGGCCCCCGCAAGCGGTATCCCGCCCTCAAGGTCGCCCGTGAGGAAAAGGAGGATGTGAGCGCGCTGGTGGACAACATCGTGAAGCTCGCCGCCGTCGCCCCGAACTTGGTTGAGGTGTCCGTCATCCGTGACAGGCTCGGCGTCCCCGAACCCGCGAAGGGTGCCGAGGTTATTGGGATGAAGCCGTCCGTGCCGTCCTCGCCTGAACTCCCGGAGGATACGCCGCCCGTTCCTCCCGCGCCGCACAAGGCTGTGCAAGCCGTCCAGTCTCCGCAGCCCGCCCCCGCGCTGGATCCGATCAGCCTTGCCATGCAGGAAGAACTGGACGGATGGGAGCCGCTGGTATCGCCGTTGGTCAATCCAATCCTCGCGCTTGCTGGGCGGTGTTCGTCCTACGAAGATTTCCTTGCCGGGCTTCCCGGCGTCCTGAAGGAACAGGACGCGGCGCCGTTGGCCCGTTCCCTTTCCTTTGCCATGTTCGATCAGCGCGTGAAGGGCGGCGGCAATGGAAGGGCATAGTTTCCCTTCCATCCCGTTCGACGAGGCGGTCAGGGCGCTCAGGCGGCGCGGCACGAACCTCTTTCCCTCGGAGCATTGGGCGTCCGTCTGGCAGGAGCAGCATCAGGCCGGGTTTACCGTGGCCCGTTCCGCTGGGTTCGACATCGTAAAGGACATCCACGCCGCGCTTGTGGACGCGATGGAACGTGGCAGGACGTTCGACGACTTCAAGCGCGGGCTCATCCCCGTGTTGCAGGAAAAAGGCTGGTGGGGCGACACCACCGCCGTTGACCCGAAGACCGGGGAACGGCGCACCGTGCGGCTCGGCAGCGTCCGGCGGCTGGAGACCATATTCGACACGAACATGAGCGTGTCCTTTGCCGAGGGGCGTTGGGAGCAGCAGCAAGCGGTCAAGGACGCTTTCCCGTATTTGCGCTACACGGGGATCCTCGACAGCAGGATCAGGCCGCGGCACCGCCGCTGGCACGGGACCATCCTGCCGATCGGCCATCCGTGGTGGAGGACGCACTACCCCCCGAACGGTTGGAAGTGCCGTTGCGACGCCATGAGCGTGTCTTTAGACGACATGCGGCGGTATGGCTGGAAGGTGAGCGATGCCCCGGAAGACGGGGGCACGGTGACGTGGATCAACCCGGCGACCGGGGATGTGGTTGAAGTCCCCGACGGCATCGATCCGGGGTGGGCCTACAATCCGGGGAACACCGACCGGGCGGCGCAGCTTGCCAAGCTCGCTATGGACAAGCTCGTCACGCTCCCCGCCGAGGTCGGCGCGGCGGCGGTGGCGGAACTGGCCTTTGCTTTCCCGCAGGTCGAGCGGGAACTTGGGGGCTGGCTCGAAGGTGTTGCACGTGGAGTAACGGAGGATGCCCGATGGTATCCCCGCGGGGAACGGCGGGTTTTGGGGTGCCTTGACGGATATGTGATTGGATGGCTTGCCGCCAATGCGAACCGTGTGCCGGAAACGGCGGCGATCACCATTGCGGACGCCGAAATCATGCACCTTGTCCGCACGGCCAAGCGTGAGCGGGGCAATGCGCTTTCCGTTGACGACGTGCGGCGGCTTCCCTCGCTGTTGCGGGAGCCGGATGCCGTCTATTGGGATAATGGCGGGCAGGGAGAGCAAAAGCGCGACGAGGGATTGATCTATGTATGGCTGACGCCGGGGCGGGGTGCGGGCAAGCTCATCGTGCGCATCAATTTCAAGGACAAGATGGCTTCCCCGGAAGGAAAGGGCAGGGTACGCATCACGACGAACGCGATCCGGTCAGGGCGACTGGACATTGACCCGCAGAACGACCTTCACGAGACGAAGGGATATATCAAAATAAAGGGGAACCTATGAGTTCAAGGTGGTACGCCACTCTCCACATAACACTTTCCCTTTCGGGTAGAAGCGAACCGGACGTGCGAATTTCCCGGTTGTCATGAACTCACGGATTCCCGTTTGAACTAACTATACGACGTGAAAGGTGAAAAGACAAGGATAAGCCCTCAACTGTGAGGGGTGGGGAACTTTTTATACCTTGTGTATGGAGCTTCCTCAGGCTTCATAAAAAAGTTGTCCGGGAAAATCTTTTGGAATAAGGTGGTTGGAAAGAGGCTCCGAAAGCGAAGGGTTTGATAGGGATGTTGATGCAACACGCTGAAAAGAAAGGAGAGACTATCAAAAATCTCTGGTTATCCGCCGTGTAGGTGGCTTAGAAGTGTCGGTGGAGCGGAGCGCGCTGCTGTCGGAGGTTATCCGCCGTGTAGGTGGCTTAGAAGTCACGGAGAACTGGCGGGAGATCGGCGCGGTCGTTATCCGCCGTGTAGGTGGCTTAGAAGATGAGCGTGTCCCACGCCTCCCGGCTGTGCTCGTTATCCGCCGTGTAGGTGGCTTAGAAGATCCGCATCCTCATCCTCGACGAGCTGGACAAGTTATCCGCCGTGTAGGTGGCTTAGAAGTGTTGGGGCCGGGTCTTGGCCTGGCGCATGATGTTATCCGCCGTGTAGGTGGCTTAGAAGTATCAGGAGGGAGCGCACGAAAGTGCGGCTTCGTTATCCGCCGTGTAGGTGGCTTAGAAGTCAGCTTGTAAGTGCGCCATTCTCATCCTGCAGTTATCCGCCGTGTAGGTGGCTTAGAAGTGTTCGAGGAGCCCGGGAATCTGGCGCAGGTGGTTATCCGCCGTGTAGGTGGCTTAGAAGCAGCCGTCGGGAAGCGTGCCCTGCGAGATGCCGTTATCCGCCGTGTAGGTGGCTTAGAAGACCGTGCCCATCTCGTTGTTGGCATACGCCACGTTATCCGCCGTGTAGGTGGCTTAGAAGCCGCAGAGCTCACCGTGCCGGGCTTCCACCAGGTTATCCGCCGTGTAGGCGGCTTAGAAGACTTGAAATCGGCCTCCTGCTCCATCGCCTTAGTTGTCCGCCGTGTAGGCGGTTAGATGGGTTGCTAGTTCTCCCTTGGAAAAGCCCTCTTCCTTCATGGTTGGGGGCTTTCTTTGCGTCAGCCTTGACTTTCCCGGTCCCGTATGGTGTGGGGAGGGTAGGAGGATATGTTATGCGAAAACTGATTTTGGCATTGGTTGCTGTGGTGATGTTCTTATATTCGTGTGAAGAGGCGTTTAGTGCTGATCGTTATGGAGATGCTCCCAAACATGCTGTTTTTTTAGGGCAAATACTTGGTGCACTTGAGGCCTGTCAGAAAGCTGATACTGATTTAATTACGGCTGTTTCAGGTACTGCCGTTGGCCTTTTATCGCCAGATAAAGAAACGAATACACTCGTTCTTTATAGCTTCGCATCTGGTGCTTTCCATCAGGGCAAGCATCAAATGGAAGGAACAAGTGAAATTACCTGCGATGAAGCCGTATCCTTGGCAAAATCTTTGATTAAAAAGTAATGAGTTATTGAGATGATAGGATAGTATTATGCAAAAACTTATTTTATCACTATTGATAATTATTTTAGCATCCATACTTTGTAGCTGTGACTATTCATTTGATTCAGAAAGTGAAAAACAAAAAATAATATGCAGGGGAGCATATATATTATTTTCAAATTTTGAGAACCAATCTATAGATAATATGATAACTGATGAAAAATTATGCAGCTTGCATGGAAACAACATAGAAATTAATACTACAAATTCATACTATATGAAGTCATACGCAATAGATGGAAATAAAATTTATTATTATATCAGAAAAGACATAAATGGTATTTACAGCCCAAAAATTTTTGAATTTGATATTGATTTAATTAAAAAAACATTTGATAAAGATTTATCATTGAACACAGCGTATAATATACCAATAGAAATACGTAATGAGATTGAAAAATATAATACATATGACAGTAAAGAATCAATAGCGACAATAATAAACTTGAACAATTATCTATGTGCAAAGGTTATCTATATAGAAGCATTACCGCAAAAAAACATGTATAAAGTAAGATGTCAGGAATACAGGGACGGAACAGGCCGTGTAGAATACGTTATTGACTCCAAATCAGGTTCAGCCAGTAGGCGTTAACTTTTCTTGACATTCGCTTGTTTTTGTGGCGTTGTCTTTCCACGGTGCTTGAAAACACCCTCTGGCGGACGACGCCACCCGACAGTATGGCCTTTTTTGTGCTCTTTTGCCAAAGCCGACACTTTTTCTGGCTTTGATTTCCTGCTATACTTGCATCTTGTGATGCCGGGTGTGCCTGATATGTCCAAGACTTCGGTCTAAAGGCAGGCAGCAGCTCCAGAGGCTGTTTTCAACACCCGGCATTTTTTATTGTGGAAAATGCCTTGTGAACCTTGAAAAGTTCCTCTGGAGGCACTATGACCACTTCTCTTTGCTTCAACGACTTCACGTTTTCCCCCATCATCCGCGACAATCAGCCTTGGTTCAAGTCTTCTGAACTTGCCCGTGCGCTTGGTTATGCCCGTGAAGACAAGGTAACACGTCTTTACCAGCGTAACGCCGATGAATTCACGGAAAACATGACGCAACTTATTGAAAACGTCGACACCCCCACTTTGGGACGTGACACAAATCTTACAAACTATATCCGCATCTTCTCCCTTCGCGGCTGCCACCTCCTCGCGATGTTCGCCCGGACGCCCGTTGCCAAGGCGTTCCGCAAGTGGTGCCTTGATGTCATCGAGCAGTACGGCGACAGGGTGCCCGTTGCCGAGCCTGTGACGCTCAACGACGAGCTAATCAGCGCGGCGGAACGCGCGGAACTCAAGCTGATTGTGGACGCCAAGCTCTCCACCTACCCGGCGGCGGTGCAGGGCAAGGCCCGCGCCGAGATATGGGCGAAGTTCAACCGTCACTTTAGGATTGCCGAATACAAGCAGCTTCCCACTCGGCTCATGCCAGACGCCCGCGAGTTCCTGCTTTCCGTCAGTGTCCGTGCCATCAACGCCATCCCCACGGCTGAGGCCGCGATTCCCCCGACGCCGCCCCGCTTTGACGAGACGCCTTTTCTCAGGCTGGCGGAAGACATCCGCACCTTCCAGCAAGGATACCGCCGTAGCTATCAGCTTTTTTGGGGTCGGCTCTACCAGCTTGGTGCCCCTGTTCTTGTCCAGCTTGAACAGCGGGCCGCACTGGGGCAGGGAACGGCACCCTTCTCGGACATGACCATCCGTGGGCAATTTGACAGATTCCTTTCGGAACGCCTGCTCGAAAGCCTCTCATCACTTGCCGAATCGCTTCCCGATAGGCACAACCCTGCAATGCTCCTGCTGGCCTGCGCCCGCTCCATGAGCGCACGGTAGGGGGCGGACATGCTCACTACATTCGACTCAGCCAAGGGAATGCAGCGCAAGCACTCCAAGCTCATGCGGGACATAGATCGGGTTCGCTCAATCCTCCCGCCGGACTTCGCGGCAACAGCCTTCACCCCGGACGCGCAGACCAGCGCCGCCGGGAAACGGCAACGGTTCTTCTGTCTTACACGAGACGCCTTGCCCTTCCTCTTCATGGGACAGGCTACGAAGCATGAAATTCTGTGGATGATGGACGTCATCAAGGCGATGTAACGAAACAGCCCCCAACCGTGAGGAAGGGGGCTTTTATCACGCTACGCCTGTAATGCCTGAATAGCCGCATCAGGCGACTTCTCAAAAATTCGTATCAATGCCGCCGCCGGGCCGGTCGGCTGCCTCCGGTTTTGTTCCCAGTTCTGGAGCGTTTTGACGCTTACCCGAAGGAGAAGGGCGAACTCGTTCTGAGAGAGTCCCGTCTGTTCTCGAACGCTTTTTACATCCGGCCCGGAAACCTTGAAGGAACGGGAAGGGAAGGCCCTTCCCTTGGCTATGCTCGCAGCTTCCTTGAGGCTTGCCGCCAGATCGTCGAACAAATCTTTATCCATGAGCCAACTCCTTGACCAGTTCTCGCAGTATGCTGGTTTCCTTGTCCGTAAGGGTATCTTTTTTATTTTTGGGATAGATAAGGAGCATGTAGATTTGCCCCCTTGCCGTCATCCAATAATAGATGACGCGAACGCCCCCGCTTTTGCCTTTTCCTTTAGCGGAAAACCGGACCTTACGGATTCCCCCGCCCCCTTGGATTATGTCGCCGCAAGACGGATTATCCGCAAGCATGAACTGGAGTTCGCGGTATTCGTCATCGGGGAGAAGTTCCAATACGAGACGGGTAAATATGGGCGTTTCGATGAATTCCATGAAATGACTATACGTCATTGGCGTATATAAGTCAAATTTTGTTGGCGTGAAGATGTTCGGGGCTTCTTGATTGTGCGGAACGAATGTCTTCGAGGCCCTTTGAGCCACAGCCCCCGTTTCCGGGGGCTTTTCTTTTATCTATCGTAACATGTTCAGGGTGTGTTCGTTTTTATTCTTTTCGTACAGTCCATCCATGAACAGCCCTTTTCTGAAATCCGCTTTTTCCGTCGCGCTTCCCGCTTCTCAAGCCGGGGACGCGCCGGGTTGGATGCAGCTTTTCCCGTCCGGGACGTTCTCGGGGCGTGACGGGCGCGGCCCGTACACCTGCGATCCGGTTTCTGTGGTTGCGCAGACGCAGGCGCACAACGGCCCTCTCGACATCCCCGTGGATTATGACCACCAGCTCGAATTTTCCGCTGTGAACGGCCAGCCCGCTCCGGCGGCGGGGTGGATTACCGCGCTTGAGGCTCGGGACGACGGCGTATGGGGGCACGTCGAGTGGACGGAAAAGGGCAGGGCCCACGTCGCCGCCCGTGAATATCGCTACGTGTCCCCCGTCTACTACCACGACCAGAGCGGCATCATCCAGTCGATCGAGTCCGTGGCCCTCACCAACGTCCCCAATCTGACCGGGTTAAAGGCCCTCGCTTCCCGTGAGTCTTCCGGCCAGCAATCTTTTACCGGAGAAAGCCCCATGTCTTTCCTCAAGACCATTGCCTCCGTCCTTCGTCGAGCCGACCGAGGCCACCGTCGAGGCAGCCGCCCGAATGGTGGTGCAGGACGCGCAGTCCATGAAAGAGGCCATGTCCACTATGGCTCAGACCGTGAAGGCTGACGGCGTGACACCCGCCGGGCTCGTCAAGGCCGTGCAGTCCGTCGCCGCCCGTGCCGAGTACCCGGACGTGAACCGTTTCGTTCCTGTGGAAACCTTTACCGCCGTGAATGCGGAGCTTGCCCAGATGAAGGCCGCGCAATCCGTGGGGCTCGTCGAGCAGGGCAAGGCCGACGGCAAGATCAGCCCGGCGATGGAAACGTGGGCGAAGGAATCCGCGTCCCGCGACCCCGAGGGGTTCAAGAAGTTCCTTGAGGCGGCCCCCGACCTGCGGCCCGGAGGTAAGGCCGCGCAGTCCGTGAAGGCGACCCCGCCCGACAGTGCCGACGGCGTTCTGGACGGTACGGCGAAGACGCTTTGCCGCGCAATGGGCGTATCCGAAGAGGCTTACAAAAAGGCCATGCAGTCTGTGAAAGGAGGCGACAATGACGGCTCTGACGAGTGATCGGGATACCGTGCGCCGGAATGGTGACGAGTTCGAGTTTGAGGCGGCTTCTACGGTCTACGCCGGAAGCATGGTTTGCCTGAATGCTGACGGCAAGCTCGTGCCCGCGTCCGTGACCGCCGGGCTGTCCCCGGTCGTCGGCGTGGCGCAGCGGCTTGGGCGTACTGGCGAAAAGGTCCCGGTGCGGCGCGGCGTGTTCGCCTTTGCAGCCGTGTCCGATGACGCCCCCGCGCTCGCACAGGTGGGAGGCGTCTGCTACGCGGCGGACGACTGCACTGTCAAAAAGACCGCGGTGTCCAACGCGCCCGTGGCTGGAACCGTCTTTGACGTCACCGAAGAGGGCGTCTGGGTCAAAATCTGAGGAGATACCGATGGATATCAACCGCGCCATTCTTGAGCAGTTCTATTTCAGCGTGTCTGCCGCCTTCATGGACGGCCTTGGCACCGCTGAGAGCCAGTACGAGAAGATCGCCATGACCGTGCCGTCGAGCACGAAGGAAAACGTCTATCCGTGGTTGGGCACCTTGCCCTCCATGCAGAAGTGGGCCGGGGACCGCATCATCCGCAACCTGAAGGCCCACAAGTACAGCATCGAAAACGAAAAGTTCGAAATGACGATCGCCGTGAAGCGCGACGACATTGAGGACGATCAGGTCGGCATCTACGGCCCCATGTTCCGCGACATGGGCGCGCAGGCCGGGCTCCATCCGAATCAGCTCGTGTTCGGGGCGCTCAAGAAAGGTCATGAACTTGCGTGTTATGACGGGCAGTATTTTTTCGATGCCGACCACCCGGTCAACGGAAAATCCGTCTCGAACTCCATCACGGCAAGTTCCGGCGCCGTGGCCCCGTGGTTTCTCATGTGCACGACGCGCCCGGTGAAGCCGATCATCTTCCAGAAGCGCCGGGAATACGACTTGAAGCGCAAGGACGCCCCCACGGACGACAATGTGTTCATGCGTGACGAGTACCTGTATGGCGTCGACGCCCGCGTGAACGTGGGGTTCGGCCTGTGGCAATGCGCGATCCGTTCCACGAAGCCGTTGACGAACGAGAGCTACGCCGAGGCCCGCGCCGCGATGATGGCGTTTACGAACGATAACGGCGATCCGCTTGGTCTGGTGCCGAACCTGCTGGTCGTGCCTCCCACGCATGACGGCGCGGCCCGCAAGGTCGTGGTTTCCTCCCTGACCACGGGCGGGGCCACCAACGAGTGGGCGGGCACGGCGGAACTTCTCGTCAGCCCGTGGTTGTAGGTGACGCCATGATCCGCATTACCGCAAAGAAAGACGGCTTCCGGCGGGCAGGCATCAGCCATGCCGGGACGCGGGACTATCCCGACGAGCGTTTTACGCCGCAAGAACTCGCCATGCTCAAGGCCGAGCCCATGCTTGTTGTCGAGGAAATCACCGTTCCGAAGAAGGAGAAGGCTCCCGCGAAGGGGCCTGAGCAGTCTGTCCCTGACGGGAAAAAGAAGGCCGACGCATGACCTACGCCACCTATGACGACCTTGTGACCCGGTTTGGGGAGATGAAGCTCACGCAGCTTACCGACCGGGCCACGCCCCCGGCACGGTGCCCGGACAAGGCTGTCATAGGGGCGGCTCTCACCGACGCCACGGAAGCGATCGAGGGGTACGCGGCGGGCCGCTACCGGACGCCGCTTGATCCCGTCCCCGCCCCGGTGCGGCGGTGGTGCGCGGACATGGCTTTCTACTACCTGCACACCGCCGTCTCCGCGCCCGAGGGCGTCCGCAAGGCGTTCGAGGATGCGCTTGCCGGGCTCAAGGACATGGCGCGGGGCGTCATCATCTTTCAGGCCGAAGGGGTGCCCACCGCGAATACCGACGCTTCCGGGGGCGTCCGGCTTGATGTCCCGAGCCGGATATTCAGCCCGGACAGCCTCAAGGGGTTTTGAGCATGATCAGCATCAAGGCCACGGATGGAACCGTCACCCTGTCCCTCGCGGCGGGGCTGGAGCGCTTCGAGGCCGAAAAACCGCGCATCCTCCGCGAGATCGGCATGTCCCTGCTCGTGAGCATCCGGCAGGGGTTCGAGGCCGAACGCTCTCCCGAGGGCGAAGCGTGGGAGCCGTTGAAGCCCGCGACCGTGCGGCAGAGGAAGGGCGACGCCCACCCGATTTTGCAACGGAAAGGGCGGCTCAAGAAGAGCATCACGATCAAGATGACGCCGGACAGCGTGATTGTCGGGACGAACCTTGCCTACGCTGCGGCCCACCAGTTCGGCGCGGCCATCAAGCGGGCGGCGGGGGCCGTGAAACTGCACTTCCGGCGCATCAGCCGGGGGCCGAACAAGGGGCAAGTCCGTTTCGCCCGCGCCAATGACAAACGCGTGAAGTTCGACCGGACGTCTGCCGCTCACACAATCCGCATCCCGGCCCGCCCGTACCTGTTCCAGCGCGACGGCGACATCCCGAACGACTGGCAGAGGGCGATCGTGGGCATCGTAAAAAGACATCTGGAGCTTGACCATGCCTAGCCTGACCGAAGTACGTGACGCCGCCGTCGCGCTCCTGCGAACCGTCCACCCGGATATCTCCCGCGTTGAGGCGTTCTCGGGCGAAATCACACTCGACGCCGTAGCCGGGAAAGGCTTGCCGCCGGGGGTGTCCGTGCTCGTCGCGGCGGTCGCGGCGGACAACGATGCACAAGGGGATTCGCTGGATTTCGACGTGATGGGGACGTTCGGGGCGCTCGTCGTCTCTAATAACGTAGCCGGGGCCGAATATGCGGAACAGGACGCGCTGGATGTTGCCGAGAAGACCGCCCTTGCCGTCCACGGGGCCACGTTCGGCTTGCCGGGAGTAAGCCCCGCCGTGGTGAGAAGCCTTGAGGCCGTCACGGATGAGGAGCTTGCCGGGAACGGGATCTGTGTCTGGTCCGTCGTCTGGCGGCAGTCTCTTGTCTTCACCGAAGGGGTAAACGATGGCGTCACTGTATGACGAGCTGAAAGAGCGGGTCCGTCTCGCGGCCCGCGTCCTTGCCCTTCCGCTCGGATGGGAGGGGGAACCGTTCGTTCCGCCCCACGCCTCGCACCTTCGGGCCCGGATTGTCCTTGAAGGCCAGCGGGTGGCGACGCTCGGCGCGAACGGCCTCACCAAGCTCGACGGACACATTGAAATCAAGGTCGTCGTGAAGGCGGGCGAGGATTCCCTTGCCTCCACCCTTGCCGGGCAGGTGGCCCGCTACTTCCCGCGCGGGGACGATATCCGTTTTGATTCCGGCACCGCCACCATCACCACACCCCGCAAATCTGCGCCCTCGTGCGACGGCAAGCGCACCGAGGCCGTGGTCAACGTAGGCTTTTACGCCTTCCAAGCCTAAAGGATACCACCATGTACACTATCGCGAGCGGAGCCAATCACGGCCTCCGGTATGTGAAGGAAGCCACGCCGGGGGTTACGCCCGCCTCTCCGGTTATGATCGAACTGGCGCACACGGGTTGCTCTTTGGGGCTCACCCGCGACACTTTCACGTCGAACGCCCTCCGTTCCGACCGCCAGATCCCTTTTAACCGGACGGGCGTTGATAAGGTCGGCGGCAACATTGACTTCGAGTTCGGGGCGGTCGAGTACGATCCGCTCCTTGAGGCGGCTCTCGGGGGGAACTGGACGGAAAACGTGTTGAAGGTGGGAACGGCGGAACATTCCTTTACGTTCGAGCGGGCGTTTAAGAACATCAACGAGTATGCGAGCTATACGGGCTGCTTCATCGACCAATTCACGCTCTCGATCAAGCCGAATGCCATGCTCACCGGGGCGTTCTCCGTGGTCGGCCTGAGCGGGGTCAGAGGGGGCAATCCTCTTTCGGCGTCTCCCAAGCCCTCGCAAGACCCTGTGCCGTTCGACAGCTTCAAGGGTGCGCTCAAACTTGATGGGCAGGAAATAGCCGTCGTGACGGGAATCGATCTGGCCCTCGCCAATGGGGTTGAGCCGCAGTACGGGATTTTTTCCCGTTCCGCCAGTGCCGTCAGTCTGGGCAGGAGCACCCTTTCGGGCACCCTGAGTGCCTTCTATACCGACGGCAATCTGGCGGACGACTTCATCAATGACGCACGGGTGAAGCTCGAATTCATCCTGCAGCGCGGCGACTATTCGTATACGTTCCTTATCCCCAACGTCACCTTCACGGGCGCGGAGGACTCCGTACAGTCCGAAGGCCCGATTTCCCTGAATGTGCCGTGGTCCGCCGCGCTTGACGCGACCCTCGGCACCAACTTTCAGATCACCCGGACTGTGCCCGCTGATCCCGGTGCATAACCTCAACCACCATAAGGATAAAGCCATGACCAAGGCCGCTGAGAAAGATTTTGTCGAAACCCCGGAAACCGCTTCTTCCGTCTTTGATTTTGCCACCCGAGATTCCGCTGCAAAGGCCGAAGAGGGGGCGGAACTGAAAGTTGTGGACCCGCTCACGGGTGATGGTGTGGGCGTGTTCATCACGCTTGCCGGGGCTGATTCCGCCGTCCACCGCAAGGCGTCGGCCACGATCACCAAACGCCGCGTGAACAAGGCCAAAGGATTCCGCAGCCAGATGTTCGACCCGGAGGTTGCGGACGCCGAGAGCATCGAAGTGCTCGCCGTCTGCACCCTGAGCTGGAAGGGCGTCATTGTTGACGGCGCGCCCCTCCCGTGCAGCCGGGACAATGCGATCAGGCTGTACACCCGGTTCCCGTGGCTGCGTGAGCAAGTGGAAACCTTCATTTCCGACCGTTCGGCCTACTTGCAGGACTGACCAAGGCGCTGTGCGAAGCCGCCCGCTTGTGGGTGCCCCGGATTATGCCCGGAGCGGACGGCACAACGCAGCGCGATCATATCCTCGAAGTTTGCAAGCAGACCGGGAAGACGCCGGAAGAACTGGGCGTTTCCGAAACCTCTCTTGATGAGGAAATACCGATTCCCGAAGACGGGCTGTATCTCTGGTTTTATTTTCAGGAGCTTTCCGGTGGGCGCATTAATTCCGGCTTCGGCCCCACGGCACTTTCGTGGTCCGACATGGAAGCATGGGCCCGGCTCACCTCCACGCCACTCACTCCTTACGAAATCCTCACTTTGCGCAGCATGGACACGGCCTTTTTGTCCGCCCATGCCGCTGAAACAGAAAAGCGCAACAAGAACACCAAGGGCAAGCCATGAACGACACGACGACGGTAGGAATTGAGGTACGGGCGGACGGCACGCAGGAAGCGGCCCGCGATCTTGCCGTCGTTGAAGCGTCCATCAGGAAAGTCGGCAAAGGGCTTGGCGAAGCGGCTCAATACATCGGCTCCGCCAAGCTCGAAAAGCCCATAGCCGGACTGGACGAGCTTGCCGCCAAGTGCAAAGTCTCGTCCCGGCATATGCAAAACCTCGCCCGCATGATGCGCGAAGTGGAACGCGAGCGGGCTTTTCGCCAGCTTGCGCAGGACGCCAACCTTTCCACTTTGCAACTTGCCAGACTCCGCGCGGAGATGGGGGATATGCGCGGGGCGCTGGCGACGCTTGGGAACAAGTTCAGTTCCGCAAAGGTCGCCATTCTCGCATGGGCAGCCGCCGTCGCTTTCGGCGGTAAGGCTTGTCTTGACGCGGCGCTGCAAATGGATCGCCTCGATAAGTCGTATACGAGTATCTACGGTTCCGCGTCCGCCGCACAGCAGCAGCTTTCCTATCTCTATGACGTCAGTGGCCGCTTGGGGTTGCAGTTTCAGTCTACCGCCGAAGGCGCGAAGACGTTCTTTGCTGCGGGGAGGGGGTCCACTCTCGAAAAAGATCTGAATTCGATTTTTGAGGCAGTATCCTCAGCCGGAACCGCTCTTTCTTTGTCCACGGATGACATGCATGGTGCCTTTATTGCTCTCGGACAGATGATCAGCAAAGGGAAGGTACAGGCTGAGGAGCTGCGCGGACAGCTTGGCGAGCGGTTGCCGGGTGCATTTCAGCTCGCGGCCAAGGCCATGAACATGACCACCGCCCAGTTGGATAAATTCATGGCGGACGGTAAGTTGACGGCTGAGGAGCTGTTGCCGAAGCTCGCCAAAGCTATGCAGGAGGATTTTGGGGCCGCCGCCGAAGCCGCCGCAAACGGATTACAGGGACAGCTTAACCGTCTTTCCACAGAATGGACACGGCTTAAAGCGGAAATGCTTGATGCCGATTCTGCGGCGTCCGCCGTCGGTACGCTGGCGCAGGCCATGAAATCCCTTGCCGATAATGGTGCAACAGTCGGCGCAATCATAAGCAAGGTACTCCAGTTTGCAGTGTGGATCGCCGGAGTCTACGCCTTTATCAAGGCTCTGGGCGGGCTTGTGTCGGTTTTTACGACGCTCAAGACGATCTCCAGCGCCGTGAGTTTTGCCGGTATCGTTTCCGGGGCCGGGGCCATTGCCGTCGTTGTTGCCGCAGCAGCCGTCGCCATCACGTCCCTTTGCACGTCGACAGCGACCGCCGATGAGATTTTCCGCAAGCACCAGTCGACGATTGACGCATACAAGAAAAAAATGGGTGAAGCCGCCGATGAGGTAAGGAACTTTACCGCCGAGCAGGACGAGGCCTACAGAAAATCACTTGAGCGGCAGCGTGACGTTTTAAAGACGGACATTGCGGCGGCAACGCAGGGTATCAACAACGCGCTGTCTGGCATCCGCTTCCTGTCCCTTGATCAGATTTTTAGTGCCGAGGGTACGCAGTTTGTTGAAGCCCGCTCAGAACTTGAGTCTTTAGGGCGCGAGCTTACCAAGCTCGGCCAGAACATCACGCAGGAAGATCTTGACGCCTACGCCGCAAAAGTACGGGCGATTGACGAGCGTATGCGCGCCGCAGGATTGGCCACCAAGGCGTGGAATGACGCGATTGACAAGCTCTTGTACAGCAACGACGCCTTTGTCAAAAACCTTTCCGCGCTGATTGTCAAGGGCCTGAGCGTTGAAGACGCCCTGCGCCAGCTTGCCGCTGAAGCCGAACGTACCAAGGTTGCGGTCGGAACCGGCTGGAATATTGATATCGATAGCGTGACCAAGGGCATCAACGCCATTGAGAAATCCATACGTTCGATGCAGTCCGAAATGCTCGGCGGCAAGGTGTTTGAAAAGATCGTTTCCTCGCTCCCAAAAGAATTTCCTCTCGAAAAAGCCAAGGAAATCTTTGATATTTACCAAAAAACGCCGAACCTTGAGCCTTGGCAGCGGGCGGGACAGGTTGCCGCCGCACTCGGCGATCAGTATGCCGCTATGGGCGATGATGCCGTCAAAGGCATCAACAAACTTTTTTCGGCTGGTGCCGAACTCGGCAAGACTCAAGCGAACTATGAGGGCTATCAGAAAAATTTACGTGATGCCGCCAAGGATCACACCTCTGCCTACAATCAGATGGAGAACAATCTGGCGTCGTACACGTCAGAACTGAACCAGACCAAATCCTCCATCCATTCCTTGCAAGCCCAGCTCGCCACCAAGCCCGGCGAGGTCTTTACCCGCGAACAAAACAAAATTGCCGCCGATTACAGGGCTACTGTTGAAAAGATCAACTCCGAAGCCACAAAGTACGCGAACAAGAAAGGCATCACGAAGACGCAGGCCGAGGAGCTTAAGCAAAGCAAGCTTCAGGAAGCGAGCCTTCAGCGAAACCTTGATCTGCGGCTGGCGCAGGAAAAAGAAGAGAAGCACCTCGCCGACCTCGCGAAGGACAAATACGACTTTTACAGAGAACTTGAAGAACTCACCGGGCAGTACGGCCTTTCGCTCCAGTTCCAGAATAAGATGATCTCCGAGCAGGCGAAAGAACTGGAGCGCCTTCAACTTCCGCAGCAGTACATTGACCAATGGAAAGAGCTGAAGGCCCTGCAAATGTCACACGACTGGTCTGACGGAGCGCAGCGGGCGTTCCTCCAGTACCGGGCCGATGCAACCGATGCCGCAAAAGGTGCTGAGGAAGCTTTTTCCTCGCTCTATTCCGGCATGGATTCCGGCTGGAAGTCGGCATGGGAGCAGATGATCGAGACTGGCAAGGTGTCCCTGTCTTCATTCCGTTCCGTGTTCGCGTCGTTCCTTGCCGATTTGATGCATATGGCCATCACCCGGCCCATCACGGTTCAGATTGCTGGTGTGGTGTCCGGTATGCTCGGCACGGGCGGCGTGGCGTATGCGGCGGGGGGCAATGGTGGCTCCGGTGGAATAGGGCTCGGTAATTTGCCGTTCTCCAGCCTTTTGCCCGATTCGTGGACATCGGGGGTTTCCAGTTTCTTGAGTTACGAGCTTCCCGGTACGGCCCCCGGCATTTCCGGCTTGTATGGCCCAACTATGGGCGGCGGCAATCTCGCCAGTGGCCTTTCCCTCGGTTCCGCGCTCATGTACGGGGGCCTCGGTTCGCTCGGGTATTCTCTGCTCGGCGGGGCGTTGGGGCTTCCCCAGAACAAGTACAGCGGCATTACCAGCGGCCTTGGAGCGGGGCTTGGCGCATGGGGCGCCAGCGC
>ENA-UESC01000337-UESC01000337.1-human-gut-metagenome-genome-assembly--contig:-NODE-337-length-46351-cov-8.641138_pt1 | contig 46351 bp, 44 predicted proteins | sample MGYA00242998_ERZ507999 | MGnify/ENA primary metagenome ERZ507999 (study PRJEB26167, sample SAMN06115465) | human gut metagenome | host: Homo sapiens | place: China:Hubei | collected 2016-04-27 | study... | reverse complement strand
CACAGTAGAAGTATTCCTTCCACTGGTCGGCCATCACGCCGCCTGCCGCGCCCGCGATCGCTTTGATGAGTCCCATACGATAAAGCTCCCTTCTGTTTCTTTCAGCCGGTTTTGCTTGTATTTGCTTGCGATGCATCCAGTTTATCAGAAAATAGACAAAAACGCAATGACCTTTTGCGCTTTCCTGCACGCTTTCATCATCCGGCAGCACAAAAGAAGGCTATGGCAGCACCGCACAATTGCGTCTTCGCGCTTCGCCGGATCTTTTCCGCCAATTCTGTGGTTTGAAAAGCTTGAAATACATACAGTATTCCTGCGCTTTTCAAGCCTTGCCTTGACGAAAAATCTCTCGCCGAATCTGCTTGCCAAATTGCGCGGTGCCGCCCTATATTTTTGAATGTTGTTCAAAACGCCATATTGCAATTTCTTTACGGCGTGCTATAATTTGAGAACTGTTCAGGAAAGGAGCACTCCCTATGGCACGAAAGCAGATGATCGAGGGCGGCACGAAGAACCGCATCCGCGAGGTCGGAGGACGACAGATCTTTGAGCACGGCTACGACGGCACGAGCGTGCGCGGCATTATGCTGGAGGTCGGCGGCGAGGTCGGCTTGTTCTACTATTACTACAAGACGAAGGACGAGCTGTTCACCGATGTGCTCGACCACTTCTTCGAGCCCTACCGGAAGGACCTTGAGGCGCTTGCCGCCGAGGCGAAGGAGAAGCCCTATCGGGCGCTGCTGCGCTTTTTCAGCTACATCAAGCGCGAGGTGCGCGCCTTCCGCGCGAAGTACGAGGGCAATATGCACCGCACGGTCCGCTGGGCCATTCGCGAGCAGACGCTCACGGTCATCGAGCCGTATATCGAGGACATCATCCGCACGCTCATGACCTGCGGCGCGAAGCCGACGATGGACCCGCACACGATGGCCATTTTCCTCGCGCACGGCCTGGGGAGCTGCATCCTGCACGAGGATGCCGACTGGGTGGACGAGGCGACGGACGATATGCGCCGCACGGTCAACCTCATCATGGGGCTCAGCGAGGAGGAGTCCCGCAAAATGTTTGAAGACGCGGACGGGAAAGCAAGTGCTCCCGCCGCGATGGAAGGAGAAAAGGAAAATGAAATGTAAGAAGCTCGTATCCCTGTTCCTCAGCTTGCTGCTGGCGACGGCGCTTGCCGTGCCGGCCTGCGCCGCGTTCGAGGACGTTTTTGCCGACGGCTCTGCCGACGGTACGCGCGACGGCTCACTGTTTCTTTCGGGAGAGACCGTGCGGAGCAGTGCCGCGGTGAACGGTGTCCTGCTCGCCGCGGGCAGGATCGTCGGCGTGAACGGTACAGGAGCGTATGTCATGGCCGCTGGCTATGAGGTGACGCTCGGCGGCACGGCGGAGAACGACGCGTTCCTCGCGGGCTACAGCATCGGCGTGAGCGGCACGGCGCAGCGCGACGTGTTCGCCGCAGGTCAGAGCATCACGGTGAACGGCACGGTGGGGCGCGACCTCTACGCCGCCGCCAACACCGTCACCATCACCGGCTCCGTCGGCGGCGACGTGTACGTCAGCGCCGAGAACGTCGTCATCGGCGACGGCGCCAAGATCGGCGGGCGGCTGCACTGCAATGCAAGCGCCCTGCGCTCCGTGCCCGACGGCATCGCGGACAACGCCGAGCTTTACGACGAGCCGGAAAGCGGCGACGCGGGCGTGAGCATTACGGTCCCCGACGACGAACCGGGCGTCGGCAGCATCGTGCTGCGTAAGGCGCTGAGCTTCGCGGGCGTGCTGCTGCTCGCCTTTGTCCTGCTGTGGCTCACGCCGCTGTGGGAGACGGTGGATCGGAAGTATTACGGCGCGCCGTTCGGCAGGTATGCCAAGGCGTTCGGCATCGGCTTCGCGGTGCTCGCGGGCGTGCCGCTCGCGGCGATCCTGCTGTTCATTTCGAATGTCGGCGTGCGCCTTGCGCTGATCGTGCTGTTCCTGTACGCTGCGGTGCTCATCGCTTCCCCTGTGTTCCTCGGCTTTTTCCTCGGCGCGCTGCTCTGGCGCGGGGCGATGAAGAAGGCTCCCTGCTACTATGCGGAGCTGGCCATCGGCATCCTCGTTTGGTGCGTCGCGGCCAGTGTGCCCGGTCTGTCTTTCGCGGTGGGCCTCGTCTCCGTGCCGCTCGGCCTCGGGGTTGTGACGCTCCTGCTCGGCAAGGGCGCGGCGAAGCCGTCGCCCAAGGCGGAGACGGCTTGCGAGGAGAGCGCGGCGTCCGACCCCGCAGCGCTGCCGGAGGACAGCGACAGCGCGGAGCAATAAACTCATATCGCACAGCGAAAAGAGACCGCTCGGGCGGTCTCTTTTTTGATGGGAACATAATTTTTTATTATGTCTACTTGCAATGCGGCGGCGATTCCTGTAAAATGATGTCGAAAACTTTTCCGACCTCGGAGGCTGCCATGAAGAAACGAACCTTATTTTTGAGCTGTTTGCTCGCGCTCGTGCTGAGCACCGCCGCGCTCGCCGCAGACTACACCGACGTTCCCGCCGACTCGTGGGCGCGGGAGAGCATCGACAAAGCCGCGGAGCACGGCTTGATGAACGGCGTGGGGGAGGGGCGCTTCGGCCTCGGAGAGACCATCTCACGCGAGCAGTTCGTCACCATTCTGGTGCGGATGTTCGGCTGGGAGAGCGTGAGCGGCGAGGACGCCGCCGTCGACATCGCGGATTCGTGGGCGCGGGAGTTTGTCAACACCGCTGCCGCCAACGGCGTCATTGACGCGGGCGGAAAATTCCGCCCGAGGGACGCCATCACGCGCCGCGAGATGGCCGTGATGCTTGTGCGCGCGCTCGGCCTCGGCGAGCTTGCCAAGGCGGACGCGGACGCGGCGCTGCCCTTCGCCGATGTGACCGCCCAGCGCGGCTACATCGCCATTGCCTACGAGATCGGCATGACCACCGGCGCGACCGAGACGACCTTCGAGCCGGACGGCACCGCGACGCGCGAGCAGGCGGCGGCCATGCTCGTGCGCGTCTATGAAAAGTACCACGCGCCGACGACGTGGAAGCACGCTTTCTACGCGCTCTCGTCCTACTCGCAGCTCGAGCAGGCCAAGCAGTTCGATGACGTCAGCTTCGGCTGGAGCCACATGACCTATTCGGCTGAGGAGGGCGCGAAGCTCTCGACCGTGAAGGACGACAGCTCAGGCTTCTACATCCCCGCCGGCTATGCCGATGTGGTTCCCGCGCTGCGCGAGGCGGGCGTGGAGCTCAAGCTCAACGTCTTCATGGCGAACGCGCCGCTCCGCACGATGCTCGCCGACGAGTCCTCCCGCGCGGCGGCGGTCACGGAGATCATGGCGGAGCTGGGGCGCGTGTATCCCGACCTCGGCTACAATCCCTACAGCGGCGTGACCATCGACTTCGAGGGTCTGCGCGCCGCGGACAAGGAGAGCTTCAACGCCTTTATGACGGAGCTTTCCGCCGCGCTGCACGCCGAGGGCAAGACGCTTTACGCCGCCGTCATGCCCGCCGTCTACGGCGACGCCTACTTCGACGGCTACGATTTCAAGACGCTCGGCACGCTCTGCGACCGCGTGATCCTCATGGCGCACGACTACGCGGCGAGCGATCTCACCGGCTTCCTCGGCTCGCGCTACTACCGCAACCATCCCTGTGCGCCGCTCTACAAGGTTTACTACGCCGTGCGCACGGCGGCGCGTGAGATGGACGATCCCGCGAAGCTGACGCTTGCCGTCAGCATGGACGCCCGCGCGTGGCAGACGGACGCGGACGGTCTGCTGACTGCGGTCCGCTCCACGCACCCGCTGCAGACCACGGTTTACAAGCGTCTGTGCCAGAGCGACACCGTGATGGGCTGGTCCGACACGGCCCGCAGCCCGTGGTGCACCTACAGCACGGAGAGCGGACAGCATATCTTCCTCTGGTACGAGGACGCGCGCAGCACCGCCGAGAAGCTCGCCTGCGCCAGGCTCGTGGGCGTGACCTCGGTCTCCGTCTGGCGGCTCGGTCTCATTCCCGATTACGCGGACGAGGGCCTGCACTACGATGTGATGAGCGTTCTGTAAGCAATGAAAAGCGCAAAAAAGAAGAGCTGCAAAAGCAGCTCTTCTTTTTGGTTTTCAAAGCGGTTCGGCTTAGAAAATGCCCTGAGCCATCATGGCGTCGGCAACCTTCTGGAAGCCAGCGATGTTGGCGCCAGCGACCAGGTTGTAGCCAAGGCCGTAACGCTCGGCAGCCTCAACGGAAGCGTCGTAGATGTTCTTCATGATGGCTTCCATCTTGGCGTCGACTTCCTCAGCGGTCCAGTAGATACGCTGAGCGTTCTGAGCCATTTCGAGCTCGGAGACGGAAACGCCGCAGGCGTTGACAGCCTTGGAAGGAGCGACGGTGAGGTGCTTCTGGCTCATCAGGAAGGCCAGAGCATCGTTGGTGGTGGGCATGTTGCCGACTTCGATGTAGTAAGGAACACCGGACTCGGCGATCTTCTTGGCCCACTCCATGTTGACATCGTTCTGGGTAGCGGCGGGCATGTAAACGTCAACGTCCTTGACGCCCCAGCACTTCTGACCCTCGACGAACTCAACACCGAACTTATCGGCATAGGGCTTGCAGTGCATAGGATCCTTGGCGCGCATCTCGAGGATGAAGTTGAGCTTCTCTTCGCCGCAGACGCCATCCGGATCGTGGATGTAGCCATCGGGGCCGGCGAAATAGGTGACCTTGCCGCCGAGCTCGTCGATCTTCTTCATGATGCCCCAGCCAACATTGCCGTAGCCGGACATAGCGACGCGCAGGCCCTTGATGCCCTTGCCGTCGTGCTTGAGGACTTCGCGCAGATAATAGACAGCGCCGAAGCCGGTCGCCTCGGGACGGAGGATGGAGCCGCCGGTGCAGACAGCCTTGCCGGACATAGCGCCGAACTCGGCAGCGCCGACGATGCGGCGATACTGACCGTACAGATAACCGACCTCGCGGCCGCCGACACCAACGTCACCGGCGGGGCAGTCGATGTCCTGACCGATGTGACGATGGAACTCGGTCATGAAGGCCTGGCAGAAGCGCATGACTTCGCCGTCGCTGCGGCCGATGGGGGAGAAGTCGGAGCCGCCCTTGGCGCCGCCGATGGGCAGGCAGGTCAGAGCATCTTTGAAGGTCTGCTCGAAGCCGAGGAACTTGATGATGGAGAGGTTGACGTTGGAAGCAAAGCGGAGGCCGCCCTTGTAGGGGCCAAGCGCCGCGTTGTACTGAACGCGGTAGCCGCGGTTGACGTGATACTTGAGCTGATCGTCCATCCAAACGACGCGGAACTCGATGGTGCGCTCGGGCTCGACCATACGCTCGAGCAGGCAGGCAGCCTCATACTCGGGGTGGGCATTGATGACGGGTTCGAGAGAGGTCAGGACCTCTTCGACGGTCTGCAGAAATTCGGGCTCATTCGCATTCTTGGCTCTGGTCTCGTCCAGAACTCTCTGGATATAAGCATTCATGATAATAGCCTCCTCTAAATTTACTCGTTAAGAGCATTTCGATGGTGCTTCCATCTCGTCTGTTAGACTATCACAAAACAGGCGCTTTCTCAAGGGGGTACGTCCAAAATCGAAGCGTCCGGCTGTGAGAAATTTTCCCTTCCTTTTTGTGCAAAGCGCAGAAACAGAAATGAAAAAGTTTCGGAATTTTGATAATACCTATTAAAATTCCTGCAATTATTCCTTCATGTCATGCTTAACATCTGAATTTTTTCTGTCATGCTGCGGCGAAGCATGACAAAAGGCGATGGAAAATATCCATCGCCTTTTTGCATATTTGCATGGTTTATGCATCCACGCCGCCGGAGGGCTGCGCGTCGTCCGGCTCGGCGGGTGTGAGGACGGGCAGCAGCTCAAGGTCGCACGCCTCGATCCAGAATTCGCTGACATGACCGTCGTAGTACCAAACGCGCACACGGTCGCCCACATTGAGCAGCGGCGCGTAGGGCACGTCCGCGGCGCTCATGCGGACGGTGAAGTCCGTCTCGCCTGTAAAGCGCAGGAAGTAGATGCTGTTGCCGTCAACGACGGCGGAGCGGATCTCGGCGATAACGCCCTCAAGCGAGCGGCGGTCGGTCTCGACCGGCTGGTCGATGCCGGTCTGATCGTCCGAGATCAGATTGCTCTGCCGGAGCATCTGACGGTAGTTCGACTCACACTCGGCGACGGTCGCGCCGGTGGCGACGATCTGGTACTGGTTGACGTTGACCATGGCGTACATCTTCACGAGCTCGCTCGCGTCCTTGAGCGCCATGAAGTAGGTCGGCTGCTCGGCAACGTTCAGGAGCAGCGGGAAGGTCGCCGTGTAGCGCAGGTTCTGGACCTGACCCTCGGCGCTGTCCATCGCGCTGTACTCGGTCGCGCCGGCGCAGGGGTAATACTTCGTTTCCTTGGTGCGCTGGTTGGAGAGCAGGAAGCCGACGTTGCTCTCGTCGCCGCCGACGCTTGTCACGCCCGTGTAGAGGTAGACGTCGTCGCCCTCGGCGATGTAGTTGTAGCCGTCGGTGGTGACGGTGACGTCGCGCTGGCCAAGGATGGAGTTGATAAAGCCGTTGTGGTACATACCGTAGTAGTCGTACTGCTCGATGATGAGCTCGGCGGAGTAGACGTGATCGACCCACTCGGGCGGCTCGGTCAGGTACTCGCTCTCGCCGGTGACGGCGTTGACGAGCACCGCGCCGTTGTTGTCCGTGCCGCCGAAAAGCCCGATGGTCTTTTCCTTCTTGGCGCAGACCCAGTAGGGCGTGCCGTCCTCGTCGATCTCAAAGACCGGCTCCTCGAACATGAAGGTCGGATATTGGAAGCGGAGGTGGCGGTAGAGGTTGCGGGAGAAGTGCTCGGCGGTGGTGTACTTCATGCCCTCGTCAAGGCGGACGACGTCCACGCTCTGATCGACCATGTCGATGATGAGGTAGGCGGGAAGACCGGCGGAGCGGTTGTTGAACCACTTGATGATGTCGCCGTAGCGCAGCGGGGTGACGCGCACGGGGCGGCCGTGGTAGTTGATCTGGGTGTAGTCCTCGGAGACCTCGAACTGGGAGACCATGTCGGAAAGCTCGCCGAGCTTGCGGTCGCCGAGCTTCTCGGCGCTGTCCTTATCGAGCATGGGAATGCGGTCGTAGGCGACCTCGGCGATCTCGGAGGAGAAGTCGCCGGACTGGACGGTGAGGAGCTTCTGGTAGCTGCCCGCACGGAACACGACCCACGAGGCCACGCCGCCGACGACGGCAAGCGCGAGCAGTCCGGCGGCGAGAAAGAACGGGACGGTGCACTGCTTCTTCACGAAGGAAAAATAGCCCTTCGCGCCCTCACCCTGAAAGCCGGAGGTCAGCAGCGCACAGCCGCAGTAGACCGCGCAGAGAAGCAGGACGAAGCCGTAGAACTCCTCGGCGTGGAGGTTGATGGCGGGCAGCTCGAGGTAGAAGTAGACCGCGCCGACGAGGAGGGTGACGAGGCTATTGATGGCGATGCGCTTGCCGGGGGTGCCGACGGCCTTGCGCGGCTTGCGCTCGCGCTTGGGCGCGGCGCTTCCCTCGCTGCCGCCGGCAGCGCTGTTCGCGCCGGAGAAATCAAAGCGGAAGCCGCCGGCGTCGGAGCCGGAAAATTTGATGCCCATAAATTTTTCCTTTCCTTTTGCACGAAGCCGTGCAACAAAATGAGGCTATTCCACATTATTATATCACGGCGCGAAGCAAAAACAAGCGGAACGGCGATTTGTTACGGAATTGTTCAAATTTTCCGGCGACGCGGCCTCAGACCCCTTCGCCCACGATGCGGCAGTAGGCGTTGGAGGTCAGGCGGCAGGCGGCGCAGTAGAGCACGGTGAACACGGCGCAGGCGCACGCCGTGACGCCGAGCACGAGCGGAAGGTTCTGAAGTCCGAAGAGCCGCAGGATGCGCCAGATCATCGGCTGGGCAAAGGCGAGATGGACGAAGGCGGCAAGCAGCGGCAGGAGGAACACCATGCGCAGCTGGGCGTTGACGCTTGTGCGGATGTCGCGCTTTGTCATGCCGACGCGCTGCATGACGGCGAAGCGGGCGGCGTCCTCGTAGCCCTCGGAGAGCTGCTTGTAGTAGAGCATCAGGACGGAGGCGAGGAGGAACACCGTGCTGAGGACGAGGGCGAGAAAGAAGAGGCTGCCGTAGGTGGCGTAGAACTCCGCGCGCGCCTCGGCGGCGATCTCACGGCTCATCTCGGCGGAGAGGGTGCGGACGACGTCCTCCGCGCCGAAGTAGAGCCCCGCGGTGGAGCCGAGCATGACGAGGATCATGGTCGAGAGGATACAGATGACGGCAAGTCCCGCGCCGGAGCGCTTCATACGATAGACGAGCGAGGAGAGCGCGACAAAGTTTTTCTTCTGGTAATAGAACCGGTCATTGCCTTGGAGCGTGCGGCAGAGGGTAACGCTGCCCGCGATGAAGAGAAGGAATGTCGCAAGGATGACCATGACGACCGCCACGAAGAAAACGAGCATCGCGGTGATCGGCTCGGTGATGGTGACGGCGAGGTAGTAGGCTCCGCCGAGAAGGCCCAGGCCGGGAAGAACGAGGAGCCATTGGGATCTGGGAGGACGCTCGCCGAGGCTGTCGCTGCGGAGAAGGCTGACCGCGGAGGCGCGGCGCACCTGCCGCCATGCGTTCAGGAGGAGAAGAAAGAAGATAAACGCATCGGTCAGGACGCAGAAGCGCACCGCGCCAAGATCCAGCAGCGGCAGAGCGGGCAGCTCCGTGCGGGCGAAATGCGAGAGCACGCGGGCGGAGAGCTGCGTGAGCAGCACGCCGAGGGCGAGTCCCGCGGTGAGGGAGACGAGCGCGGAGAAGGCGGTCTCCCAGAAAAGAAGCGAGGTGAGCGCGCCACGGTCCATGCCGAGGACGCTCATGAGGCCGAGCTCCTTCTTGCGGCGGCGGATGAGAAAGGCGTTCGTGTAGAAAAAGAAGAGGAGGGCGAACACCGCCATGACCCACTTGCCGAGGGTCATCACGAGGCGGATCGCCGAGGTGCCCATGCCGTTTACGCCGCTGCCGACGGCGTAGAGCGCGGGGCTGTCGGCGAGGAAGGCGAGGTCGTAGACCACCGCCGTCATAAAGACGCAGGCGGCGAGGTAGGGGGCGTAAATGCGCCGGTCGCGGCGCATCCCGCTGAGCGCCAGACGGGGATAGAAGAACGCATTCATGCCGCGCCGCCCCCCGTCTGGGACGCAGTGAGCGCGTCGGCGATGCGGCGGTAGAAGGCGGTCTCCGTGTCCGTGCCGCGCGTGAGCTCCTGTGCGACGGCGCCGTCGCGCAGGAAGAGGACACGGCCCGCACAACTGGCCGCGCGGACGGAGTGCGTGACCATGACGATGGTCTGCCCCGCGCCGTTGACCGTGCCGAAGAGACGGAGCAGCTCCTCGGTGGAGCCGGAGTCGAGCGCACCGGTCGGCTCGTCGGCAAAGAGCACCTGTGGGCGCGTGATGAGCGCGCGGGCCACGGCGGCGCGCTGTTTCTGGCCGCCGGAGACCTCGTAGGGGTATTTTTTGAGCAGGTCGGAAATGCCGAGCCGGTCGGCGAGCGGGACAAGGCGGGACTTCATCTCGCCGCGGCTCTTGCCCTGCAGGACGAGGGGGAGGAGAATGTTGTCCTCCAGAGAGAAGGTGTCGAGAAGGCTGAAGTCCTGAAAGACGAAGCCGAGGTGGTCGCGGCGGAAGGCCGCCGCGCGCTCCTCGGGGATCTCGGCGAGGTTCTGCCCGCCGAGGAGGACCGTGCCGCCGGTGGGACGGTCGAGCGCCGCGAGGAGGTTCAGAAGCGTGGTTTTGCCGCTGCCGCTCTCGCCCATGACGGCGACGTACTCGCCGCTCTCGACGGAGAAGGTGACGCTTTTGAGCGCCTCGACCTTCGCGCCGCCGAAGCGGGTGGTGTAGGTCTTGGAGAGACCGCTGACTTCAAGAAGGGGCATGGGGAAAACTCCTTTCCGATATTTCTGCCGCCATGATAGCAGGCGGAGCTTGTGTTTTTTCCGTGCTTTTTTCTTAAATTTTTCTTGATTTTGCGCGCAAAAAGCGGCCGAAAAAGCTTTTTTCGCTCTCCGGCCGCTTTTTCAGATGAGGTGGTTGTTTACTTTTTCCGCCGCAGGAGGGCAAGGCCCACCGCGAGCGTCAGAATGAGGACAAGAAATTTTTTCATGGGTCACTCCAGATTCAGCTTCCTCGTGAGGAAGAAATAGGTGACGAGGTAGAAAATGACGCAGACGATCAGCTCGCAGACGAGGGCGACGGCAAAGATGGCATTGCCTGCCTGCACGCCGGTGAGGCTCGACCACGCGGTGAAGCCGTCGCCGAAGAGATTTACCAGAACCGCGATGGCCGCGAACTGCACGAGCTGGAAGAACACGAGGACGGACACGGCGGTGAGGGCGCTCTTGTGCTTATTGAAGCTGAAGCCGACGGCGTACGCTGCGTAGACGATGAGGGAAACGGCGGTGACGCCGAGGACGCAGAACAGGAAGACCTCCAACGCGAAGAGCAGCGCCTGCCCCTGCATCGAGCTGTCCAGCTTGCGGAAGGAGAGGAAGAGGTCGGACGCGAACTGCGGGACCACCCGCCAATCACTGAAATCGAACGCGCCGATCATGCACAGCAGCACGACGGCGAGGAACGCCGCGGCGTACCAGACCGCCGAGACGATCAGCTTGGAGGCAAGAAGTTGGTGCATATTCACCGGCAGCGTCAGGGTGAGGTAGCCCTCGTCCTTGAGGAGATGGTCGCGAAAACGCACGGCGGAGAGCACCAGCGGCGCGAAGCACAGCGCCATGATACCGAAGACGAAGCCGATGGTGACGAGGACCGCCAGCAGGTTGAGCAGCCAGGGAGATTCATTTTGCAGCACGTTCTGCGAGGCGCGCATGGCAAGCGTCAGCGCCAGCATCCCCGCGAAGATGGGCCACATGATGCGGCTCGTGGCACGGAATTCGTGCCGGATGAGTTTGGTCAGCATTTGAACACCTCCCGGAAAAGCTCGTCGACGCTTTTGCCGGTTTCGCCTCGGATGGCGTCGACGGTGGTGTGCCGCTCGACGCGGCCGTTTTGCAGGAAGATCACCTCGTCGAGCACCTGCTCGACATCCGCGATGAGGTGGGTGGAGATGACGACGGAGGCATCCTCGTTGTAGTTGCCGATGATGGTGCGGAGAATGTAGTCGCGGGTGGCGGGGTCGACGCCGCCGATCGGCTCGTCGAGCAGATACAGCTTTGCCGCACGAGACATGACGAGGATGAGCTGGAGCTTTTCGCGCGTGCCCTTGGAGAGCGTTTTGACGCGCTGGGAGACGTCGAGGCCGAGGCGGGCGAGCATCTCCTGCGCCGCGTCGCGGCGGAAGTCGGCGTAGAAGTCGGCATAGTAGTCGACGGTCTGCGCGACGGTCATCCAGTCGGGCAGGGCGTTGCGGTCGGGGAGATAGGAGACGATGGCCTTCGTCTCCGGCGAGGGGGCTTTGCCGTCGATCCGGATTTCGCCGCTCGTGGGGGTGAGCAGGCCGTTGGCGAGCTTGATGAGGGTCGTTTTGCCGCTGCCGTTCGGGCCGAGCAGACCGACGATGCGGCCCGGCTCGATGGCGAGGTCCACGCCCTCGAGGGCGGACTTGCCGCCGTAGCGCTTGGTGAGCGCCTTACATTCTAAAATACTCATGATTCTTCCTCCTTTCGGCCTTGCAGCAGGGCGATGACCTCGTCTCTGCCGCAGCCGAGCTTTGCCATTTCGGAGAGAAAATTCTCCACACATTGATCCGCCAGACGGAGCTTCGCGTTTTCGATCATGGAAACATCTCCCGTCACGAAGCGGCCCGCGGTGCGCTGGGAAAAGACCAGCCCGTCGCGTTCGAGGTCGGCGAGCGCGCGCTGCACCGTGTTGGGATTGACGCCCGCCTCCACCGCGAGCTCGCGCACCGAGGGCAGGCGCTCGCCGGGCCGAAATTCGCCCGCGACGATGGCCTGCGTCAGGCGCTGCGTGAGCTGGGTGTAGATGGGACTGTCATTGCGGAATTGCCACTCCATACGGTTCCTCCTTTTCTTGATGTATGATTGTATTAGACGATTAGTACAATAATACATCGGGAACGATTTGTCAAGGGGGTTTGAGAAAGTTTTTGGGAAAACCGACCGTTGTCAAATATTTTTGATGGACAAAGCCCGCTCATTTCCCTATGATGAAGGCAGAAAGGACGGGATGCCTATGGAGATCGGAGCCAAGCTCAGGCAGGCGCGCATAGCGGCTGGGCTCACGCAGGAGCAGACGGCGGAGGCGCTGGGCGTGAGCCGCCAGAGCATATCAAACTGGGAGAATGAAAAGAACTATCCAGACATTGTGAGCGTGGTGCGGCTGAGCGACCTGTACGCGGTCAGTCTGGATGCATTGTTAAAGGAGGAAGCACCGATGTCAGATTATCTGGATTATCTGGAGGAGAGCACCAACACCGTGCGGAGCCGGAGGGAGCAATCTCTGCTGATCCTTCTGTGCGTATATCTGGGCATCTGGGCCGTTTCCGTGCTCTTTTTCTGGCTGCTCACCGGGCCAGACGACGCCATGGGCTACGGCATCGTATTTTTGTGGCTCGTGCTGCCGGTCGCCGCCTTTGTCATTTCACTGCTCATTGGCCGGGGCGGATACGGCGGAAGACAAGGCTGGCTGCTGCCGCTCGCATTTGGCGCGATGTATATGCTTGCGGAGTATGCGACCTTCACGTTGGCTAATATGCTCTCCTTCAGCGTGCTGCGGCTGCCACAGCCGAGTCTGCTGCTGAAGGGAACGATCATCTCCGCCGCCGGTTTTTGGTTCGGAGCTCTGACGCGGAGACGGAGGAGGCAGCGCGGGGAGAGCGGCGAATAGGAGAGATCGGACAAAAGAAAAGCCGCCCGGGAGGGCGGCTTTTTGAGCGATACGTTTGAGCAATACGTTCAGGTGTTGTCGGGGGCGATGGGGCGGCGGATGAGCAGGGCGCGGAGCGCGTGCCAGTTGAAGGGATAAATGGGATACATATAATGTCCGCCGGCGATGGGCCTGGTGGTGACGAGAAGGACGACGATGAGCAGCGTACCGAGTGCGAGTCCCGCCCAGCCGAGGGCGGCGGAGCTGACGAGCAGCACGAGGCGCAGAAGCTTGAAGGCGTAGCCGAGCTCATAGCTCGGCTGGGCGAAGTTCGCGATGGCAACGAACGCCATGTAAGCCAGCACCTCCGGCACGAGCCAATGCGCCTGCACGGCGAAGTCGCCGAGCACGAGCGCACCGATCATGGAAAACGAGTTGGAAAAGACGCTGGGGGTGTTGAGCGAGGCGAGCTTGAGGAGGTCGACGATGAACTCGGTCAGGAGAAGCTGGGCGAGGATGGGGACCTCATACTCGCTCGTGACGGCGAGGAAGCTCAGCGCGCTGTTGGGAAGGTCAGGGTCCTGCACGAGCAGATACCACACGGGCGTGATGAAGAGCGTGAGCAGAAAGACGACCACGCGCAGAATGCGGAGGTATGAGCCGACGAGCGGCGGGAAATAGAAGTCGTTCGCCTCCTGCACGAAATCAAAGAAGCGGGTGGGCAGGATCATGGCGGCGGGGGAGTTGTCCACGAGGACGATGATGCTGCCCTCCATGATGCTCGCGGTGGCGGCGTCGGGGCGCTCGGTATAGCGAACGCGTGGAAAAGGGTTGAACCATTGCCTCTGGTCCATCATGGATTCCGCGATGGATTCCTGCGACATGGAGATGGAGCTCGCGTCGATGGCGGCGAGCTTCGCGCGGACGCGCGCGAGGAGCGCGCGGTCCACCTTGTCCTCGAGATAGCAGAGGACGACGTCGGCGCGGGATTTCTCGGAAATTTTGTGACCCTCGAGCGTCAGCTGCGGCGTGCGGATGCGGCGGCGCAGGAGCGCCGCGTTCTGCACGAGGGTTTCGATGAAGCCGTCGTGCGCGCCGCGCAGCACCTTGCCCGAGGACGGCTCCTCCACGCCGCGGGAGGGGTAGCTCTTCGCGTCGATGAGGATACATTCGCCGTAGCCCTCGGCGAGGAGCAACGTTTTGCCGAGGAACACGGCGGTGGCCGTCTGCCGGAGATCTGCTTCGGCGTTGACCTCGCTGAAGGTCACATAGCGGTCGATGAAGGTCTGCGCGTCGGCGGCGTCGGCGGTGGAGGGCAGGGCGAGCCAGAAGCCGATCATGCGCTCGAGCACCGCGTCGTCGCCGTAGCCGTCCACGACATACAGACGGCAGCGGCGGCCGCCCGCGACGAGGTCGCGGGCGATCATGTCAAAGCAGCGCTCGACGCCCAGCAGGGCGTCGAGCGTGCGGACATCCAGTTCAAAGTGTCCCGTCAGGCGCTCCATGGCGGCTTACCGTCCTTGTCTGTCAAGATAGTCCCAGACGTAGCTGGCGACCTCGTCGGGGGTGCGCAGGCTCTTGGCGCCGGAGACGAGACGCTGCTGCTCCTCGGGTGAGAGGCCGGCGTAGCAGCGGTTGGCGTTGACATCGCCCGCGAGGAAGGATTTGAGCAGGGTGTAGCCCACGCGCTCATCGGAGCAAAATTCGGAATTGGTTCCCATCGTGAAGATCTCCATTCTGCCGCTCTGCCTTGCGCTGCTCTCCGTCGGCGGCGGATGGAGAGCCTGCATACGGCGCGGCTGCCGCCTGTCGGCATGCCGCAGATGCCGCGATCTTTTATGTGGACACAAAAAATCGCCTCTGCACTATTGTGTGCAGAGGCGGTCTTTTCATACGCGGTTCAGACCTCTTTATCAAAATAGAAGAAGGTCTCATCCTCGCCGGCGCGGTGCATACAGGAGGAGAGCATCCTGTAGGAGGCGTCGTTTTCCTTATAGCATTTGGCGACGACGTGGGCGAGGTGGAGCCGGTAGAGCGCCCAGTCGGCGACGGCGGCGAACGCCTCCGTGCCGTAGCCGTGGCCCGCGAAGTCCGGCGAGACACGGCAGCCGAGCTCCGCGCCGCCGCGGGAATCGAAGCGGTAGAGGACGACCTCACCGATGAGTGCGCCGTCGAGCCGGACGGCAAAGTTCACGGCGCGGGAGCGGGCGTAGTCCTCCCGCGCGACGGCGAGAAAGTAGTCCTCGTAGGGCGTGCCGTCGTAGTCCTTGCGGAAGTCGTAGCCCCACCAGCGGTTGCGGTCGTCGTCGAGACAGAGGGCGGCGTAGGCGGTTTTGTCCGCGTCGGTGAGCGCGTCGAGCGTCAGGCGGGCGGTGGTAAGCGTGGGGATCTCGGTGATGTTGACCAGCTCGTTGAGCACGTCGAAGCGCAGCTTCGCGCCGAGGTGGTCGGGCAGGTACTGGAGCTTCGAGGTACGCAGGCCCTTGTCGCCGGCGTCGTCCTCGCGGTTGAGCCAGCGCACGCCGTCCACGGCAAATTCCTGCGCGAACGCCTGCACGGTGGCGGGATAGACGCCCTCATAGCCGTAGAGGGCTTTTTCGATATGAATTTGCAGCGTGTCGCCGCAGCGCTCCGCCATGGCGACGGAGAGGAGCCTGCCGTCCAGCTCCATGCCGCCGACGAGAAAGTGCGGGCTGCCGGTCATGCGGAGCATTTTCTCGGCGCAGCGCAGCTCGTTTTTCGCCGAGTCGGACGCCTTGGTGAAGACGGCCTCGTAGTCGCGGAAGAACTGCGTGATGAGCGGCAGGTCGCTCTTCCCGAGCGGGCGGAAGGCGGCGCCTGGATAGAGCTTGCGGAACTTGTTGATGTGGTTGCGCTGGCCGGAGTAGCGGCGTCCGGCAAAGTCGCGCAGATCCTCGGCGGCGTAGATATAGTCGCGCCAGACGCGCGGGGAGGAAAAGCGGAAGTAGGGGTAGCGCGCGGCAAGGCGCTCCGCCTTGTCCTGCGGGACGACGGAGAGGACGAGGGGAATATCCCGCTCGCGGCAGTCGTCCTCGATGAGCGTGAGCGCCGCGTCCTCGTCGCCATCGGGGCCGGGAACGGGGTAGTCGAAGCAATACTGACCGTCGATGAAATTGCGGACGATCAGGCAGCCCGCACCCTCCGCCCACGAGGGGTGCAGGTGGCTGCGCCACATGAGCTTGACGAGGGCAGAGTATTCGCAGAGCTGGTATTCACAGCTTTTATAGTAGCGGCGCAGGCGGGCAATGTCCCGCTGCGTGACAGGAGTAAAGGTGAGCATAGGGTGTTCCTTTTCTTTCGCGTTGTTTTCTCTGCGCCCGCGGGTCGGCGGGCTTCCTTATTATAACCGCTTCGGCGGTGATTACAAGTGGCTTTTGCAACGGCTCAGGGCTGCATTTCCGCGACGACGCGCTTCGTGCAGTCGATGAAGTGGCGCAGGCCGTCGCTCGCGGCGTCGAGCGAGCGGACGGCAAGGCCAAGCTCACGCGAGGACGCCGGCTCGACCGGCAGGAGCTTCACGCCGTCCGTGCGGCCGCGGACGGTCAGCTCGGTCATCATGCTCACGCCGAGGCCGTGACTGACCATGCTGATGACGGTGGGATCGTCCACCCAGGTCGGCAGGATGTGCGGCTTGACACCGATGCGGTTGAAGATGCGCATGATGTCCTTATCGAAGCCCTGCGAGGGCATGATGAAGTCGCGCGCCTCGAAGGCGGCGAGCGGGAAGGCGGTCATGCCCTGCGTGTCGAAATCCTTCGGCAGAACGGCAAACATGGGATCGTCGGCGAGATGCACCCACTCGTACTGGCCCTCGTCCTGCGGGGAGACGAGGATGGCGTCCATCTTGCCCTGCGCGAGCAGCTCGTAGGGGACGTCGACGTGGTCGGCCATGCGGATGTCCACGTCCACGTCGGGGCACTCCTCGCGGAAGCGCTGGATGATGCCCGGCAGCCAGTGCATGGCGATGCTGGCGTAGGCGCTGACGCGGATGATCTCCGTGCGCGAGGAGGCGACCTGCTCGATCACGCTGTCGAGCCGGGCGTTGGCCTGCAGAAATTCGCGCACGGCGGGCGCGATGCGCTCGCCCTCCTCCGTGAGGCGCACGCCGCTGCGTCCGCGCTCAAGCAGCGTGAAGCCGACCTCCTTTTCCAGCGAGTTCATCATGTGTGTCAGGCCCGACTGCGTGTAGCCGAGGACCTCTGCCGCCTTGGTAAAGCTGCCGAGATCGACTGCCATGAGCAGGGCCTCTAATTTCTTGCTTTCCATAGAAGTATTTCCTTTCTATTAGGATCGCTCATATTTTTATTATAATACGTCGCTTTACTTTTGGCAAGAAAGACGGTATCATTTGACTAATTTCTGTTTAATTTATACATCTCATTAAAATATATGAGGACGAATTTGACGGAAAACGGAGAGAGAAACGTAGTTAAAGGAGAAAATCACATGGAAAACAATCGAGCCCAATGGGGAAGCAAGATCGGCTTCATCCTGGCGGCGGCGGGCAGCGCCGTCGGCCTCGGCAACATCTGGAAGTTCCCCGGCAAGGCCTTTGAGGGAGGCGGAGGCGCCTACATCCTCATTTATCTGGCCATCGTCGTTCTCATCGGCTTCCCCGTCATGCTCTCGGAGCTGACCATCGGCCGCGCCGCGCAGGCGAACGCCATCGACAGCTTCCACAAGCTCGGCTACCGCGGCTTCAAGTGGGTCGGCGTCACGGGTGTTGCGGTGGCGTTCATCGTCACCTCCTATTACTGCCACGTCGGCGGCTGGGTGCTGCGCTACGTTGTGTCCTATATTACGGAGGCGCAGACGGTCTATGCCGATCCGCTCGGCTATTTCTACGGTCTGCTCGGCTACAACGCCGCGACGGGTGAGACATGGTTCCCGCTGACCGCCATTCTCTTTGCCGCGGTCTTTATGGCAGTCAACGCCTTCATCATCATCAAGGGCGTTGAGGGCGGCATCGAGAAGTTCAACAAGGTCGGTATGCCCGCGCTGTTCATCATCCTCATTGTACTGCTCGCGCGCACCATCACGCTCGACGGCGCGCAGGTCGGCTTCGCCTATATGCTCAGCTGCGACTGGAGCAAGGTCGGCTTCAACACCTTCCTCTCCGCGCTGGGGCAGGCGTTCTTCTCCCTGTCGCTGGGCATGGCCATCATGATCACCTACGGCTCGTATCTGCCCAAGCATGAGAACCTCGGCAAGAACACGGCGCTCATCTGCACGATGGATACGCTCGTGGCGCTCATCGCCGGCTTCATCATCGTGCCCGCGGTGTTTGCGACGCTCGGCTCCGAGAACGTCGGCAAGGGCGGCGGCTTCGCCTTCGCGTCCCTCGCGGGCGTGTTCGAGCACATGGCGGGCGGCGCGTTTTTCGGCGTGCTGTTCTATATGCTGCTCCTGTTCGCCGCGCTGACGAGCAGCATATCCCTCATCGAGGGCGTGGTGGCGTTCCTGACCGAGCGCTTCGGCTGGAAGCGCAAGCCCACCACCATCATCGTCTGCACGCTGATGTTCCTCATCGGCTGTCTGTACACCATGTCGCAGGCCGCGTTCAACATCAAGGGCATCTGGTTTGACTTCGCCAACGGCGTGAGCTTCCCCATCTTCGGCGACTTCATGGAGTTCCTCACCGACCGTCTGATGATCCCTCTGTGCGCGCTCGGCGTGTGCATTTTCACCGGCTGGATCTGGAAGCCTGCGAATGCCGTGCATGAGATCGAGCTGGACGGCAAGCCGTTCAAGCTGGCAAAGGTCTACAGCGTGCTGGTCAAGTACGTTGCGCCCATCTCCATCCTGCTCATCATCGTGGCGAGCTTCGTCACCGGCACGACGCTGAGCTGAGAAAACGAAAAAGCGACGAAAAGCCCTCCGCTCACCGAGCGGAGGGCTTCCTTGTGCGTTATTCTGCCGTGTACAGGCGGCCGTTTTTCCGATAGACGATGCGGACCTCGGGCGTGTTGGTGAGGTAGACGAGCGAGCCGTAGCTCACGCCGAAGTCCAGCACGTCGCCGAGCCGGACGGGGACGGCGGCGTCCTCCACGTCAAGAATGGTGTGGTCCGAGGACGCGCCGAGGACCTCCACGCCTGCGAGGCGCGGCGTGAGGTCGAAGGGATCGCCGTAATCGACGCGGCCCGCGGCGCAGAGCGCGCGGCGGCGGATGCCGCGGTCGGTGTATTCGCGCGTTTTGCCGAAGGCGTCCACGGTCAGCTCGCCGACGGGATAGCTGGGCTTCGGCTTGCACTCCACGACCTCCATGCGGAGGGTGAACACGTCACGGCGCAGAAAGTCGGGATAGCAGCCGTAGATGCCGCCGAGGAGGGCGAACTCGCCGATGCGCAGATGGTTAACGCGCGCGGGCAGCGTGCCGTCAAGCACCATGTGGACGGAGGTGGACGCGCCGCCGGAGATATATTGCAGCTCGCGGCCAATGGCGCGCTCCACCGCCTCGGCGGCGGAGACCAGCTCGCGCAGCTTCTCCGGCGTGGCGGCGACCGAGCCGTAGCAGCCGAGATTCGTGCCGACGCCCGCCAGCTCCAGATGGTCGAGCTTATACTCGACCTCAAGCGCGGCGTCGACCAGTTCCTCACGGCTCCAGAAGCCCTCGCGCAGATCGCCGAGGTCAGCCATCAGGATCACCCTGTGGCGCGTTCCGCGCTTCGCGCAGACCGCGTTGAGGGCGCGGAGCGTTTCAAGCTCGCTCTGGAGACTCATGTCCGCGACCTCCGCGACCTCCGGAAGCTCGGAGAGCATGGGGATGCGGATGAGAACGCGCTCGCAGGCAACGCCCGCGCCGCGCAGGGCGCGCAGCTGACTGAGACGGGACGAGGCAAGGCTCCGCACGCCGCATTCCGTATAGACCCCGGCGGCCTCCGGCAGCGCCGAAAAGCCCTTGACCACGCCCGCGACCTCGACAGAAAGGCTCTGGCAGCGCTCGATGAGCGCTGCCAGATTTGCTTTCAGCTTGTCAAGGTCGATCTCTAAAAGAGGGTATCGTGCCGTTCCTCTGTTCATAGACCGTTCCTTTGCCGTTTTGATTTATTCCGCCTTAGCCGCAGCCTTGGACTTCTTATAGGGCTTGCCGGCAAGATCCTTGACCGTCCAGCCGATGAGGGCGCACAGCCAGTTGATGAGCGGCATCAGCCAGTTGAACAGAGCCCACGGGCCGTAGCCGCCCGCGCCCCACGCGTTGATATCAAGGGTGCTGGAGATAAACACGCCGCAGGTGTTCCACGGAATGAGGGCGGAGGTGACGGTACCGGCGCTTTCCAGCGTACCGGAGAGGAGAGCCGGGTGCAGACCCTTCTCTCTGTATTCCTCGGCATACATACGGCCGGGAACGACGATGGAGATGTACTGCTCGGGCATGACGGCGTTGGAGAGCACGCAGGTGCACTCGGTGAGGAGCACGAGACCCGCGGGGCCCTTCGCCAGCTTCTTGAGGCTGTTGACGATGACCTCGAGCTGGTGGGTGTCCTCCATAATGCCGCCGAACATCATGGCGATGATCGTCATGGCGACGGAGGACATCATGCCGAGGATACCGCCGCTTTCAAGCAGACGGGTCATGGTGTAGCTGGTCTCGGGAGAGAGGGTCTCCTCGAACATGGCGAGCACTTCGTCGCTGAAGTAGTAGCCGTTCATGCCGAAATCAAACACGGTACCCATGTTGCACTCGGGCTGGAAGATCATGCCCATGATCGCGCCGGAAATGATGCCGAGCGTGATACCAGGGATGGCGGGCATCTTCATGGCAACCGCCACGATAACGATGACCGGGGGCAAGAGCAGCGCAGGGTTGATATTGAACACGGCCTCGAGCGCGCCGGAGAACTCCGTCACGCGGCTCATGTCGGCATCGCCGCCGTGATACTGCATGGCGCCGAGAATACCGAAGCCGATGAGGGTGATGACATAGGTGATGCCGGTGGGCAGGATCATGGCCTTCACGTGGGTCATAACGTCCGTGCCTGCCATAGCGGGCGCAAGGTTCGTGGTATCGGACAGCGGGGACATCTTGTCGCCGAAGTAGGCGCCGGAGAGGACCGCACCGGCGGTCATGCCGGGGCTCATGCCGAGACCGAAGCCAATGCCCATGAGGGCGACGCCCATCGTACCCATCGTGCCCCAGGAGGTACCGGTGGCAAGAGAGGTGATGGAGCAGATGAGAACAGACGCAATGAAGAAGATCGCGGGCTTGAGGACCTTCAGACCGTAGAAGATCATTGTGGGAACGACACCGGCGTTGATCCAAACGCCGATGAGGATACCGACGATGACGAGGATACAGACAGACTGGAGGGCTTTATAAATACCGTCCATCATGGACTTTTCGATGGCCTCCCACTTGTAGCCGAGGTAGAGCGCCATCAGCGCGGCGCCCATAACGCCGATGAACATGGGGACATGCGGGTCTGTTTCATACTTGACGATGCCGAGCGCCAATGCGCCGACCAAGATCAGCATGGTGACCAGAGCTTCCCACAGCTTTGGCATACGCGGGGTTCTGGCTTTCTTTTCTTCACTCACTTGATTGTACCAACCTTTCTCTAAATACATGGTGCGCATAGGGCGGGAACGCTCCCGTCCGCGCAGCTTCGTAGATGGTGAACACTGTTTTACGGTATTTGCGAGGGTCTGTGCGCCCGCAGACCGGCAGATGAGACCGGCGGCAGGAAGACGTGATCTTGACGGTATTCCCCCTTTATTCGGTGATTTTTCCCTCCTTGAATGATCAGGAAACGATTTGCTGCGGTCTCCCCGTCCTCCCTCGCCCCCCTGCGAAGGGGAGGACGGGGAAATTGCATGTAAGGCTGATACGGGAAGCGCGCGGCGTACCGATTAAATATGCGGATATTTTAGCATATTTTATGCACGGTGGCAAGTGCCGCGCGCTTGCCGGATATCACAAAGTTTGACCGTTTGGCTTGGTCAGGACGCTGTTTTCTCTTACCAGCCGAGCTTGGTCATAGCCTCGTCGACCGCCTTGATGCACAGGTCGATCTCTTCCTTGCCGGTGATCAGCGGCGGGACAAAGCGCAGGACATTGCCGTTGGTGTTGTTGATGAGCACCTTGTTGTCCTGGAAGCAGAGGTCAACCACGGGCTGGCCGCTGGGATGGTTGAGCTGAATGCCGTTGATCATGCCGAGGCCGCGGATCTCGTTGACCGCCTTGGGATGGTTCTTCTCGATGACCTTGTGCATCTGATCGCGGAAATACTCGCCCATGACGCGGGCGTTCTCGATGACGCCCTCGTTGATCATGACGTCGAGCGTGGTGGCAGCCAGAGCGCAGGCGAGAGGACCGCCGGCGAAGGTGGAGCCGTGGGTGCCGGGGGTGAGGGTCTTGGCCGCGTCGCCGCGGGCGCAGACCGCGCCGATGGGCACGCCGGAGCCGAGCGCCTTCGCCATGGAGCAGGTATCGGGCTCCACACCGTAATTCTGATGCGCGAAGAGCTTGCCGGTGCGGCCGGAGCCGACCTGGACCTCGTCGAACATGAGGAGGATGCCCTTCTCGTCGCACAGGTCGCGCAGGCCCTGCAGGAACTCCTGAGAGGCGGGACGCACGCCGCCCTCGCCCTGGACGGGCTCGGTCAGGATGGCGCAGACGTATTCATCCATGATGTCCTTGACGGACTGGAGGTTGTTGAACTCGGCATAGCGGAAGCCGGAGGGCAGGGGCTCGAAGTAGCGGTGGACGGCATACTGACCGGTGGCGGTGCAGGTGGCGAGGGTGCGGCCGTGGAAGGAGTTCTTCATCGTGATGACGACGAAGCGCTCGGGATGGCCGTGATCCTTGGCGTACTTGCGGGCGAGCTTGATCTGGCCTTCGTTGGCCTCGGCGCCGGAGTTGGCAAAGAGGACCTTATCAAAGCAGCTGTTCTCGACGATGAGCTTCGCGGTCTGGACGGCGGGCTCATTGTAGAAGTAGTTGGAGCAGTGGAGGATGGTCTCCGCACGCTCCTGCAGGCACTTGACGATGGCGGGATGGCAGTGGCCGAGACCGTTGACGGCGATGCCGCCGACGAAATCGAGGTACTTGTTGCCGTCCTTGTCGAAGACGTAGACGCCCTCGCCGCGCTCCATGGAGATGGGCATACGGACATGGTTGCCGTAGAGATACTTGTCACCGTTTTCGATGACTTCCGCATTGGTCTTGAACTTTTCGATCATGGTAGAGTCCTCCTGTTAAAATTTTATGTATTTTTTACCACTTGATGCCAACGCTCGGCTGTGCGGTGCCGATCGTGGTGCCGGTGCCTTCGGTGGTGAAGGCCTCGTAGAGTACGGAGTGGGGCTTGCGGCCGTCGATGATGTGGACGCTGGTGACGCCCTCCTCGATGGCCTCGACGCAGCAGTCGACCTTGGGGATCATGCCGCCGGCGATGGTGCCCTTGTCTTTGAGCGCCTTGACGTCCTGAATGTTGAGGTAGCTGATGACATCGCGCACCTTGATGTCGTTGCACAGGCCCTCGATGTCGGTGAGGATGACGAGCTTTTCCGCACCGAGCGCGCTGGCGAGCTTGCCCGCGGCGGTGTCGCCGTTGATGTTGTAGGTGTTGCCCTGCCCGTCGGTGCCGACGGGGGCGATGACGGGGATGAAGCCCGCGTCGAGCATGGCGTTGATGGCGTCGGCGTTGACGTAGTCGATGTCGCCGACGAAGCCGAGCTCCTCACTGCGCTTGTGGCAGTGATAGATGTCGCCGCTCACGCCGGAGAGGCCGACCGCCTTGCCGCCGATCTGGTTGATCCTGCCGACCAGCTCGGTGTTGACCTGACCGACGAGGACCATTTCGACCACGCGCATGATGTCCTCGGACGTGTAGCGCAGGCCGTTGATGAACTGCACGGGAATGTTGAGCTTCTCGAGCATCTTGTTGATGCCGGGGCCGCCGCCGTGGCTGAGCACGGGCTTGAGGCCGAGGAGCTTGAGCATCACGACGTCGTGGAGCACGGCGTCCTTGAGCTCGTCGTTGATCATGGCGTTGCCGCCGTACTTGATGACGATGACCTTGCCCTGATATTTTTCAAGGTAGGGCATGGCCTCCATCAGGGTCTCTACCTTCTTCGCAACGTCGCTCATGGGTAGCCCTCCTTAGGTGCGGTAGTCGCCGTTGATCTTGACGTACTCGTAGGTGAGGTCGCAGCCGTAGGCGACCGCCTTGCCGTCGCCGCTGTGGAAGTCGACGATGACGGTGATGTCATGCTCGGTGAGCACGGCCTTGGCCAGCTCCTCGCTGAAGTCGGTGCCGAAGCCGTCCTTCATGACCTGCACCTCGCCGGCGCTGCTCTTGATGATGCAGTCGGCCTTGGTGGGATCGACGTCCGCGCCGGAGTAGCCGGCGGCGGCCATGATGCGGCCCCAGTTCGCGTCGCGGCCGAACACGGCGGCCTTGAACAGGGTGGAGCCGGCGATGGCCTTGGCGACCAGACGGGCGTCATGCTCGGTGGGCAGGCCGTAGGACTCGACGACGATCAGATGGGTCGCGCCCTCGCCGTCGGAGGCGATGCGGCGGGCCATGTCGATGCAGATGTGCTCGATGAGACCGGCGAGAGCCGCCTTGTCCTCCTCGGTCTTGACCTCGACGCCGGAGGCGCCGTTGGCGAGCAGGATCATGGTGTCGTTGGTGGAGGTGTCGCCGTCGACGGTGCACATATTGAAGCTCTTGTCGATGGCGTTGTGCAGCATCTTCTGCAGGTCGGCGGAGTCGCACTTGGCGTCGGTGGTGACATAGGCGAGGGTGGTGGCCATGTTGGGGTGGATCATGCCGCTGCCCTTGGCCATCGCGCCGATGCGGATGGTGCCGGAGGAGAGCTCAAGCTCGTAGGCGGATTCCTTGCGGACGGTGTCGGTGGTCATGATGGCATAGGCCGCGTCGGAGCCGTTGGCCTTGTCGAGCTTGGCGGGGATGATCTGACGGACGCCATCGAGCACCTTCTCGACGGGCAGCTTCTGGCCGATGACGCCGGTGGAGCAGACGAAGACCTCGTTCTCGCCCACGCCGAGGAGCTTCTCAGCCTCGCGCTCGACGGTCCGGGCGTCCTCGATGCCCTGCGTGCCGGTGGCGGCGTTGGCGTTGCCGGAGTTGATGACGATGGCGCGGGCCTTGCCGTTCTTGAGGATCTCACGGTCGAGAATGACGGGAGCGGCGCAGAACTTATTGGTAGTGAACACTGCGGCGCAGGACGCCTCGGTCTCGGAGTAGAGGACGGCCACATCGGGCTTCTGGGACTTGCGGCTCTTCACGCCGACGTACACAGCGCCCGCGGTAAAGCCCTTCGGGGAGGTGATGCCGCCGCCTTCGATCACTTTGTATTCCATAGTGTTGTTCTCCTTTTCTTATTCTTACTTTATATAAAATCAATTCCTTACGGATACATCGGGGGCATCATGAGGCCGGTGGTCTCGGGGATCCCCATGATAAGGTTCATGTTCTGAATGGCCTGACCGGCGGCGCCCTTGCCGATGTTGTCGATGACGGAGGAGACGATCAGGCGGTGGGTGCGGGAATCGAAGGTCGGGGTCATCTCGACGAAGTTGGTGCCGTAGGCCCACTTGGTCTGCACGGGGAGATTGGCCGGGAAGACCTTGACGAAGGGTTCGTCCTTGTAGAAGTCCTTATACAGCTCGTAGACCTCCTCGTTGGTGAAGTCCTTATCGCAGGTGGCGTAGATGGTGACCTCGATGCCGCGGACCTGCGGGAGGAGGTGCGGCTGGAAGTTGATGTACTGCCAGGTCTCGGGCTTCATCAGATCCTTGCCGGTGATGTAGGCGATGTTCTGCTCGATCTCGGGGGTGTGGCGGTGACCGCCGCCGAGGGCGTAGGCGCAGAAGTTATTCTCCGCCTCGGTGAGGAGCTTGTTGAGGGCGGGACGGCGGCCCGCGCCGGTGAAGCCGCTCTTGGCGTCGATAACGATGGTGTTCTCAACAATGTGGCCGGTCTTGAGCATGGGCTGGAGGCCGAGGGTGGAGGCGGTGGGATAGCAGCCGGGGTTGGCGATGAGCTTCTTGCCCTTGGCCAGCTCGCGGTTCATCTCGGGCATACTGTAGACGGCGTCATGGGTCATCTGGGGATTGGTGTGCTTGTCGCCGTACCACTTCTCCCAGACCTTCACATCGCGGAAGCGGATGTCCGCGCCGATGTCGATGATGCGGGAGCCTTCGGCGAGAACGATCTCCGCCCACTTGGCGACCGCGCCGGAGGGGACCTGGATCATCACGACGTCGCTCTTGCGGGCGGTCTCGCGCACGTTCTCCTCGGTCAGATCCAGGATGGTCTGATCATAGAAGCCGCGCAGGGCAGGATGATGGGTGGAGATGGCGTCGCCCACGCCGTAGGTATCGAGAACGTTGACGAGCTCGCCGTCGGGATGGTTGACCATCATGCGCAGCACTTCGCCGCAGACATAGCCGGTCGCACCGATGCAGGAATAATGGATCATGGTGATAGCCTCCTCAAAAATTTTCTGCGATTTGCAACAACGCCGTCGTGGGCTTGCAAACCGCTTCACGATAGTGTTTAATTATCTGCGCATACAGTATATAGTTTTAATGCGGAATGCACAAGAAAATCATTGTTCTGCTGAACATTCCGAAATGGAATGCTTGACAGATGATTCACATTCGGCTATCATGGCCTTAATGCCGATGCAAACAAGGAGATGAGCGCATGATCCACAAATATCTGGCCTACCTCAAGACCATCGAGACCGGCAGCATCACACAGGCCGCCGCGGAGCTGGGCTACACGCAGTCTGCCGTGAGCCGCATGATCGCGGACCTGGAGGAGCATTGGGACGTCCCGCTGCTCACGCGCAATCGCTCGGGCATCGAGATCAGCTCGGAGGGGACGCAGCTGCTGCCCATCCTTCAATCCATCGTCAAGGGGCAGGAGGAGCTCAGCTTTGCCGTCGGCGAGCTGCACGGACTGCAAAGCGGCCTCATTCGCGTGGGCGCGTTCACCAGCATGGCGACCGGCTGGATGCCGCTGATGATCAAGTCCTTCCACGAAAAATACCCCAATATCCGCTTTCAGATCTTCAACGGCGAGTACAACCAGATCGCGACATGGCTACGCCGCGGGCAGATCGACTGCGGCTTTCTCGCCCTCCCCTGCGCCAAGGAGTTCGACACGACCTTCCTGCTGCGCGACTCGCTGACGGTCATCCTGCCGCCGAACCACCCGCTGCGCGACGCGGAATGCTTCCCCGTCAGCCGGCTGTCGGACGAGGATTTCATCAGCCTCATGGAGGAGCAGGACTACGAGATCAATTTGTTCCTCGAGCATCTCAGGCAGTCCCCGCGCATCAAGTTTGAGGTGAGCAGCGACTTCGCCATCCTCGCGATGGTCGAGTGCGGGCTGGGCATCAGCGTGGTGCACGACCTGATCCTGCACCCCAACCGCCACGGCATCATCAAAAAGCCGCTCGACGAGCCGTACTACCGCGACATTGCCATCGCCACGAGCGCGGCGGCGCAGCCGTCCACCATCACGCGGATGTTCTGTGAGCACGCGCTCGAGTGGGCGAGGGATACCAGCTCCGCCATCGCCCCCGCCACGGCGGAGGCCCCGGAGTACGCGGAGCTGGCAAAGTAAAGAGATGGGAAAAAGGGACCGTTCTCTGTGGAGGAGAACGGTCCCTTTTGCTGTAAAGGCGGCGTTATGCAGCTTCTCCGGGCAGCGCCCGCGTTTTTTCGCCTGCCTGCCGCCCGGACGTAAAATCTCCTGTTGACATCCGTGCCGCGGCGTGTACTATGGAGGTAACAGATCAAACGGAAGCGAGGAAGCGTATGGAATACAGGATAGAGCGGGACTCGATGGGAGCGGTCCGCGTTCCCGCGGACCGCTACTGGGGCGCGCAGACGCAGCGCTCACATGAGAATTTCCCCATCGGCGTCGGGATCGAAACGATGCCCATGGAGATCATCCGGGCGTTTGCCGTGCTGAAAAAGGCGGCGGTCATCGCCAACCGCGAGCTGCTGCCCGAGCGGATGAGCGCGGAAAAATGCGCCCTGATCGGCCGCGTCTGCGACGAGATCCTCGCCGGCGAGCTGGACGGACATTTCCCGCTTGTTGTGTGGCAGACGGGCTCGGGCACGCAGTCGAATATGAACATCAACGAGGTCATCGCCAACCGCGGCAACGAGCTGGCGGGGAAAAAGCTCCTGCACCCAAACGACGACGTCAATATGTCGCAGTCCTCGAATGACACCTTTCCCACGGCGATGCATATTGCCGCCTGCCTTGCGGTGGAGGGCCGCCTTCTCCCCGCTGTTTCCGCGTTGGAGCAGACCCTCCTGCGTCTGGAGGCGGAGAACGCCGACGTACTGAAATCCGGGCGGACGCATTTGCAGGACGCGACGCCCATCACCTTCGCGCAGGAGATCTCCGGCTGGCGGACGAGCCTCGCGCGGGACCGTGAGCTGCTCACCGCCGCGCTGCCTCCCCTGCGGGAGCTGGCGCTCGGCGGCACGGCGGTCGGCACGGGACTCAACGCCCCCGACGGCTTTGACCGGGCGGTCGCCGCGGCTGCCGCAGAGCTGACCGGGAAGCCCTTTGTCACCGCGTCCAACAAGTTTCACGCGCTCACGTCGAAGGATGAGCTGGTGTTCGCGCACGGCGCGGTCAAGGCGCTCGCGTGCGACATGATGAAGCTCGCGAACGATGTGCGCTGGCTTGCCTCGGGTCCGCGCACGGGGCTGGGGGAGATCGCCATTCCAGCCAACGAGCCCGGCTCATCCATCATGCCCGGCAAGGTCAACCCCACGCAGTGCGAGGCGGTGACGATGGTGGCGGTGCAGGTCATGGGCAACGACGCTGCCATCGGCATAGCGGCGTCGCAGGGGAACTTCGAGCTGAACGTCTTTATGCCCGTGTGCGCCTATAATTTTTTGCAGTCCGTGCGCCTGCTGAGCGAGGCCATCGCTTCGTTTGACAAAAACTGCGCGTCCGGCATCCGCGCAAATCGGGAGAGGATGGACGAGAACGTGCGCCGCTCGCTGATGCTCGTCACGGCGCTCAACCCGCACATCGGCTATGAAAACGCCGCGAGGATCGCAAAGAAGGCATACGCGGAAAACCTGACGCTGCGCGAGGCCTGCGCCGCGCTGGAGCTTCTGCCGCCGGAGGAATTTGACCGCATCGTCCGCCCCGAGCGGATGGTTTGAAAGCCTGCCAATAAAAAGGAGAACGCTATGGATTACGCAAAGGAATCGCTCCGCCTGCATGGGGAGTGGAAGGGCAAGATCGAGATGGTGACCCGCGTGCCGGTCAAGACGAGGGACGATCTGTCCCTTGCCTACACCCCCGGCGTCGCGCAGCCGTGCCTTGAAATTCAGAAGGACATCAACAAAAGCTACGAACTCACGCGCCGCTGGAACATGGCGGCGGTCATCACCGACGGCAGCGCCGTTCTGGGCCTCGGCGACATCGGCCCCGAGGCCGGTATGCCCGTCATGGAGGGCAAGTGCGTGCTCTTCAAGGCCTTCGGCGATGTGGACGCTTTCCCCATCTGCGTCAAGACCAAGGACGTGGACGAGTTTGTGGAGACAGTCTACAACATCTCCGGCAGCTTCGGCGGTATCAATCTGGAGGACATCGCCGCCCCGCGCTGCTTTGAGATCGAGCGCAAGCTGAAGGAAAAATGTGACATTCCCATCTTCCACGATGACCAGCACGGTACCGCCGTTATCACGCTCGCGGGCCTGACGAACGCGCTCAAGGTCGTGGGCAAGAAGAAGGAGGACGTGAAGATCGTGACCTCCGGCGCGGGCGCGGCGGCCATCGCCATCACGAAGCTGCTGCTCTCCGCGGGTTTCCGCGACATCACGATGTGCGACCGCAAGGGCGCGATCTACCAGGGCCGCGAGGGCCTGAACTGGATCAAGACCGAGATGGCCGAGGTCACGAACCTGAGCCGCAAGGCGGGCACGCTCGCCGATATGCTGGTGGGCGCGGATGTGTTCATCGGCGTGAGTGCGCCGAATACCGTCACGACCGAGATGGTCAAAACGATGAACAAGGACGCGATTATCTTCGCCTGCGCGAACCCGACGCCGGAGATCTTCCCCGACGCGGCAAAGGCGGGCGGCGCAAGGGTCATTTCGACCGGACGCAGCGACTATCCGAACCAGATCAACAACGTGCTCGCGTTCCCCGGCATTTTCCGCGGTGTGTTCGATGTGCGGGCGAGCGACATCAACGAGGCGATGAAGGTCGCGGCGGCGGAAGCGCTGGCGGGACTTGTGGGCGACGATCTCTCCGAGGACTATATCATCCCCGCGGCGTTCGATCCGCGCGTCGGCCCCGCGGTAGCCAAGGCGGTCGCCGAAGCCGCACGCAGGAGCGGCGTGGCAAGGATCTGAGCCCGACCGGCGGCACGAAAAGACCCTGCCGCCGACCGCGCCGGAGACAGACCGGCATGGAGCATTTGACCGAGAGGAATGCTGAGTGAATCGAAAAGGAGCATGGCTGCTGGCGGTATTGCTGGCGGTGCTGTGCGGTATCCCTGCGCGGGCGGTGGAGCTGGAGCCTGCCTATGTGCGAACGGTATTCGACCAGACCAACGGCCTGCCGACCGACGAGGCAAACGCCGTCCTGCAGACGAGGGACGGCTACCTGTGGGTGGGCAGCTACGGCGGCCTTCTGCGCTTCGACGGCTCCGAATTCCACAATTTCAGCACCGAGGGCGCCATTGCGACGCCGTCGATCCGCTGCCTGTTTGAGGATTCCGCCGGCCGGCTGTGAATCGGCAGCAGCGACGCCGGGGTGTTCGTCTACGAAAACGGCGTCTTTACCGCCGTGCCCTGTACGAAAAAGAACAGCTATCTGAGCATACGCGATTTCGCGGAGGGACGCGACGGCACCATTTACGTTGCCTCCACCTCCGGCGTGTGCCGGGTCCGCAGCGGACTTCTGGTGCCCTACAGCAATCCGTACATAACGGGCGAAACCGCTTATGCGCTGGGGATCGACCGCTATGGCCGCCTGTGGTGCGCCGTGAGCACGGGAAAGTGCGCGGTCATGCAGGACGACCGTGTGCTGGCCATGCTGGACGCGGAGCTGTTCTTCGAAGACGGCAGCGTGATAAGCTGCCTGACCTAGGACCGCGCGAACAACATCTATCTGGGCACCGATGGCTCAACGCTGGCGAAGGTCGCGTGCAGCGGTCAGAGGTTGGACGGCACGGCCTTTATAGTGCAGACCTACGAGGTAACGGACGCGGCCAACCACAACCGGGGCGGCGTTACCGCTGAGGGAGATATACTGGTCTCGGGCCAGCAGGGCTTTGCATGGGTCACCGCCGACGGCACGCAGCGGGATCCCCATACGGGCACGAGTACCGACGCGGTGAACTGCGCCGCTTTGGACACCGAGGGCAACGTCTGGCTGGCCTCCTCCAACGAGGGCCTGATCTGCTACAGCTCCGGCTGCTTTGCCTCGCCCAACCTCGCGGCGGGTCTGACGGACATGGACATCAATGCCGTGACCGCGGCGGGCGGACGGTACTGTGCCGCCGTGAACCAGGGACTGCTGGCCTTTGACAGTGACTGGCATCCGGTGCAGAACGCTCTGACGCGGGCGCTGGACGGCGTTCCGGTGCAGAGCCTTATGGTGGACAGCCGCGGCCGCCTGTGGTGCGGCACCTACTCTGAGCTGGGCCTTGTGCGCTATGACACGGGCAGCGGAGAGATTGTTTTCTTTAATCAGAGCAACGGGCTGGGAAGCACGCGTATCCGCGTGGCCTTCGAGCTGCGGGACGGCATGGTGGCCGTGGGAACGCAGGACGGCCTTGCCCTGATCCGGGGCGATAAAGTTGTCGCTTTCTACGATAAAGACAGCGGACTGGAGACGCAGTCGATCCTCTGCATCGTTCAGGCTCCCGACGGCACGCTGCTGGCGGGCAGCGCCGGAAGCGGGATCTACGCGCTGGCGCAGGACGGCTCGATCACGAAATTCAGCTACGAGCAGGGGCTGGAGGACGGCGTGGTGCTGCGCATATTGCAGGAGGAGGACGGCCGCAGCGCCTTTGTCAGCGCGGGCAGCCACCTGTATTATTGGGCGGACGGGACTTTCCGCAGGCTGGACGGCCTGCGCATCGGTCCCGGCTCGATCTTCGATCTCTACGAGCGGGACGGAAAGCTGTGGCTGCTGCAGGACAGCGGCATTTACGCCTTGGATAAGGCGCGGATCTTAGCGGGAGAAACGCCGTACGCCACCCAGTACGGAACGGCCCGCGGGCTCACCGGCTCCCTGCGGGTGAACACCTGCAATTATATGGCCCCGGACGGCAGCCTGTATCTGGCCACACGAAACGGCGTCAGCGTGTTTGACTTCCGGGAGATCTCCGCGCCGATGCCGCCGCTGGTCATCAACAGCATCCGCGTGGACGACCGGACCTACGAGTCCCCGGAGCGGCTGACGCTCGGCAGCGACGCCCGGCGCATGACCATCCGCTTCTCCGCGCTGACCTATTCCGGTGCCACCGATCTGTGCATCGGGTATCAGCTCGTGGGCTTTGCCAAAGCCAAGGCCTACACCGTGGGGAGTTGGCTGGAGGTCTGGATGGAGAACTACGCAAAAGTAAAACTCAGACCGTCCACGTTCAAGACCTCGCAAGGCTTTCTGAAAAACCACATCAAGCCGCAGATCGGCAGCATCCCGCTGGCAGAGTTGACTTCTCTGGACTTACAGCGGTTCTACAAGCACCTGCTGGACGGCGGCCGGGTAGACCGCATCGAGGCCAAGAAAAAGCCGAAAGGTCTGGCTCCCAAAACGGTACGGAACATCCATCAGATGATCGGTTCGGCGTACAACCTCGCCATGCCGCGCATCGCGCGGCGCATAACAAAGGGGCTATTCTCTACCGTAGAGAATAGCCCCTTTGAAACCCCAAGAGAACGCAAGGGGCTGCCGCCCCTTGACCCCCGAACTGCTCATATTAAATCATCATCTCAGCAACCGTGTGTTTGATTTTTCTTCTGAACGATTTGGCGTGCTTCTCTTTCCGCTCAGCCGCTGCTGCGGAGCCAGTACAGCAGTCGCTGCAAAAAAATTTGAACCCCCACAGGGGCAGCGGCCAAGCGGACATAGACGAAGGTCAAATCGAAAGCGGCAACAAAAAATGGCGGGTATTTCTTTGCGCAGCGCGTGCAGTCGTTCTGTCGCGAGCATGCAATGAAGTGGGTCACGGGCGCAGCCCGTGCGCGTTTTCTCGCCGCTTTTGCGCGGTCAAAAGCGGTGCCGCCGGAGGCGGGAGCTTTCATGACCTGCGCCACACCTTCGCAACGATGGCCCTGCAGAACGGCGTGGACGTGAAAACGGTGTCCTCAATGCTCGGTCACTACTCCGCGGGCTTTACGCTGGACACCTACGCCCACGTCACCACCGACGCGCAGCTCAAGGCAGCCCAAACGATGAGGAATATCCTCTCCCGTGCCGTCTGATGCTTTCCGCTATCCGCTTAAAGTGCTCCCCAAGTCAAGAACATTTTCATTTGACCCATAGCGGCAGCATACCGGCGGGGTACTCACCTGTGGTGATGTAGTGGTAATATTCGTTAGGGGATAGCTTCGCCAGATCCCACTGGCAGCGGTCGTTGTTGTAGTAATCCATCCAGCGGTCAATGGAGGCTTTGGCGGCCTCAAAAGACGTCCACCCCGGGATCTCACTGGCCAGTTCGTCCTTCATGTGCCCGAAGAAGCTCTCTTGGGGCGCGTTGTCCCAGCAGTTCCCTCTACGGGACATGGACCGCCGCAGCGCGCTGTTCTCCACCAGCTGGATGAACTTCAGACTGGTGTAGTGGGTACCCTGGTCGCTGTGGATCACGGTCTCCTTGCTCAGCGAGATCCCATGGTGCTTTACCAGCAGCTGGACCGTTTCCAAAACAAAATCCACTTCCAGCGATTCGCTCATCGCATAGGCCAGGACCTGCTTTGTGCAGGCGTCCAGGATCGTGGAGAGGTAGCAGAATCCGCCGCAGAGCGGGATGTATGTGATGTCCGTCAGGAGGATGGCTCTCGGCCCATGAGACTCGAATTCCCGGTTGATCAAATTCTCCGCGGTGCTGCCCATTCGGATGGATCGCTGCAATCTGCGGTAGGGATTCGGCTTTCGGATGGGGCAGGTGAGCTTGTATTTCCGCATCAGGCGGCGGATCTTCTTCACGTTCATTCGGATACCCATGTGCAAAAGCCGCATATGAATGCCGCGAACGCCCTTTGCGTAGCCCCGGAACCGGTATGCCTCCAGGATCTGTTCGAATGCCGCCCGGTCCTTCGCCTCCCGCAGCTCTTTGTTTTTTTCGGAACGCACCCAGTTGTAGCAGCCGGAGCGGGAGACACCTGCCAATTCGCACAGGTCTTTCACGGTGAGGATGTTGTTCCGATCCGCCAACGCGGCGCGAATGGCCTCAAAGCTCTCTCCGGCGCTGTCCATGGCTATTCTCCCGGCTTGCCGTGCAGCCGCATGACTTTTTTTAAGAACGCCATCTGCTGCTGGAGACACAAAATCTCCCGTTTCATGCGTCTGGCGGCTTCGTCAGACGGGGCGGACGCCCCCTCTGTCTGGCTGTTCCCGCCGCCTGGTATACGCACACCGCCCCGGGCGCCCTCATGAAAGCCCTCCGGCGATCTGGCCTCCCGCCGGATGCGCTTTGTAGTATTGTGGATCCGCTCGAAACCCAGAGCTTCCGTGTTATAGCCCAGCTTGCGGAAGGCGGCTGTGCCGGTGTAGCCCTGGAGACTGAGCGCCCAGAACGCCTCCTTGAAAGCGAGGGTGTAGGATATGCTGTCTGCCGTCACCCGCAGCGTGTAGGGGTTTGCCTGCAGATGCTTCAGTTCCTCTGGTGTGAATTTCTTCTTCGTGCCCATACAGCACCTCCGTTCGGTAGTTCTATCATAACACAGGTGCGGCGCTTCTGAACCTATGGGTCAAATGCGTGTCCGCCGAACGGGGCCATGGGTCAAAATCTCGTGTCCATTTTCTTGGGTACAGTTTAATTCGGTATGTGGGTCACGATGTGGGTCAGGCAGTTGACCCACACATTTTTCAGCATTTTTGCAACAAAAAGCATCGAAAACCGAAGTTTTCGATGCTTTTTTGGAGCTGGTGGGGTGACTCGAACACCTGACCTCTGGTTGTTCGTAAGGATATATAATGGAGGACTCTCGATTTAGTGAATCAACGCATTGCGGGGCTGCCCGGATACTGCACGCTCTGAACCGGGAGTTCAAAGTGCAACGCACCTTTTGCCGGTGTTTGCGCGGCGGTCTCCGGACGGAACATCTCTGTTTCGCTCAGCCAGTTTGGTTTTCCCACAAAGCACGCCACAAACTCGCTGGCAGGATCATGCCAGCTGGTCTCCGGCGCGGCATACTGCTCCACACAGCCGCCGTTCAGGACGGCGATGCGGTCGCTCATGCTCATCGTCTCTGTCTGATCGTGGGGCACAAAAACAGAGGTAATGCCGAGTGCAGAGGTCAGTTCCGTCAGCTCATGCCGCATCTCCTCGCGGAGCAAAGCGTCCAGCGCGGAAAGGGGTTCGTCAAACAAATGCCTCCCGGCTGAACGGCGATAGCGCGGGCAAAGGCCACGCGCTGCCGCTGACCGCCGGAAGGCTGATGGGAATAGCGTTTTTCAAAGTCCTCCAGATGCACGGTGTGCAGAGCATTGCGTACACGGTCGTGCAGATCCTTGGTGTCTCTTCTCGCCCACAGCCCAAATACTACATTTTCAAATACCGTCATGTGCGGTCAAAGGGCAAAATCCTGAAATACAAAGCCGAGATTCCGCTCCTCCGGCGGCAGGTCGATCTTTCGTTCTTTGGAAAAACCGCAGGTACCGTCCAGCCGGATCTCACCATCGTCCGGCGTTTCCAGTCCGGCGATCATCCGCAGCAGCGTCGTAACGCTTCCATTCTCGATGGCCAGCGTTTTGGGCCGGATGACCTGCCTCTTATCAAACCCCTACGAGATCTGGTTCAATCAAATTTCCACAGCACGCCTCTTTTCTGCATACAACGATAAATCGTGCCGAGAGACTGCAAAATCAGCAATCTCGGCCATGTTAAATTCCAGAAAAGCAAGAAAAGCCCTTGAATAACGCAAAGGAGATGTTTGTTCAAACGATCTTCAACACCATAGCAATCCAATATATTCCGCTTTCATGCTCTTGCAAGCCCTTTGCCAAATGCTATATGGGGTACACTGAACGGCAAAAAGCTGGCGCCATGTCCAGCGTAATTTGGTCGTGTTGACGCCGATGGAAAGGCACGACTCGGTTCTCTCTGCCTAAAAAGAAGCCGACATCCTACAGGCTGTCGGCTTCAATATCTACATATTTCTACGGTCTTCTTGAAGATGAGCGGCTCATCAATCACTTCCGTACTTTTAACGCGCCACTGTGATCAAAGCGCGTTTATTCGCCAAGCCCGTCCTCCACCGCCTCCACCAGCGTCTGAATCGCTTCGTTCTCATCTGCGCCATCAGCAGTAATTGAAATCGTGTCACCCTTGCCGATGCACGCCGCCATCAGCATTACGATAGACTTCGCATTTACCTCCGCCTCAAGTCCTTTCCGGACGGTAATTCTGCTTGTGAACTGCTTTGCTTTGGAAACGAACTCCTTTGCCGGCCTTGCATGCAGACCAGTCTCATTCTTTACGGCAACTTGCTTAGAAATCATGCGTCTTCCCCTCTCTGACTCAACTTTCTGGTAATTTCTTCAGCGGTTTTCATGGCTTCAAGCTGTGCAAAAAGTGACTTTGCCGCTTCACGGGAGCTGTCACAGATCCTCTTTTTCAGCCCCGCGACCGCGCCGGCCGATACTGAGAACTGCATCAGTCCACAACCCAGCAGCGCCTGTGTAAAATCTTCCTCTCCGGCAGCTTCACCGCACATACAGCACGGAATCCCCGCTGCCGCTGCCGAAGCTATCGTATGCGCAATCAGGCGCAGCACAGCTGGATGGTGATAGTCATAAAGCTTTTCAATCTGCTTATTGCCGCGATCCACCGCAACGGTATATTGAATCAGATCGTTCGTGCCGATGGAGAAAAAGTCCGTCTCTTGCGCAAAGATGTCTGCCAGCACTGCCGCAGCCGGCACCTCAATCATCATGCCAAGCGGAACCTGCGGGTTGAACGCCAAACCTTCGTGTGTCAGTTCCTCGCGCGCCTGTGCTGCAAGCTCCTTTGCCGCACGCAGCTCCTCAATCGACGAGATCATGGGAAACATGATCCGGAGCGTTCCGTATACGCTGGCACGGTAAAGCGCCCTGAGCTGGGTCTTGAACAGCTGCGGATCATTCAGGCAAATGCGGATCGCACGATAACCGAGAAACGGATTTTCTTCCGGAGGGATCTGCAACACTGCGGCCGATTTGTCTCCGCCGATGTCCAGCGTCCGTATGGTCACCGGGCGGTTCTGCGCCGCCTCCAATGCAGCGCGGTAGATCGCAAACTGTTCCTCCTCAGACGGCAGCTCCGCCCTGTCCATATAAAGAAACTCGCTGCGGAACAGACCAATACCGTCAGCCCCGCACGCAATCGCGTGCTCGACCTCCGCCGCAGAGGCGACATTGGCTTCCACCTTGACCACGGTGCCGTCCTTGGTACAGGCTTCGCGGGTCCGATATGCTTCAAGTGCCTGCTTCCGCGCGGAAAGTATATTTCGCTTGTCTGAAAAAACGGCAATCGTTTCCTCCTCCGGCCACAGAACTGCCTCACCGGAGGAACCATCGATCAGCAACGGCTCGCCATCCTTCACACGCTCCATAAGCTTCGCGCAGCCAACGATTGCCGGAATCCCCATCGAACGTGCCAGAATTGCACTGTGAGAGGTCCTGCTGCCGTCGGCACAAAGAATTCCGGCAATATGCGCAAAATCCATGCGGATGGTATCCGATGGAGTGAGTTGCTGCGCAACCAGAATCACATCGGCCTGAAGGCTGCTGATATCCGGCTTTGGGCAGTTCAGCAGTACACGCAGCAGTTGCTCACGCAGATCGCTAAAGTCGCCCGCACGTTGCTGCATATAAGGGTCAGGCGCACCGCGCATCAGTTCCTCCAACGCGCGAAACTGTTCATCTACCGCCTGTGCGGCGGTACATGTCTTACTTGCGATCTGCTCGCAAACCGGCGCGACCACCGTATCTTCATCCTCGAGAATCTCAATATGCGCTTCGAATATTTCCGCCGCCTTTTTGTCGGCTGCCAACGCAGCTTTTTCGCTATTACAAAGTAGCTGCGCCTTCACACTCCGGCATGCAGCCAGAAATGTCTGCTGTTCCTGCTGTATATTTTCACAACTTCCCGTTGGAACCGGCAGCAGCTCCGGATTGTAAAGCAACGCCGGCGCGTAGCCAATGCCATCTGATACACCCAGCCCGCGCAGTCTCAGCTCTCCCATTTTTTCGTTCAAAGGAGTTCCTCCTCTTTCAACTCTGCGGGAACAAACTCGCGCAGGCCGGCGTGACCGAATGCAAGCACTTCAGCATAATCCGGCGCTCCATCCTCCCGCGCGCTGAGAAGCTCCAGCAAAAACGCAAGATTGACGCCTCCAAACAGCCGCACCGATGTCCCGGCCAGTGGCGCTGCGCGATTAAATGGTGTTCCGCCGGCAAGATCTGCCAAAATTACAATGCCGTCGCCCGTATCAACCGTTTTGACCGCCCTGCGCAGCGCCTCATCAAATGTTTCCACAGGCGCATCCTTCGCAAGGCCGACCGTCACGATCTGTCCGCCCAAATCCCCGCAGATCATTTCGGCGGCATGCAGCATGCCCACGCAGAAATCATCATGGCTTATCAGTACAATCCCTATCATCGTTGACCTCCAGTATTCCGTTATGTATAGTGTCAAAAGTCTGTTTCTGATGACAAACTCTTTACCGTTCGTTCCAGATCCTCTATTCCTCGCGCCAACGCATCCTCCTTGAAGCGGAACGATGGCCCCTGAATCGTCAGGATACACAGCAGCCTGTCCTTCTGCATCACGGGCGCAGCAATACTGGTCGAACCATCATCCTGATCGCGGCAGATAAAAACGCCGCCCGCACTCTTTTCCGGCTCCCGGGCCGTCGCTTCAGCCGAGGCGTCGCTATTGGCATGCGCGCTCCCTCCCAAGGTACAGAGCACAGCTTCTCCCACCGCGTCTGTACCAACCGCTCTGGTCTGTTCGTCCGTAAAGCGCACGGCGATTGCATACGGACTATCGAAATGCGCCATGCATCTCAACTCCTGATTGTAAGGCACAAACACCGCAGAGGCTTCTCCCGTGCCGCTCGTCAGCACATGCAGAGCAGGAATAATCCGCTCGTGGAACAGACGATGCGCTCTGGATTCGCCACTTTCAACCTGCATCTTCAAAAATTTCCAGCCAAGATGAAGGTCTTTTGTGATTTTGTCCTTTTCCAAATATCCGTTCTTTTCCAGAAAGGAAACCAGCCGATAGGTCGTGGAGAACGGAATCTGAAGCCTTGCCTGAATCTCGTTCGGCGTAAGCCCAAGCGTCGGATCCTCCAAAAAGAGGTCCAAAATGCCGAAAACCCTGAGCAGGTTGGCATGCGCGTTGCCCTGTGTATCCGCCCCGCCTTGTGTGCGGATCGTTTTCTGCACATTTTTCCATGAAACCGCATCGCCCTCTGAGGCATTTGGGTCAAACACAATGACAACGCCGCTGTCAGATAATTCCCGAAACGCCGCGATATCCTCCGGCAGCAGGTTTACGCCTTTCAAAACCGGAATGCCGTTGCCGCGGTCATTGGTCAACTGACCGCAGGTAAGCGTACAGCCAAACGCATATCCCTGACGTAACAGTGCCAGCGCCGTTTCCGGCGTCCGGACAATGACCAAATAGCGGTTGGCAGACGCCTGCGCGCGCTCAAGTGCATTCAGCGCATCGCCCATTCCGCGGAAATGTATCTTTACGCTGTGCGGAATGACGGTTGAAAAAATGTTTCGCATCGACTCATCGCCCGCCACGGTATCATCGATCAGCAAAATGCGGTTGCAGTGTTTAAAGGCCAGCAGTCTCGTCGTGATCTGGCCGTGAATCAGCTTGGAATCTACTCGAAAATGATTGATCATGTTTCATCCCACCCCATCAGTATCCCGCTGCGGTGCTCACCGCGCGGTGATTCTACTATATCACAGTGCCGTTTTAATGGAAAGGAATGCCCTCTATCATTTTCAGCGCCTCCCATTTTTGTTGAGACTGACAGTCCGAACGGTCAAATCCTATCAGTATGTTACAAATTTTAAACATTCTGTAAATTTCTTCTTGACATCATTATACAGCAGTTGTATCTTGATGTCAAGAAATTCTCACGTGGTGAGAATAAAATTCTAAAGTATTCCCGTGTTTTCCAGGGAACCAGACCGAAAGGAGTGAAGCTTCTTAAGAAATGATAACTTATTCTCGTATGGAAGCAAAGCTGATCCATGGTCAAACGACCACTATTCTCCGCAATCGCTACAAATGCGACGGCCTCATTCTCGTAGATGATGCCGTTGCAGAAAACAGCGGAATGCGAACCATCTTTTCCGCTGCCGCCCCTGCAGGTGTCAAGGTCTATTTCTTCAACACAGAAAAGGCACTGACCCAGCTTCCCAAGGCCGCCGCTTCGGCGTATCACTATTTTGTGATTTTTCGCGGCCCGCTCGACGTGAAAAAGATCTATGACGCCGGTTACCGCTTTAGTTATCCGGTCGTGTGCGGTCAGCAGTTCACTCGGGATAACACCGTCGCCGTGATGCACGGTGTTGGACTGACCCCGGACGAGATCGCAGCGCTGGATTATCTGGCTCGCAACGGCGTAGAGATCATTTTCGATCCCAGCTGCACCAACGAAAACATCAGTTGGGAGCAGGTAAAAGCAACCATCAAATCATAACAAACAGGAGGAGAGTTCTATGCGCGCAATCCAATGTCTGATTATCAGCATCTTCGCAATTCTTTCCGCCTCAGGCACTGCTCCTTGGGGCGGCTACCTCGGCAAATATCTACTGCAGCGTCCTTTTATCGGCGGTCTGATCTGCGGTATTGTCTTCGGCGATATTACGCAGGGCATCTTAATCGGTGCTGCAATGCAGCTCGTTTACATCGGCTACTTCAATGTCGGCGGTGTTCAGTCGATCGATATGGGCATCATTTCTTTCCCCTGCGTGGCAATTGCCATGATGTCCGGCATTGATACCAGCGCGGCTATCGCACTGGCGACCGGCCTCGGCGCGCTGTTCACCACGCTCGAGATGCTCTGCCGCACGGTTTTCTTCCCCAGCGCAGGCGCACTGATGAAAAAAGGTTGTGAGGAAGCCGACGACAGAAAAATTTTCCTTGGCTATTGGGTCATTCCAACGGGCGTATATATTCTGACCCGTGGTGCGACCAGTTTCCTCTTAATGTATTTTGGAGCTGACGCTGTCGCCTCCGTAATCAATATGCTGCCCGCTAACATTATGAGCGCTATCAGCGCAACCGGCAGTTGGCTGCCGTGCATCGGTATCGCCGTTCTGCTGGTGTTCCTTTCGAACAGCGGCTGGGGACTGCTGGTATTCGCAGTCGGTTTTGCCGCATACGGCTACCTCGGACTAACCTCCACCTCTATTCTGCTGTTCGCCGTAATTTTCGCTTATATGTATTACCGCAGTTCCGGCTCCAACACTGCCCCTGCCACATCTGATGCTGACGACGAGGAGGTACTGTAAAATGGCAAACGAAGCGATCCGTAAAGAACCCCTGACCAAGAAAGAAAGGAACAATCTGTTCCGTCGTTATATGACCTTCAATGCCCCCGGCTTTGACTATGTGTATTATATGGGTAAGAGCTGGCCGTGGTGGCTCAAGCCCTTCTTCAAGCTGTTCTACAACAAAGAGGGATATGCGGAAAACATGTCCCGTCACTTCGACTTCTACAACTGCGAATCCGGTACGGCAGCTCTGCTGTTCGGCACAATCCTCGGTCTCGAGGAACGCAAGGCTCTCAAGGGAGACGTGGATGAAGAGACCATCCGCTCTATCAAAGTCGGTCTTCAGGGGCCTCTTGCCGGCATCGGTGACAGCTTAATCCAAGCAACACTTCTGCCGATCCTGATGACGATCACACTGGCATTGTGCGCTGAAACCGGCAGCATTGCCGGCCCGTTGTTCTACATCGTTGCACTGTTTGGCATCATGATCCCCTACAGCTATGTGCTGTTCAACAAGGGCTATGCGCTCGGCAGCAAGGCCTTCGATCTGGTAAAGCCGGAAACCCTCAGCCGCATTACAGAGGCAATTTCCATGTTTGGTCTGCTGGTCGTCGGTGCGCTGGCAGGTAAAACCTGCAACTGCTCGCTTGCCGTTGCATTTGAATCCAACGGCGAAAGCGTGATGCTTATCGATAAAATCAACGCCATTTTCCCCAACCTGCTCAGTCTCGGCGTGGTCTTCCTGCTGTTCTGGCTTATGAAGTATAAAAAGGTCAGCAGCATCAAAATCGTCTTTGGCGTTCTTATTGGTGTCGCGTTGCTCTCTTTGGTCGGCATCGTCTGAGTTTTTCGGAAATCATACACTGCAACACTACACGGGTATCCGAGGGTCTTTCCCGTCCTCGGGTACCCGTGCACAGGAGATCAAATATGTCCAACATTTTTCACATCAAGCCTATCTATAAAGAATTCATCTGGGGCGGACGCAAGCTCATCGACTATTTTCACCTGCCGCAATCGCTGGAACAAATCGGCACTATCTATCATGTGATCGCCGTTCCCGGGCATCTGGATAATCTGGTTGAGGAGACGGGTGAGCCGCTCTCCGTATTTTATCAGACAAATCCAGCGTTATTTCGCTGCAACAGAAAAGATCTGCCGATCCGAATGACAACCACCTGCAACGAGGGCCGGCAGAGCTATCAGCTCCATCCGACCGACGATTATGCACTGGCTCACGACGGTCAGTATGGGAAAGTCTCCGGCTCTGTCGCGCTTCTTCCCGACGGGGCAGAAAAAAGGCGGCTTTTCGGCAACCTCTGCACAACGCGCGAAGAATTTGCCAAAAAGGTCCGTCAGCAAGACTGGGAACATCTTTTCGGACACATCACACAAAGAAATGGTGATTTCCTGCATACACCCGCCGGTGTCATCCATGGCGGCGAGGGTGACGGCACCATTACCTGCACCTTCTCGAGTAACGGCGATCTGACCTATCGTTTTTTTGACTATGGCCGCAATGACCCGAAGCGTCCGCTGGAAATCGACAAGGTAATCGAATGCGCAAACATTCCGGAACTTCCTCTCGGCGCCGTGCACATAGAGCCGGTCACCGATGATGGTCTTCGCATCTGGACGTACTATGATACTCCTGGCGAATACACCGCTCGTCGAATCGAAGTATGCGGTCAGGGCTGCTATGAAAGCGATCCCTTCTATTTTGTCAGCTGCGTGGCAGGCGAAGGCAGCGTGGGCGGTCTTCCCATCCAGCTCGGAGAAACGCTTCTTGTCCCCGCTGCGGCAGGCCCGCTGTCTCTCTGCGGCAGCATGACTCTGATCCAGATCTCCTATAAGGATTGAAAGGGACAACCAAAATATGACAAATCAAAACACCGTGCTTATTATCGGCAGCGGACGCAGCGGGCGTGGCATGCTGGGAGAGCTGTATCACAAAGCCGGCTTTCACATCGTTTTCGCAGACAACGATCCATCACTTGTAAACGGACTGCGTGCGGTAGGGCACTATAGTGTCGAGATGACAGACCTGAAGAGCGGCGCAAAGGAAGAGAGCGTTATAACAGATTTTGCGGTACTTAACACCGTTGCCGACCACGCCGCTTATATTGAGCAGCTCGCCACCAGCCGCTGGATCTCCACCGCACTGATGCCAGCGGCGTTTGACAGAGTCATGGAAGATGTGGCTGAGGCCGCGCTTTTGCGTCTTTCCCGTGGAACAAGCGAACCGCAGTTCATCACGCTTGGCGCAAACTTTGTCGGTATGGAAACCTACTGCACACAGAAGCTACGCACGTTGCTCGGTGAAGACCGCTGGAATGCCTTCTCTCAGAACACACATCTTATCATGAGCATTGTCAACCGCAAAAATCTCCTGCCACGCTGTCCTGACACACAGGATCCCTACCGCGTAGAAGGAGACAATAAGCCCGTATTGCGCGTAGAAGACCTTCCCGCTCTGCGCAACGCCGCAGACCGTCCGCCTTTCTTCCGGCTGGAATCCGGTCTTGATCGCGCTATGGCGATCAAGATCTGGTCCGGCAATCTGGTACAGTGCTCCATGGCTTTTATCGCCATTCAAAAAGGGATCACCGGAACCTATGAAGCCAGCTGGGATCCGGATGCCTCCCGCTGTGCGTTCTACGCCGCGCGGGAAGGATATCGCGCCGTCGCCGCCGAGTACGGACTGCCGCCGCGCAGCGCCGAAGAGGAAAAGGCTCCGGTGTGCGTCTTTCGTGGAAAAGATTTTAACGATAGTCTCGCGCGCCTAATCCGCGATCCAATCCGCAAGCTCGGAAGGCAGGAGCGCTTCATCGGGCCTGCACTATGCTGCGTCAGACATGGCATTGTGCCATACTATATCACCAAAAGCTGCGCCCACGTCTTTCTGTACAACTGCAAGGACGACCCTCAAAGCGTAACGATCCAGCGCTATCTGCACGAAAACGGAATCGACGCGGCGGTATCTCACTTTTGTCAACTGGATCCGTCGCAGCACGACGACAGCATCGTTCAGCAGATGATCGCTGCCGCATATCTTGACATCACACACGCTTCGCCGTTAGAGGAGACCGGCCCATGAAACTATATACAATTTATTCTGCCAGCGAGGCAGAGCAAGCCCTGATTCTTTCTCAGATCCCTCTGATTGGACAACTTCAGGAACCATATCAGCAGAAAACGCTGGACGCATACGCGACAGCGTTAAAAAACAGCACCTTTCCTTCGCTGGCAGACGCTCCCTTCTCCCGCCATAGCACCCACTACCGTCTTCTGGCGCATATCAACGAGGTCGCTGAAGCCGGGTTGATGCTGGCGGACTTTGCTTACTCCCATTGGCCGGATGAATGGACAAAAAAGCTTGACCGGCAGGAGCTTTTGCAGATCCTGTTGCTGCACGACCTGGACAAGTATCTACTGCTGTCGGATGAATCGCTGGAAATGAGCATCGCACACGGAACGCTCAGCGCCATGATCCTCAACGATCTTGGGTTTGACTCCCGAGTGATCGAGGCGGTCGCCAGCCATTCCCCCTCCGCTTCGCTTCATCTGGACGATCCTGCCTCCATGATCCTGCACTATTGCGACCTATTCTCCTGCGACCACATTTATATGCTCGTCAGCAGAACACCGCACTACTGTATGAAATAGCGGGAGAACAAGAACCATGAAAGATATTCAAACTGTTACCGGTGCACTTGACCCGTCGCTTCTCGGCTTTACGCTCATGCACGAGCATCTTCTGATCAGCAGCTGGAACAACCGCATCACCGATCCGGAATGGCTGCCCTATGAAAAGGCGCTCGATTTTATTGCCCCGGTCATCGCCGATGCAAAGGCTGCCGGCGTGGACAGCATAGTCGACTGTTCGCCCTTCAATCTGGGGCGCGATGTGTTGCTGCTACGCGATGTATCAGAGCGCACTGGCATAAATATCATCGCCACGACCGGCGTCTATATGGATGAAAGCGGCTGGCTCAACCTGATCTCCGAGGAAAATCTTCTCAAGTATATCCTACGCGAGATTCAGGATGGCACGCAGGGCACGCAAATCCGTTGCGGCGCGATCAAATGTGCTACCGATCGCTTTGGCTTTACGCCAATCAACCGTAAAACGTTACGAGCATGCGCAAGGGCTGCCATAGAAACCGATCTACCTATCATCACGCACTGCCGTCCAGAAAATACTCGTCAAGGACTCTTTCAGCAGGACATTTTCGAGGAACTCGGCGTCGACCTCAACCATGTTCTGATTGGCCATTTCCGCGAGGGTGACCCACTCGACTACGCTGAAAATGTAATGCGCAGAGGAAGCTATATCGGAATTGACCAGATGAATTTCAACGCACATCATTTGGCCTTTAATCTTGATACCATCGTTGAACTGATTCGGCGCGGATGGACGGAACGGCTCATGCTTTCCCATGACGCCGTTATCTGCTATAACCACACTCGCTGGGCGGACTGGGATCACAGCCAGTATATCAACTATGCGCCGGACTCCCTGCGCTATTTGAAATGCACGGTTGTCCCCATGCTCCTTGAGCGCGGTGTCACACCAGACCAGATCCACACCATATTTGTAAAAAACCCGCAGCGCTTCTTCTCTTTTACTGCATAGAATTGTCCATTGGTACGCCCTGTTTATTCTCTCTTTATGGGGTGCCGCAACCTTCTCCATATACTTTAGGTTTCTCTTGGAATAGCTTGTCGCATTTGGAAAGAAATCTTAAGTCACTTTTCCAAAACTCT
>ENA-UESC01000290-UESC01000290.1-human-gut-metagenome-genome-assembly--contig:-NODE-290-length-49610-cov-7.552399_pt1 | contig 49610 bp, 39 predicted proteins | sample MGYA00242998_ERZ507999 | MGnify/ENA primary metagenome ERZ507999 (study PRJEB26167, sample SAMN06115465) | human gut metagenome | host: Homo sapiens | place: China:Hubei | collected 2016-04-27 | study... | reverse complement strand
AAGGAAGGCGTGTCCGGTCGATTTGTCTTCATAGTACCGTACCGTTCGCCGAACAAGGGCGTAGATACTGGTCGGTCTCTGCGAAAACGGTAGCTGAAAGGAAATTCACGCCGTTTGTCCGGTCGTTTGCCGCGCGTTTCGTTATATGGCGTAGAAGGGGGGAAGTCCGACACGCAGCTTTCTTAGATATTCCGAGTTGATAGATCATTCGGGCTTGGCACAATCTTCGGAAGTTCGGACCGTTGTTCCCGCTTTTTTCTCGGAAACGGATCGAAAACAATTTCCCCGGCAGCGATTTGGCTGTCGGGGAAATATCGTACTTCAGTCGAAGCCGGCGATCCCGCCGGCTTCCCGTTTTATGTAGACGATCGAACAGGTAAAAATGTTGTCCAAAAGCGTGCGAATCGGAATTTCTTGGGCCGGCCGGCAACGGACAAGGTAAAACCCGGGAGAGCAAGAAAAGCCTCGTAAAGCTCCGTCAAGCGGCTTACAGCAGATGGAACGAGACGGTCAGTCCGGCTACGACGATCGAGACCATGCTCATCAGCTTGATCAGGATGTTCAGCGACGGGCCCGACGTATCCTTGAACGGGTCGCCCACTGTGTCGCCTACGACCGTAGCCTTGTGGTTGTCCGATCCCTTGCCGCCGAGGTTGCCCTCCTCGATGAATTTCTTCGCGTTGTCCCATGCTCCGCCCGAGTTGGCCATGAAGACGGCCAGCACGAAGCCAGCGCTCAGACTGCCTATCAGCAGTCCCATCACGCCTGCCACTCCGAAAATGAAGCCGACCGCGATCGGCGCGAGAATCGCGAGTACCGACGGGAACAGCATCTCGCGCTGCGCGCCCTTGGTCGAGATCGCCACGCAGCGGGCATAGTTCGGCGTCGCTTTTCCTTCGAGTATGCCCTTGATCTCACGGAACTGCCGCCGTACTTCCTCCACCATGCTCTGGGCGGCGCGACCTACGGCGTTCATCGTAAGCCCGCAGAACAGGAATGCCATCATCGCGCCGATGAAGGCTCCCACCAAAACGTTCGGATTCATCAGCGTGACTTGGAAATAGTCCATCAGGTCCAGAATGTTCGCGTCGGCTACGGCTTTCATCGTTCCGTCGGCCAGCTCGAGCGAACTTTGCCCGACGTGCTGCATGCCGATCTTGACTTCCTCGATGTACGAAGCCAGCAGAGCCAGTGCCGTGAGTGCGGCCGAGCCGATCGCGAATCCCTTGCCGGTCGCTGCGGTCGTATTGCCCAGCGCGTCGAGCGCGTCGGTGCGCTGGCGCACTTTCGGGTCGAGGCCGCTCATTTCGGCATTGCCGCCGGCGTTGTCGGCGATCGGTCCGTAGGCGTCCGTCGCCAGCGTGATGCCGAGCGTCGAGAGCATGCCGACGGCAGCGATGCCGATGCCGTACAGCCCTTTGCTCAGGTTATCGGCCGAGATCATGTTGTGGATGTCGAAGCCCGTCGCGCAGAGGAAGGCGAGAACGATGGCTACTGCGATCGTGACGACCGGAATGGCCGTCGATATCATGCCCATGCCGATACCGGAGATGATGACCGTCGCAGGTCCCGTCTCGGCGCTTTTGGCGATTTTCCGCGTCGGTTTGTAAGAATGGGACGTATAGTATTCGGTCGACTGTCCGATGATGATACCGGCCACGAGGCCTACGATCACCGAGAACGAGATGCCGACCCAGTTTTCGATTTGCAGCGCGTAGAGAATGCCGAACGTGCAAACTGCGATCAGCGCCGAGCTCGTATTGACGCCCGTGCCGAGCGCGCCGAGCAGGTTTTTCATCGTGGCGCCCTCCTTCGTGCGGACCAAAAAGATGCCGATGACCGACAGTACGATGCCGACGGCGGCGATCAGCATCGGGGCCAGCACGGCTTGTATCTGCATGTCGCCCGCGAAGGCGGCGGCTCCGAGCGCCGCGGTCGCCAGAATCGAACCGCAATAGCTTTCGTAAAGGTCGGCTCCCATACCGGCCACGTCGCCTACGTTGTCGCCCACGTTATCGGCTATCGTCGCCGGGTTGCGCGGATCGTCCTCGGGAATGCCGGCCTCGACCTTGCCGACCAGATCGGCTCCGACGTCGGCCGCTTTCGTATAGATACCTCCGCCGACCCGCGCGAAGAGCGCCTGCGTTGAGGCTCCCATGCCGAAAGTCAGCATCGTCGTGGTAATGATCATCAGTTTTTGGGAACCCGTCGCGTCGATGAAGTGATTCAGAACCAGGTACCAAACCGAGATGTCGAGCAGACCGAGGCCGACGACGACCAGACCCATCACTGCGCCGCTGCGGAAAGCTACTCTGAGCCCTTGATTCAGCGACTGGCTCGCGGCATGCGCCGTGCGGGCCGAGGCGTAGGTCGCGGTCCGCATGCCGATATAACCGGCCAAGCCGGAGAAAAGGCCGCCCGTGAGGAATGCGAACGGAACCCACGGGTTCTGCACGCCCAGTCCGTAGGCGAGGAAGGCGAAGAACAGCGCCAAAATCAGAAAGACGACCGTTACGACTTTGTATTGTTGTCGCAAGTAGGCCATCGCGCCTTGACGGACGTGGGCCGCGATCTCTTTCATGCGGTCCGTTCCCTCGCTGCAGCGCATCATCGCGCGAAAGAAATACCATGCGAATCCGAGAGCCACGAGGGAGGCCAGCGGAACGATCCAGAAGATAAGAGGGGTGTTGTTCATAGGACGGTAGTTTTAGGTTGTCTTGAGTTCGGGTTCGATAGATCGCGGCCGGTCCGGCGCATGGCGTCGTCGCTGTCGGACCGGCTTTCGCTTTTGGCAAAAAAACGAAAACACCCAAAATTAATAAATTATTTTATTTAATACAAGCTATATTTGCGGGTGAAAAACGCTCGAATATGAGAAAAACGACCAACGACGAATTGGGACGGCTTTCCGCCGAAGAATATGCCGCCGCGCCGAAATGTCCGGTTGCGGTCGTGCTTGACAACGTGCGCAGCATGAATAACGTCGGATCGTTTTTTCGTACGTGCGACGCGTTTGCCGTCGGGCGGCTTTGCCTGTGCGGCATTACGGCCACGCCTCCGTCGCGCGATATTCACAAGACGGCGTTGGGGGCCGAACTGACCGTGCCGTGGACGTATTTCGCCGATACGGCCGATGCCGTCGCCGCGTTGAGGGCCGACGGGTATCGCATACTGTGCGTCGAGCAGGCCGAGGGCTCGGTTTCGCTTGAGCGATGGGCTCCGGAATCCGGAATCCGGTACGCGCTGGTATTCGGCAACGAGGTCGACGGAGTGCAGCAACGCGTGGCCGATCTGTGCGACGGGGCCGTCGAGATACCTCAGGGCGGAACCAAGCACTCGCTCAACGTTTCCGTGGCGGCCGGCATCGTGCTGTGGGAGGCCTACCGCCGGTGGCTGGCGCCGGGCGAATAAATCGGCGAAAGATTGCTCGTTGCCGATTATAATTCTAAATTTGTCCGGAATAAAAACGAAGAAGCCATGTCGACAGACAGCAAAACGAGGGTGGTGACGACCTATCGCCTGCGGGAGATGAAAAGTCGCGGGGAAAAGATTTCGATGCTGACGGCCTACGACTACTCGATGGCCCGTATCGTCGATGCCGCCGGGGTGGACGTCGTGCTGGTCGGGGATTCGGCCGCCAACGTGATGGCCGGTTTCGAGACGACCGTTCCGATGACGCTCGACCATATGATCTATCATGCGCGCAGCGTGACGAGGGCCGTCAAGCGGGCTCTGGTGGTCGTTGATATGCCGTTCGGCACTTATCAGGGCAACTCGCGCGAAGCGCTCGCGTCGGCCGTCCGTATCATGAAGGAGGCCGAGGCCGATGCCGTCAAGCTCGAAGGAGGCGAGGAGATCCTCGAGTCGGTACAGCGCATTCTCTGCGCCGGCATTCCGGTCATGGGGCATTTGGGCCTGACTCCTCAATCCATTCACAAATACGGAACCTATGCCGTTCGGGCCAAGGAACAGGCCGAGGCCGACAAGCTCGTCCGCGACGCTCATCTGCTCGAGGAAGCCGGCTGTTTCGGTCTGGTGCTCGAGAAGATTCCGGCCGTGCTCGGAACGCGTGTTTCGCAGGAACTGGAGATTCCTACGATCGGCATCGGAGCCGGAGGAGGTACCGACGGACAAGTGCTCGTCATTCACGATATGCTGGGAATCAACAACGAGTTCTCCCCCCGTTTCCTGCGTCGCTACGCCGATCTTTATACGCAGATGATGACGGGCGTCAGTCGTTATGTCGAGGATGTCAAGAGCGGCGATTTCCCGAGCGAACAGGAGCAGTATTGATTTTCGCGGGACGTCCGGCGGCTCTTTTTCCGGCTGCACCTGAGAATGAGGGCGGATCGTTGGACGGATTGTCGGGGGATCGCTCGCTCGAAATTACGCGCCGTCGTGCAATCGGCGGAATACGCGTCGGCCGTTCCGGTTAGTCTTGTCTCGGGCGAACCGCTATATGGGCGGTCGGCTACCTGAGCGAGGATGCGGAGACGCGATTTTCGTCCGGGCGGTATGCGTCAGCCGCACCGTGTCGGGCTGCGGTCCGGAAGGCTGCTGCCGTTCGACGGAGAACAGGTCCCGGTCGGGCCATTGTCTGACCTTGCTCGTGGCCTGCTTCATCATCGCCGAAATCTTGCGCGTGAATCGCGAGCCCGACCACGAACTCGTGTTCGTGATGAACACCCAACTGTATCCGTCGTGCTGCCGTTTGAGCAGCGCGCTCGATCCTGAGAGCGAGCCGGTGCGCGACCAGTCGTCGCTTTCGGTGGTTTTCATCCAGCCGATCGGGAACTTTCTTTTGTCCTTCTCGGTCATGTAGGCGATGGTCCGGGGCTTCAGAATGTCGGGCTTCGAGTCGTCTGGATCGATGGCCGTAATGAACTTCATCAGTTCCGTAGGCGAGGCGACCCAGCCGCCGGCTCCGCTCAGTACCTGCAGGTCGCATCCTCCGTAGCACCGGGGTACGAGTTGGCCGCTGCCGTCGAAGAGCTCGACCGGCTCCGTGTCCGCCGGCTCGTAGTAGCGTACCTCGTTAGGGAATCTCATTTCGTAGAACGAGTGGCCTATATGCATGTCGTGGCATCCGATCGGGGAGAGGATGCTGTCCTGTATGAACTTTTCATAAGGCATGCCGCTTACTTTCTCGATCACCTTGGTCAGCACGACGTAGCCCAGGTTCGAGTAGACGTTGCTGCTGCCCGGCTCGTAGCGCAGTCGGGTCTGGGCGGCGTAGCGCACCATGTCGTCGAAGCTGACCGGAGGACGGATGCCCAGTTGTCGGGCGACGCTCACCGAGCAGAACAGCGGATCGCCGGCACGGATCGAGTAGCCGCCCTGATGCCGGAGCAGGTGCTCGACGGTGATCTTTTCGATCCGGCGGTCGCGGATTTCTCGGAAAGCCGAGTCGCAGAGAATGCCCTGTTCGCCGAACACCCGGTCTTCGAGCGATAGCAGGCCGTCTTCCTGCAGTTTCATGATGCCCGTCGCCGTGATCAGTTTCGACAGCGAGGCGATGCGGAAAATGTGCTTGACGTCGGTGCGCACGTTCCGTTCCTTGTCGGCCCAGCCGTAGCCCTTACTGTACAACAGTCGTCCGTTTTTCATCACGGCGATCGACGCGCCGGTGATCTCCCATCGTTGCATGAACCGTTCGACGACCCGATCGAATCCTTTCATCTCTTCCAGTTCGGACTGCGAGTTATCGAGCAGATGGTTGATCCCTTCGGGCAGGATGACCGGCAGCGGATCGTACAGGTAGGCCCGTTCTCCGTCGCGTCCGCTGCGGGCGAGCGTCGCGGCGGTCAGAATCAGGGTCAGCAGCGCGAACAGCTTTTTCATGCCGGAATCATCTTTTTTTCGAGGTTTTGAAATATCGGCCGGCCGCCGCCGCGATCAGCGCTATGACGACGGAGGCCCCGATCAGCGGAACGGTCAGCGAAACGCCTCCGCTGTGTCCGTAAGAGTGCAGTCCGGACAAGTAGTAGTTTACGCCGAAAAAGGTCATCAGCACGGTCGAGAAACAAACGACCGACAGCACGTCGAACGCGAACGGACCGTCGAGCCGGGGAATATGCCGGGAATGGGTCGCCAGCGCGTAGGCGAATATCGTGATCAGCGCCCATGTCTCTTTCGGGTCCCAGCCCCAGTAGCGGCCCCACGACTCGTTGGCCCAGACGGCGCCGAAGAAAATGCCCGCGGTCAGCAACGCCAGCCCGACGATCATCGCCATTTCGTTGATCGCGCGCAGCTCCCTGAGATTTCGGCCGAAGGCGGTTGCCGCGAGCGAGGCGATGCCGCAGGCCGCGCAGATACCGAAAAAGCCGTAGCTGGCCGTGACGACCGACACGTGGATCATCAGCCAGTAGGATTTGAGCACCGGAACCAGCGGCGTGATCTGCGGGTCGAGCCAGTTCAGGTTCGACACGAACAGCGCGACGCCTCCCATCAGCGCGGCCAAGGCCGGTGCGAGACGCGAACGGCGGGCGAAGACCAAACCCGAGAGTACGGTCGCCCAGCCGACATAGACCATCGTTTCGTAAGCGTTCGACCATGGCGCATGGCCGCTGACGTACCAACGGAGCCCGAGGCCGAACGTCTGCCATGCGAATACGGCTGCGACGGCTGCCGCCGCGATACTGGCGATCCGGGTCGCGCGGCGCCGGTTTTTGCCGAATATTTCCCACAGGGCGGCTCCCAGCAGCGCGGCCCCGAGAATCAGGTAACCCCGCATGGCCCAACGGAACGGGGAGAGGCGGTTGTAAAGCAGTTCGGCCGTGATTCGGCGGGAGTGCAGCCCGGGTCGAAATTCCGTCTGGTAGCGGCGGACGGCGTCGAGCGCGCGGCCGATTTCGGTCGTGTCGCGGGAGACCGAGGCCCGGACAAGTCTGCCGAACAGCTCGACGGTCCGTGCCGAGTCGGTCGCCGTCATATTTTGCGATCGCTCGCCCGGCGCCAGCCACCGGTCGCTGTCCGGGACAGGAAAAATCCGCAACGTTCGTCCGCCGAGCAATCCGTATAGGATGTTCGCCTTTTCGTCCAATTTCAGGTACTCCTTGTCCAGTTTCGTCCGCTCGGCCGGCGCTTTCGCATAGACCGCTTCCGCCTGCTTGCCGATCCGGTAACCGTCGGGCGGAACGCCGTCGAACAACTCGGCGAACGAGACGTGCGTCCGGTTCGTGCCCAGCGCTTCGCGCAGCGGTTTCGAGTCGAGGCGGATCAGCGGCTCGCGGCTCCAGCGCGCCGAGTCGGTCACGATGCCGAGCAGCACCTGGTCGGCGTTCATTCCGCGATAGCGTTCTCCGTGATAGAGTTTGCGCAATACTTCCGAGGCATAGCTGCCGAGCGGTTCGATCCGTCCGTCGAGGGATTGTACGGGCAATGCGCCGAAACGCGCGGCGATCGCCCGGTCGGGAACGTCGTCCGAAGTTCTGCTCCCGGCATCCGCCGAACAGCCGGCCGAGAGCAGCAGTCCGGCGACAGCCAGCAGGCGGACCGTCGTTCCGAGCGACCGGTACAAGGTCCGTAGCCGGGACTTCCGGCTTGCCAGCGAGGCGACCAGCCCTGCGAACAACAGCGCGTAGCCCGCGTAGGTCAGGGCCGTACCGGCCGGGTCGTGGTTGACAGACAGGATCGTGCCCCGCTCGTCGCGGTCGTAAGACGACTGGTAGATGCGGAATCCGCCGACGCGGGCGATGTTGTTCATGTAGATTTTCCGGTTGCGCTCCTTTCCCTTGTAGCGAATGGTGACATCGCTTTCGTACGACGAGGGACTCTGCGATCCTTGGTAGCGGCTCAACGTGAATCGGTTCAGCGTGATTTCGAAAGGTACTTCGCGCACGCTGCGGTCGGTTGTCATCATCCGGTTCGAGGTCTCGCCCTCGCGGATGTGCATGTAGCCTTCGTATCCCCACGCATGCGTGACGAATGCTCCCGCCAGCGTCACGGCGAGTCCGTAGTGCAGCAGCAGGACGCCCCATCGGCGGCGGCGTGCCAGTCGCATTCTGCGGGCCGTCAGCATGAAATTGACCGCGAGCAGCAACAACAGCAGGCCGAACCACCACGAATGGTAAACGACAGCCCGTGCCGCCGTCGGATTGATCCGGGCCTCGATCAGCGTGGCGGCCGCCATGGCGGCCGCTGTCAGCGTCAGCAGGACGGCTGTCGCTTTCCAGCCGGAAAGAAGGCTTTTGATTTCGTGACCGAAACTCATGCTTCGTGGAATAGGGTTTTCTGCAAAGATACTCGATCGAGGGCTGAATCGGAGAGCTCGCCGCGAAATTCGGACCGGATGGGCGGCTATGGGTTTTGCCGTGAGCGGTTTACCGCACGGATTTTTTTTTCGGTTGCCGGTGTCGCTCCGCATCGGATTTCGGTCCGATGCGTAATGGTTGCGGAGAGTCCGCCGTTCCGGCCGGCGTCCTGTCCTGTTCGCCGGCTTCGGAGCCTCGGATATCATGGCTGGGAAAAAACGCGGCACGACCGTCCCCTGTATTCCGTACGCGGTATGCCGGAGCCGGTGACAAGCTGATTGTCAGACCGATGTCCGGCCGCCGTACTCTTCGATCAGCCGGTCGGCCAGCAGCGGCATGCCCTGCGCGGCTCCGGCCCGGATATGCTCGACGGGGTTGCGGATGCCCGATGTGTCGGGCAGGCCCGGATCGACTAGAAATACGGGCACTTCCGGCCGGATGTACCGGACCAGAGATGCGGCCGGATAAACGGCCAGCGAAGTGCCTACGACGATCATCAGGTCGGCCGTCGCGGCGATGCGTGCCGCCCGGTCGAACATCGGAACTCCTTCGCCGAAAAATACGACGAACGGCCGCAGCAGCGATCCGTCGGGCGCCCTTTGGTCGGGTTTCTGCTCCCAGCCGTCGATCGGTACGATGAGCGATTCGTCGATGCTGCTGCGCAGCTTGCGCAGTTCGCCGTGCAGATGCAGCACGCGCGAGCTGCCGGCCCGCTCGTGCAAGTCGTCGATGTTCTGCGTGATCACGTCCACGTCGAAATGATCTTCCAGTCGGCGAATGGCCTCGTGACCTGCGTTCGGACTGCATCCGAGCAGCTCGCGCCGCCGGATGTTATAGAACTCGACGACCTTTTCCCGGTTGCGGGCCAGTGCCTCGGGCGTGCAGACGTCCTCGATGCGGTATTTGTCCCACAGACCGTCCGCGTCGCGGAAGGTGGACAGGCCGCTGTCGGCGCTCACGCCGGCGCCGGTGAAGACTACGATCTTTTTTACGGACTCTTTCATGGCATGATCGGTTTGGATACGTTCGGCGGCGCAAACAGGGTCGAAGACGTTTCCGTCCCGCCCCAATAGCTTGAAGCCGCTTCGGCAAAATTAAGAAAAATACCGGTCGGTTTAAAACGCTCGGCCTGAACGACAACCTCCGGCGGCGTATCGGCCGGACCTGCGAGAGGGGCAGGAAGCGGATACTTTGCCCGGTATTTGATTCGTTATCCTCCCGAAGGACCCGCCGCGATGCCGGGTACGGTCCGGATCACGGCATCGCGGCTGGCGGAGATTCCCGGCGCTTTCGGCTCGAACGGCTGCCGGACAAGACATCCGCTCTTTCCGCATGATAATATGAAAAACGCTCTTTCGATGAAAGACGAAACGACATACGACCGCTATCCCGTCTACCGGGGCGACGACCTCGAGCTGACCTATTCGCCCGAGGGCTCCTCGTTCCGGCTGTGGGCGCCTTCGGCCGAGCGGGTTCGCCTGAGGCTGTACGGCGCGGGCGAGGGCGGCGGTCCGTTGCTGACTCAATCGATGGATGCTTCGTCCGACGGCACGTGGACGGCCGAACTGCCGGGAGACCGCAAGGGGCTGTTCTATACGTTCGGTATATTTTATGACGGGCGGTGGCTGTCCGAGACGCCGGGCGTCCGGGCAAAGGCCGTCGGAGTGAACGGCGACCGTGCCGCGATCGTCGATTTGCGCGAGACCGATCCCGAAGGGTGGGAGAAAGACTTGCGTCCGCCGATGAGCTCTCCGACCGATATCGTGATTTACGAGATGCACCACCGCGACCTGTCGATCGCTCCCGATTCGGGCGTGAAACACAAGGGAAAGTATCTGGCGCTGACAGAGGAAGGCACGCGCTCGGCCGAAGGCCTCGCTACGGGGCTGGACCATTTGAAGGAGCTGGGCGTCACGCATGTCCATCTGTTGCCCTCTTTCGACTTCGGGTCGATCGACGAGAGCCGGTTGCAGGACGGCGTATACGACTGGGGCTACGATCCGAAAAACTATTTCGTCCCGGAGGGTTCCTACGCGACCGACCCGTACGACCCCGCCGTGCGGATCCGCGAGTTCAAGCAAATGGTCCGGAGTCTGCACCGCAACGGGATTCGCGTGGTGATGGACGCGGTCTACAACCACACTCACCGGACCGAGGAATCGAATTTCTCGCTGACCGTACCGGGATACTACTATCGGCACGAGGCCGACGGGTCTTTTTCCGACGCGACGGGCTGCGGGAACGAGACGGCTTCCGAACGGGCTATGATGCGCCGGCTGATCGTCGATGCCGTGTGCTATTGGGCCGAGGAGTATCATGTCGACGGGTTCCACTTCGATCTGATGGGTGTGCACGACATCGGGACGATGAACGAGGTGAGGCGCGCGCTCGACCGGATCGATCCGTCGATTCTGCTCTACGGGGAGGGGTGGACGGCGGCCCGCTCGCCTTTGGACGAGTCGTTGAGGGCTGTCAAGCGCGCCGGGCCACGGCTGCCCCGGATCGCCGTGTTCGGCGACGATCTGCGCGATGCGCTCAGAGGAGGGTGGGGGGATTCGACGGAGCCGGGCTTCGTGTCGGGGAAATCCGGTCTGGACCGGAATGTCCGCTTCGGAGTCGTCGGAGCCACGGCCCATTTTCAGGTCGGTTTCGATTCCTCGGGCGATCCGCCCGTCGCCTATGGAGGGCATTCGGCGGAAACGATCAACTACGTTTCGTGTCACGACGACCTCTCGCTCGTCGACAAGCTCCGTGCGTCGGCACCCGAAGGCATGACCGAGGAGGAGCTCGTCCGCTTCGACAAGCTGGCTCAGACCGTCGTTCTGACCGCACAGGGCATCCCCTCGATTTTCGCGGGCGAGGAAATGCTGCGGACCAAGGGCGGCGTGTCCAACAGCCACGACTCTCCCGACCGGGTCAACCGGATCGACTGGTCCTTCAAGGCGGACCATAAGGATGTGTTCGATTATTACCGGGGTCTGATCGCCCTGCGCAGGACTCATCCTGCTTTCCGGTTGGCTACCGCGGCGGAGATCGAGCGTCATCTGAGGTTTCTCGACACGGGCGATACGCACGTGGTGGCTTACATGCTCGTCGATCATGCGGGGGACGATCCGTGGCGGGAGATTCTGGTCGTGTACAACGGTGCGCGGGCCGAGAAACGAGTGCGGATTCCGCCGTGCGACTGGCATGCGGTATGTCTGGACGGCCGGATCGCCTCCGAGGCGCTGGCTGTTTTTTCGGGGGACAGCGTCCCTGTGCCGGCTTCTTCGGCCCTGATAGCTTACCTTCCCTGATCTTGAGGCGGAAGGGCCTGTTTTCGGAGAGTCCGCCCCGGACGGTATCGGGTTTCCCGGTAAGGTCCGTTCGGTAGGCCGGACGAATCGGGCTGCGCTTGCCTCGTAGATTTTTCCCTCTTTCGGCCGATGCTTTGAAAAAGGTATCGATCGGTCGCGGACCTTGTCGCTCCGCTCGCGCCGATAAGCCGTCTTGCTTTGAATCGAATAACCGATTGATTTCGTAAAGTTATGATAAAAGCCTGTTTGTTCAGTCTGGACGGCGTGATCGTCGATACGGCCCGCTGTCGTTTCCTCGCATGGAAAAGGCTGGCCGCCGAACTCGGATTCGAGTTTACGGAGTTGCAGAACGAGTCGCTTTGCGGCGTCAGCCGTTTCGAGGCGCTCGGAATCCTGCTGCGGGCGGGCGGTCTGACAGGCCGCTTCGATGTCGGACAAAAAGTAAGAATGGCCTCTTGCCAAGCTGCTTGGTACAGGGAATACGTCGAGCGGATGACCGAGGCCGATGTGCTGCCCGGTGCGGTTTCCCTGCTCGAAGGGCTCCGGCGCGAGGGAATTTCCGTCGGACTCGGCTCGGCCGGTCGCGATGCGCCGGCGATTCTCGAACGAACGGGTATCCGTTCCCTGTTCGACTGCGTATTCGACGGAAGCCTCGTCTCGTATGCCAAGTCCGATCCGGAACCGCTTTTGCAACAAGCGGCGCTGCTCGGGGCCGATCCTTCGGAGTGCGTCGCTTTCGACTGCGAAGCGGCCGGTATCGAGGCGGCGCTGAAGGCCGGAATGCGAAGCGTAGGCGTAGGCGATCCCTGCCCGTTACGCGAGGCGACGGTCGTCACGGGTTCGCTCGACGGATTTACCGTCGACGATTTGCGGTGGCTGATCCGCGAGCAAAACAGGAAGTGCGTGTAGCCGCCTCCTCTGTTTTGCAGACGGCCGGACGGCATTCCGGCTCGAGCCGGAAATGTTCCGGAAGGGTACTGCTGTTTTCAAGAGCGTTTCTCTGCGCGTATCGGGTGCAAAAAACCGGAGCTCCAGCAGATGAGGAGCTCCGGCCTTTTATGCCGATTCGTTTAGAAACGGTAGCCGGCCGAAATCGTGAAATAGTTGTTCCGCGACTTGGGGGCGATATCGTATGCTTCGTTGAATTTTCCCGAGTCGAGCACTTTGGCCGCGCCGATCGTGTAGCGCGCTTCGACGATCAGCCGGTTGAAAAATTCGTAGCTTACGCCGATCGGGAACGAGAAGTCCATCCCTTTGTACAGGTCGCTGACGGACACGGTTTCGTCGTTACCGCTCGAGTTGTCCTTGATTTTGGCCGACAGGAAAATGCCGGGCTGCACCCCGACTTTGAACGCCAGCTTGTCCAGCACGTAGAAGTTGGCCAAAATAGGGATATTCAGATAATTCGACTTCATCGTCTGTTTGTAGCCGTCGCTCTTGATCGTCGTTCCCTCGCGCGAGTAGAGCAGGTCGGCCGACAGGGCGAACCAGTCGTTGAACCGATAATCCGCGAATACGCCGGCCGTGAATCCCGGTTTCGAGTTCGAATCGTCCAGATCGCTCATGCTCGACACGTTCAGGCCGACTTTGACGCCGAAGCCGAAGCGGCGCAAGAAAGGAGAGTCTACGCCGTTGTCGGCGAGCACTCTGTTTCGGGGAAGGTCCTGACTCCGGTTCGTCGTGGGACGAACGCCGTCATACGAATTCTGAGCAAACGATGCCGTGCCCAATCCGAGCAGGGCGATAACGGTAAAGGCAATTTTCTTCATAGTCAGATAAATTTTTGTTTTGTGATCTGACCGGAAGCAAATATGATGCAATATTGCCCGGGTGTAGGCCACGATGTCGAATTTTTTACTTGCCGATCTTTTCGGAAAATTGAGACACAGCTTTTTCCGACATCGGAGTTTCGGGCAGGATTCGGGCGAATCTATCGCCGTGATCGCGCCCGAGACGAGTCCGCAGGCGTACTCCGCCCCGGAATACCGGTTCCGGTGAGCCGGGACGCGGCTTCGGGTTTTCTATCCTTTCGAGGCGGCGGACCGTTCTGTCGGGGGGCGCCGCTATCTGCCGGCGGCAGCCTGTCGTCGATATCCGGTTCGGAAGAGCGAGGACAGAGCGGCTACCGGTAGGCTTCCGGTTTCCGCTATCGATGTGGCATCGTTCGGAATGCTTGCGATACAGCGCTTCCGAAGCTTTGCCGGACGGGTACGGCAACCTGATCCGCTGATCGGATACGCCGACTGCCGATCGCTCTCTGCCGAGGTATTTCGACGGCGGCCTTGGGGATTGCGGAAAGACAGCCGTTCACGCATTCGTTTCTCTTGCGGGGCGATCCGGTCTCGGGCCGTTTCCGACCGCGCACATTACTTCTTCTTGAAGCGGACGACGGCCCAGCCCGAGCGCGTCCGGGTCTGCAATCGCTCGAAGCCGAACTGCTGCGCCCGGTCGGTCACGGCGTCGACGTCCGTCTCGAGGATACCGCTCAAGAACAGCATACCGCCTGAGTGCAGCGCAGCCGCATAGGCATCCATGTCGGCGAGCAGGACGTTCCGGTTGATGTTGGCCAGTATGAAGTCGTAGCGCTTGCCTTCGATCGCCCTCCGGTCTCCGAGCAGCGGCCGGATACGGTCGGCCATGCCGTTGTCGGCTATGTTTTCGCTCGCATTGTGGTAGGCCCAGTCGTCTATGTCGACCGCATCCATCCGCTCTGCGCCGCGAAGTACGGCCAGCATGGCCAGCACGCCGGTTCCGCTTCCCATGTCCAGACCCCGCTGTCCGTCGAACCGGCAGTCGATGATTTCGGCCCCCATCAGGTAGGTCGTTGCATGGTGACCGGTACCGAAAGCCATTTTCGGCATGATGACCAGCTCGTATTCGGCAGCCGGGTTTTTCGGATGGAACGGCGCGCGAATGCGGCACTTGCCCTCGATGTCGATCGGTTCGAAGTTCGATTCCCACAACTCGTTCCAGTTCCGGTCCTCGATCGTTTCCGATCGGTAACGGTAGCCCGTTTTCTTCAGATATCCGTCGATCCGGGCGACTGTTCGGCGATAGTCCGCTTCGCGGATATAGGCTTTCAGGCAGTCCGCTTCCTCGCAGAAGGATTCGAACGGAAAGTCCGCCAGTTCGGCGAGCAGGATTTCACGTCGCCGCTCGTCGGCGCACTCTACGGTCACTTCGATATGGTTCATCGCTGTCGAATGGTTTGCATTGCGGAACAAAAATAGTAATTTTGAGAACAAAACCCGCTTGCTTCATGGTTGCTTGGGAAAACGAAATCGAGGGATACACCTATTACATCAAGCTCGAGAAAAAACTGTCCGACAATACGGTCGAGGCCTATCTCCGCGATCTGAGGCAGATGGCCGCCTACATGGAGAGCGAGTTTTCGATTTCCGATCCCGAGCAGGTGCGCGAGCAGCATGTCGAGTCGTTTCTGGCGTATCTGTACGACAAGGGGGTCGAGAAGACGACGCAGGCGCGCGTTCTGAGCGGAATCAAGAGTTTTTTCACCTATCTGCTGATCAATGACCGGATCGACAGCCTTCCGACCGAGTTCATCGACACGCCCAAAATCGGCCGTAAGCTGCCCGATGTACTGTCGGCCGCCGAGGTTGACGCTATGCTCGACGGGATCGATCTGAGCCTGCCGTTCGGCCATCGCAACCGTGCGATCATGGAGATGCTCTACGGTTGCGGACTGCGTGTCACGGAGCTTGTGACGCTCCGCATCGGAGACCTGTTTTTCGAAGAGGGCTATGTCCGTGTCGTCGGCAAGGGCGACAAGCAGCGCTTGGTGCCGGTCGGCGACGAGGCGATCCGGTTCGTTACGTCCTATCTGGAGCAGCGACCAACGATGCGCGTCGATCCGCGTCATGCCGAGACGCTGTTCCTGAACAACAAGGGACGCGGACTGACCCGTGTGATGATTTACCATATCATTCGCGAGGCGGCTCGCACGGCCGGCATCACGAAACATATCAGCCCGCATACGCTGCGCCATTCGTTCGCCACGCATCTGCTCGAGGGCGGCGCGAGCATCCGTCAGGTGCAGCAGATGCTCGGGCACGAGTCGATCGTCACGACCGAGATTTACACCCACCTCGATGGCGAAAGCCTCGGCAGGAACGTCGATCTGCATCATCCGCTGTCGGACCGGTAGTGTTTCGGCCGGGGCTTTCGGATCATCGGATTCGGACCGTTCGTGTCCCCATTGAACCGGGGGCCCGCTGGCCTTGCATCCGGCCGCTCGTGAGGTTGCCGCCGTTTCTTCGTTCAGTCGTCTTTGGGTACGACCTTCCTGCCCGGCTTGCTCCGTCCGGGGCAGGGTCTTGCGCGGATTCGTGCGGGGATGGCTTTCTCCTGCCGGCGGAGCGGTTATCTCGACGCGACCGGTATCGGCTCGTCGCCGAGCTTGTACCAGTCGCCTCGCGCGCGCATCACCTGCTCCACGACATCGCGCACGCAGCCCGCTCCTCCGTTGAACTGGGAGACGTAGCGCGATATGCCGATCACTTCCATGGCGGCATCGGCCGGGCAAACCGGCATGCCCACGTGCGTCATGGGCTCCAGATCGGGCACATCGTCGCCCATATACATGATCTCGTCGGGCTCCATGCCCCAGATGTCGCGCAGCTCGTGCAACGCCTTGAGCTTGTGGTGGCAGTTCGTGTAGACATGTTCGATCCCGATCATGTCGAAGCGCACCTGGAGCGCTTTGCCCCGTCCCCCGGTGATGATGGCGATGCGGTATCCCTTTTTCAGGGCCAGCGACAGCGCGTAACCGTCCTTGGCATAGAAGGTACGCAAAAACTCGCCTTCGGGCGTGACGGTGATGCCGCCGTCGGTCATCACGCCGTCTACGTCGAATACGAAGGCCCGTATGCGGGCTATGTCTTCCTTGAAGTTTCCCATATGTGTCGGCTTATGTTTTCGTATATGTTTTGCAGTTCGGGATAACCGTCCAGCATGTCGAGATGGCGTTTCTGCGTCGGCATGTCGCCTCGGCGGGCCGGACCGGTCTGCGCGTCCGCTGCCGAAACGCTTTCGAGCGCTTTGGCGGCCGTCTCGCGCATCAGGGGCTTCAGCAGATCGGCCGGAAGTCCGTACCGGTCGAGCAGCTGCTGGGCGATCGCGTACATGTGGTTCGAAAAATTGCTTGCGAAGACGGCCGCCAGATGCAGCTTCGCCCGTTCCTCCGACGAGGCTTGCCTCGCGTTCGAGCTGAGCGCGCGTGCCAGACGAAGCAGGGTACGGGTCGTCTGCGGATCGGAGCCTTCGACGAGCAGCGGCACGTCGCCGAGAGAGATGTGCCGCCCGGCCGTGAAAGTTTGCAAAGGATAGAACACGCCCCGGTTCCGGATTTTTCCCGGCAGCCCGTCGAGCGGTACGCTGCCGGCCGTATGGGCCACGACGGCTCGGCCGAAATCGAGCGCTTCGGCCACTTCTCCGACCGCCCGGTCGCTTACGGCGATCAGATGGATGTCGGCCGGAGCCAGCTCTTGCGGATCGCTGGCGAACGGACAGCCGTACGAGCGGGCGATCCGTTCGCCCCGGTCGCGGTTGCGGGCGTAAAGCTGCGCCAGTCCGTACGGACTGGCGGCGATTGCTCCGGCCAGCGCTTCGGCCACGTTCCCGCTTCCGATGACGACGACCGTTTTCATGCCCGCTCCTCTTTTTTTTCGCCGATTTCGATATCCATGATCAGGCGGTTGGCCGGACTGTCGCTTTCCGCCCGGTTCAGCGCCTGCACGATGGCGTCCATGGTCTCGAACTCGGGACTCTGCTCGGGCTCGAACGCGGCATGGCCGGAGGTTTCGACCCGGTGAATGACGTCGTACACGCGGATCGTATGGATGTCGCGCGCCGGCACGTACAGTCCCGTCTTTTCGTCCGGGCTGACGACCGGGACGATCAGGCCCGCTTTCTCCAGCGCGAAAACCGTGTCGCGCACGACGCGTACGGGCAGGTTCAGGTTCCGGGCTATCTCTTCGGACGACATGGCGCTTCCTCCGGCCATGAAATGCTTGACGATCTGGTGCATGATGACCAGCAGTGCCTTTTTCCTGTATTCGAGGCTCATCTCTTCGGCGGTTTTCTCGAACTCGAATTTCCGGATATTCTGATAGGCGAACGAGAGCTCGGCTCCGAACAGCACGATCTGCCAGCTCGTCTGAAGCCAGATCAGGAACAGGGGTACGGCCGCGAAGCTGCCGTAAATAGCGTTGTAGTTCGTCAGTCGCGACTGGATGAAAACGTAGGCCAGTTGGAACAGGACGAAGATCGTGCCCGCCATGATTCCTGCCGTCAACGCGCTGCGCAGTTTCACTTTCGTATTGGGCATGACCAGGTAGACGAACGTGAACATCGTCCAAATGACGAGCGTCGACAGCGTACCGAGCAGGACGTTGACGATCGGGGTCGAGGTGTAATGGAGCAGGTGCTGCTGTATCTGGATGCCGATGCTGCTCGAGATGACCCACAGAATCGGCGCGATGACGATGACCGTCGTATAGTCGCTGAACTTGCGCGTCAGCGAGCGCGAGCGTCGCACTTCCCAGATGCTGTTGAACGAGCTTTCGACGTAGTTGAATACCTTGATGACCGACCAGAACAGCACGACCACGCCGACCGACGCGATCACGCCGCCTTTGGTCCGCTGGATCATCGCGTTGGCGAATGTCAGCACCTGATCTATCAGGACCCTGTACTGCGGGAACTGCTCGTGCAGGTATTCGTTCAGTCGGGCCTCGAATCCGAACCCTTTCATTACGCTGAAGACCAGGGCCGCGATCGGTACGAGCGACATCAGCGTGTAGAAAGTCAGCGCGGCCGAGCGGACCAAAATGCTGTGCTGCCCGATGCCCTGAGCCGTGAAGATGAAGACTTTGAACTGTCGGACGGCCCACCGCGTGCGGCGCGACTTGTACTCGTGCTCTTTCTTCACCCAGATGTCCTTGGTGATGTACTGGACGATTTTCTTAATCCATTCGCTCATTGCGTGTCTATCGTTCTACAAATGTAATGAATTGTTCTCAAAGTCGCCTGCCCCTTTCGCGTCCTTCTTCCGATAGTATGACGGCGATCCGTTGCCCGTTCACCGTCGTGAAAGCCGCCATGCTGTTGCCGCCCTGCCGGATGCCGGTCGCCCGGGCGATTTGCTCGGCATCGAGCGGAAAATCCCTTTTCAGCAGGTTCAGCCGTTCGATGCCGCGCGTTCTGAACAGAGTTTTCAAGGCCTTGGGACGATACGGCACGATCTCTTCGATCGGATACGCGTGTCCGAGGAAATCGTCGGGCAAATGTCGTGCAAACCCGTAGCCGGTTTCCGAGGCGGCGAATGCGCCTGCCGATTGCAGGTAGCAGCGGGCCGCCCGGATTTTGTAGAGCGAGACGTCGGGGACGAGCAGGAATCCGTAAGGAGGGTCGAATCCGGCGTCCGGCTTTCCGTCTCGCAGCTGCTCCGGGTGAAAGATCCGGGTGCCCCGGCCGATTGCCGTGGCTCGCAATAGACCGGGTGCTTCCGGCCGGTCCGTGCCGGGCAGATCGATCAGCAGCTCCTTGCACTCGCCGTGCAACGACACGGCCTCGACCGACACCTCGCCTCCGAACAGGGCGAAAGCCTCGTCCGTATCGAATAGCGGAGATGCCTTGACGACTATCCGTCGGGCTATTTGCCGCAGGCGGGGCATCAGCGAACGGACGTCGGGCGAGCACTCCTCCAGCCGGACCAGCCGGCGGTTCGCCCCGTCCCGTCGGGCCGGATCGGCGTAAATCAGGTCGGCCGTTCCGGCGAATTCCGCGACGAACGTTTCCGCCGACGTGCAGATTACCTCGATATTGCGCGCTTCGAGCCGCTCGAAATTGTACCGGGCGACGAGCGCCAGTACCGGATCGCGCTCCAGAGAGACGACGCGCCGGAATCGTCGGGACAGCATCAGCGAGTCGACGCCCAGACCGCAGGTCAGATCGATGCACAGTCCGCCTTCGTAAGTCTTCGCTTCGGCTGCCGCCTCGCTGCTGGCCTGCTCGAACGCCAGCGGCGGAATGATGCAGCGGGCCCGGTGATAGGAAGGCAGTTTCGTTTTGGCCCGTTGGAGGTATTTGATCTGCGTCGACAGCAGAGCGGCATGCGGCCCGAGGCGGAGGGCCGCCCGGGCCGGGTCTTCGCCGATATGCCGTTCGATGAGCTCCCGGGAAGAGTCTTGCGCCAGAATGTCGAGTTCCTGTTCTGTCATAAGGCAAATATCCGGCAAAAACGGCTAATGCGCAACTTTTCTCTTCCGAATGCGTCTCGTCGGGCCGTCTGTCCGTTTCTCTTCGCGCAGCTTGACCGCCACGGCCAGCATTCCCAGCAGGGCGTACGCAAGTACTACCGCCCATTCCGGGAGGACGATGCCCTCGATCGCGGCGGCGGGAGACGCGGCGGCATGCGCGACCGTGCCGTTTTGAACGGTCAGGGCCGTTTCGACGATGCGGCTCAGAAATGGGTTCCACAGCGGTAGCGGACACAGCAGCCAGAGCAGCGAGGCTCCGATTACGACGAAAGCCGCGAAAATTACGACCGGATTGATTGCCAGCGAGACGAGCGGAACGTTTCCGAAGTGATAGGCTATCAGGGGCAGCGTGCCGATCTGGGCCGCCGCGCCGAGCAGCAGCGAACTGTACAGCGCGTCGAGCGCCCGGTGCCGGCTCAGACGCCTGCGGTAAAGGCGGGGATAGAAAAACAGGATCGACAGCACGGCGGCGAACGAGAGTTGAAAGCTTACGTCGGACAGATAGCTCGGCCGGACGGCCAGCATCAGCGTCGCCGTGCCGAACACGACGTTGTAGCCGTTGCCGCTGACCGAGGCACCGAGCGCCGCTTGCGCGGCCGACAGCATCAGGGCCGAGCGGACGACCGACGGCGACAGTCCGGCCATAACGGCATAGGTCCATAGCGCGAGGATCGCCAGAACGTTCCGGATCAGATGGCCGTGCCGCAGCAGTACGACCCAGCCGAGCGCCAGATTGACGAGCAGCGTCACGAATCCCATGTGCAGGCCCGATACGGCCAGTATGTGCGCCGTGCCCGTGCGGGCATAGGCGGCCCGCAGGTCCCGGTCCATGGTGCGTCTTTCGCCAGCGACCAGCGCGCAGACCATGCTCCGGTCGGTTTCCGACAGACGAAGCCGTGACAGCCGCTCGACCGCTGCCCGTTGGAACAGCGCGGCGCTCCGCATGGCCGTTCGCCCGTTGCCGTCCATGCGGGCTATCAGGTTTCCTCGGGTGACGTAGGCCCGTGCCGTCAGGCCCCGGCTTCGCATCAGGGCGCCATACCGGCTGCCGGAGGTGTCGATCGGGTTCAGATAGCCCGCGACGGCCATCTGCTCGCCTACGGAGACATGGAATCCCGTGTCGAACCGCAGTTCGATTTTCTCGTCGGTCGGCTGCCAGCGGGCTGGCGTCGTCCCTGCTTGTCTGCCGAAGCAGCGATACATTCCCGCCCGTGCGGTCGTGACGGCCCAGCGTCCGGAGAGGGACGGCGTCCGGTCGATTTCGACGATCATCGCCAGCCACTCGTTTCGGGGCATCGGCCTTTTCGTCGAGGAGAGGTCGGCGAGCAGGAGACCCGTGCAAAACAGCGAAGCGTAGACGTAGGCGCGGCCTGCCGGAATTTTCCGCGTGAGCCAAGCTCCGGCGTAAACGGCGGCTGCGATCAGCGCGACGGCCCACAGCGGCGCGCTTGCGAACCGCTGGCAGGCGATGCCTGCTGCCAGAGGGGGCAGGATTCGGGCGAAAGGCGTGATCCGTATTTTGTCGTTCAGTAGCATGGGTGCGTTTTCGTCGGGCTTGCCCGGTCGCTTCGGCCGGCTTTTATCCCGCGGCGTTTGGAAGAAGCGGTTTGTCGTGTATGGGTCTTGACGATCATTGTCCCTTGTCGTCGAACCCGATAAGCGCCGGAATCGGGATGACCCGGTGGCCCTGTTTTTACGTCCTGGCGATCGCTGTCCGACATAAGAGCTCCGCTCGGAGGCCGGAACGTGCTATCGGCCGAAGCTTGGGTTTCTTACCCCTGACGCACCGGGAAACGGGGCGGCTCGCATGCGTATCTTTTCGGATACGGCGGATATTCCGTTTTCTTGTCGCTGCGTATGGCTTTGTTTATCGAGCCGGGTACGCCTTTGGATTGCATTGTCCGATCCGCGGGCCCTGCGGTTCGCGTCCGGGTGGCTCTTTCCGGCGTATCGGGAAGGAGCGTTATCTTGCCGATTCGCGGTCGAGACTGCGGTAGCGGATCGCTTCGGCGATGTGGGCCGGCGCGATCCGGGCCTCTCCGGCCAGATCGGCGATCGTTCGGGCTACTTTGACGATGCGGTCGTAAGCCCGGGCCGAAAGGTGCATGCGTTCCATGGCACGGCGCAGCATGGTTTCCGATTCGGCAGGCAGCGGACAGAATGCGCGGATTTGCTTGCTTCCCATCGAGGCGTTGCAATGAATCGGCAGTCCGGCGAATCGGGCCTGTTGCGCCACCCGGGCCGCGACGACCCGGAGCCGGATCGTTGCGCTGCTCTCCTCGGGTCGCTCGCCGTAGAGTTCGGAAAAGCTGAGCGGCGAAACGTGCACGTGCAGGTCGATCCGGTCGAGCACCGGACCCGAGATGCGGTTCATGTACTGGTACACGGCGCTTTGTGAGCAGACGCATTCCCGCGAAGGGTGCCCGTAATATCCGCACGGGCAGGGATTCATCGCGGCTATGAGCATGAAGTCGGCCGGATATTCGACCGTGTATTTCGCCCGCGATACGGTCACGCGTCCTTCCTCCATCGGCTGGCGCAGCGTTTCGATCAGCGTGCGGCCGAACTCGGGCAGCTCGTCGAGAAACAGAACTCCGTTATGCGCGAGGGATATCTCTCCCGGCTGGGGCGTGCTTCCGCCGCCGATCAGCGCGACGCGCGAGGTCAGGTGGTGCGGGGATCGGAACGGGCGTTGTCCGATCAGTCCGCTGCCTGCTCCGATGCGTCCGGCCACCGAGTGGATTTTCGTCGTCTCGAGCGCCTCGTCGAGCGTCATCGGCGGCATGATCGACGGCAGCCGCCGGGCGAGCATCGTTTTGCCCGAGCCCGGAGAACCGATCATCAGCACGTTGTGGCCTCCGGCCGCGGCGATTTCGAGCGCTCGCTTGGCGACCCGCTGTCCCTTGACGTCGCTGAAATCGGCTTCGTAGGCTCCGCCCTGCTGTAGGAGAAGCGCTTGCGTATCGGCTTGTACGGGCTCGAGTTCCCGGTCTCCGCGCAGAAAGTCGACGACTTCCCTCAGGTGGGATATGCCATAGACGTCGATCGACGACACGACGGCCGCTTCCGGGGCGTTTTGCCGGGGCAGGATCACGCCCGCGAATCCCTTGTCGCGGGCCGCGAGAGCCATCGGCAGGGCTCCTCGCACGGGCAGTACCGAGCCGTCGAGCGACAGCTCGCCCATCACGATATACCGCGAGAGCCTTTCGGCGGGCAGTTGCTCGGTCGCGGCCAGAATACCCAGCGCAATGGTCAGGTCGTAGGCCGATCCCTCCTTGCGGATGTCGGCCGGCGAAAGGTTGACGACGACTTTCTTGCCGCTCATTTTGTACGAGCAGTTCTCGAATGCGGCCCGGATGCGTTCCTGACTTTCTCGGACCGCGTTATCGGGCAGGCCGACCAGATACATGCCGATGCCGGCCGTGATATTGACCTCTGCGGCGATCGGCAGCGCGTCGATACCGAGCACCGCGCTGCCATGGCTTTTGACGAACATACGGGTGAAATGATTTGTGATACATCGTTGGGTATATGCGATTTGCTACAGGTAAAGATACGAGAGTTTGCCGAAAATAGCAAGTGGCCTGCCGCGCTTGTCGCCCAGTCGCGGCGCGGCAGGCCTTGATTCGTCCGGCATTGCCGGTTTCGGGCCGTTCATAGAACTCTTCCGAATGCGACCTCGCGGACGGTATGCCGGTCGGCGATCAGTCGAAGAACAGCGCGCAGAGCGATGCGTTCGTTCCCCGCACCTGATTGATCCTCAGCCGTACGGAGCCTTCGAGCGACAGGACGACGTACCGTCCTTCGCGATAGTCCCGGACGATCTGGACGGGCATCAGCAGCCGTTTGTCGTCCAGATCGAATACTTCTACCGCCGACCGGCGACCCGTCTTTTCCCAATCGACGAAATAGAGCGCCAGCCGGTACGGTCCGTCGTGCTTGTTGCGGATATCGACGGTCATGGTTTGGTTGCACGGAGCCGGATCGAGCGTGACGACCGTGCCCGCGTTCCGCGTTCCACTTCCGTCTTCCGATACCGGGGCCCGGCGGTCGTCCGTTCGCGTCGCGATATGCAGCCCGCCCGTTTTGGCGAAGCGGATCGAGTCGGTGAATTCGGGCAGTCGGATTCGGTGGGAGCCGTCCGGCTCGTAGTGGCAGAAGACGTAACCTTTGCTTCCGTATTGGCCCGGCCAGTCGCCCCGCGTCGTCGAGTCCTGCACGGCGGGTTGCGGGCATGCATATCGGAACGGTTCTTTCGAGGCGCGGCGCAGCTTGCCGGAATACGCGGCGCGGATCTCGTATTCGCCGGGCCGTATCCCGTGATAGTATACGAACAGCGAGTCCTCGGTGCGCTTGTCGGACGCCTGTTCGGCGGGCCGTTTGCCCAGCAGCACCGAGCGGACCGTTCGGCCCGACTTCGGAATCCCGACCGTAGCCCGTGTCCCGTCCGGGACTACGAGGCGTCCCCTGCCCGTTTTCAGATCGAAGGAGTAGCGGACGGTTCCGTGCGGAGTCGGCATGCTGCCGCGGACCGAATGCACGTCGGGCGTAAGGTGCGGAGCGGCGAGAAAGCTTCCGAATCCCGGCGAAAGGGGCCTGATGCCGAGAATTTCCTCGGACAGCCATTTCGTGACGCCGGCGCTCCACGGATGAGTCAGGCTCGTATAGCCGCATTGGTTGTTGACCGGCGCGCCGTTTGGAGCGAGCGACTCGTTCCACGACGGGCGATACACTTCGAAAAACGTGGTCCCGCCGTATCGCAACTGGCCGCCCCAGCAGTCGTCGATCGTCGTCAGCGCTTCGGCATGCCGTCCCATGCGGGCCATCGCCTGAATGACGAAGTATTGGTTGAACGGAGAGTAGGAAAGACGCTGCTGCCGGTCCGAGAAGGCGTTTTGCCACAGGCGCTGCTGCTCGGCGGGCGTGGTGAAGCCGGCGTTCACGGCATCCGACGCCGCGAAAAGGCCGAACGATCCGAACGGATCGGGATGCTCCCGCAGCTCCCGGCTTTTCTGTTCGACGTAAGCGGCGTACTTCTCGGCGATGTCGGCGTAGCCTGCGGCCCCTGCGGCCCGACTGAATTCGTTCCACGCGCGCAGCGACAGCATCTTGTACGCATTCTGGGACTCCGGGCAGTTCGGATTCTCGAATCCGGCTCCGAGCCGTTCGTCCCAGCCGAAAAATTGTAGGTCGGGACTCTTGCCGTAATGCTCGTAGGCGATGTCCAGTTTGTTGCAGGCGTTTTCTTTCAGCCGGTCGAACGTCTGCCGGTCTCCCGTATAGTCGAAATAGTCGACCAGGCTCAGGACCCAGTAAAGCGAGTAGCCCGCGATGCCGTTGAACTGGGTCGAGGTGTAGAAGATGTTTTGCTTTACGAAATCGTAGTTTCCGAAGGCCACCATGGAGGCTGCCTGCGACGGGTGGGCGTCGCCCGTCCATGAGTGCCGGTCGCTGCGCTCCATCAGGATGGCGCCGAAGTAGTCCTTGAGCAGGTTCAGCTTGACGGTGTAGGCTCCGGTGTACTAGATGCGGGTCAGCGAGGGATCGTTGCAGGCGAAGCTGCCCTCGTAGTTCGTCGGCTTGATTTGGCATGTCAGGCGGATCGCAGAGATCGTGAACGGGCGATCTGCCGACCGGACATGAATCCACCCGTAGCGGACGCCCTCGTAGAGCTCGTCGTTCAGTCTCAGCAGATAGGTATTTCCGTCCTGACGCTCGGCGGCGGCCGTTTTGACGGGATGCTGGGCGCCGGCGTTCAGCACGGCCGGCTCGGTATATTCGCTGATACTCATCTCGACTTCTCCGGCCAGGTCGTCGGAGTCGAATGTGAGCCATCCGGCGTTCACTTGTCCGAAATCGAGCATCAGGGTGCAAGGCTCGTCGATCCGGATCGGCCGGCCGGGCCGGATGCTCCGCGTTTTGCCGGATGCCGTCCGCATCTCGATCGACAAGGGGTGCAGCTCGTAATGCTCCAGATCGTCGGAAGCCAGCGGACGTTCCCAGCGGTATGCGACGAGCGGATCGGGAGACTCGGGAACTTTTTCTCCGCAGAACGAACCCCGAACGGGGGCGCAAAGCCCCGCTGCGTCCGGACTCGGAGAGGCTCCGTAGCCCGAATCGTTCGGCGAGAGCGCGGCGAATGCCAGCAGCGAGGTCAAAACGAAGGTTCTTTTCATGGTCGGGTCAGGTTTGATAGGTTAGAGGGTTCATTAATAAACGCAGCGGACGATTTTCCCGCAATGCATCCGGTTTTTCTCCGGCGATCGTTCCGATCGGTTCGTCGACCGATAGCGTGCGGTCTCGACGGCTTGGCGTTGTGCAGAGACGACCGGAACGAGCCGTTCGAGCCTGGATAAATCCGGGAGAGCGGTCGGAATTGAATCCGCTGCGGCTGAGTTTCACGCTCTGCGCGGACTCCGGCTTTCATGGCCGGTTTCCCGTCGACTCGCCGGAAACGAGCGAGGAAGATTAGAACGGCGAGCCCTCGTCGTCGGGAGGTGCCGCGCCGAACGTGCCTCCCAGTCCGCCCGGGCCGCTTCCCGAGCCGGACGGAATGCCGAATTCGCCGTAGCCGCCGAAGTCGTTGATCTTGTCGAGCGAGCCGGCTCCTCCTCCTATGGCCGAGCCGAATTCGGTGTTCATGCTGCTGTCCATCGCGCTGTAGCCTTCGCCCGAGAGATCGTCGTAGTCCATGAATTTGGCCTGCTCCTTCCGGAAACGCAGCTTGATCGTATCGACGGCTCCGTTACGGTGCTTCGCGACGATGATCTCGGCCATGCCCTGCGTGGGCGCGCCGTCCTCGTCTACGGTCAGCCCGTAGTATTCGGGACGGTGGATGAACGCTACCAAGTCGGCGTCCTGCTCGATGGCTCCCGATTCGCGCAGGTCCGAGAGCTGCGGACGCTTGTTGCCGCCCCGCGACTCGACCGACCGGTTGAGCTGCGAGAGGGCGATGATCGGGATGTTGAGTTCCTTGGCGATCGCCTTCAGCGATCGCGAGATCATCGCCACTTCCTGTTCGCGGTTGCCGCGCGAGTCGGTCTGGGCCGTCATCAGCTGCAGGTAGTCGATGATGACCAGTTGGATATCGTACTGCGTCTTGAGCCGCCGCGCTTTCGAGCGGAACTCGTAGATCGACAGCGCCGGCGTGTCGTCGATGAACAGCGGAGCCGCGGCCAGCGGCTTGATCGACGTTTCGAGGTGCTTCCACTGGTCGGGCGTCAGCTGACCGTTGCGCACGTCGCGCGAGTCGAGGCCGCTCTCGCCGACGATCAGGCGCATCATCAGCTGTTCGGCGCTCATTTCGAGCGAGAAGAATGCGACGCCTTTCTCGAAATCGACCGCCACGTTGCGCGCCAGCGACAGCACGAAGGCCGTCTTGCCCATCGACGGACGCGCCGCGATGATGATCAGATCCGACGGCTGCCAGCCGAGCGTCAGCCGGTCGAGGTGAGTGAACCCGGTCGGCACGCCGCTGAATCCGCCTTCGCGCTTCGACACCTCCTCGATTACCTGAAGCGTTTTGGTAATGATGTCGCGCGACTTCTGCACGTCGCGCTTGACGTGTCCTTCCGACACCTTGAATATCTCGCCTTCGGCCAGGTCGATCAGGTCCGTGACGTCCATCGACTCGTCGTAGGCTTTTTTCTGTATTTCGGTCGCCGCGCGGATCAGTTCGCGCTGGACGTACTTCTGCGCGATGATTTTGCTATGGAACTCGATGTGAGCGGCCGAGCCGACCTTCTGGGTCAGTTGCGCCAGGTAGGACGCGCCTCCGACCGAGGTCAGCTTGCGGGTCTGCCTGAGCTTCTCGCTGACGGTGTACAGGTCGATCGGCTTGAGCTCCATCGACAGGTCCATGATCGCCTTGTAGATCGTCTGGTGCGCTTCCTTGTAGAACGCCTCGGGCGTCAGGACGCCCTGAATCTCGATGATCGCGTCCTTCTCGAGCATCAGCGCGCCGAGTACCGCTTCTTCCAGCTCGATCGCCTGAGGGGGAATCAGCGCGCCCTGATCGGTCAGCGCGGCGGCTGCCGCGGCGTTGTTTTCGTTCGGGTTGTACCGTTTGGCCATTTTCGTATCTTGTGCGGTGAGAGGGTAAAGATAGCGATTTTGGCGCTTGCGGCGCGGGCGGGTCCGTAAAATTATTTTTTCCTGCGGTCTTTCTGCCACTCGAAGAAATAGCTTTTCTGCCGCCGCTTCTCCTCTTGGGAGCGCGCCACGTAGACTTTCTCTCCGGTGTAGGGATTCTCGCCCGTGTAGAACATCACCGACGAGAGAGTCATCGGCGTGGGGGTCAGGTCCTGCACCTGCTCCAGCCGGAAGTGCAGGCGCCGGGTCTCGTCGCTCAGGCGGCGCATGTCCCTTTCGGTGCATCCCGGATGGCTCGATATGAAGTAGGGGATCAGTTGGTAGTTGAGGCCCTCCTCGTGGCATATCCGGCCGAATCGTTCGTTCAGCGTTCGGAAAAGCGCGAACGAGGGTTTGCGCATCAGCTTCAGCACGCCGTCCTCGGTATGCTCGGGAGCGACTTTCAGTCGTCCCGACACATGGCGGCGAATCACCTCGCGCAGATATTCCCAGTCGTCTTTCTCGAACAGGTCGTATCGGATGCCGCTGCCGATGAACGACTTTTTGATGCCCGGCACGCGGTCTACCCGGCGGTAGAGCTCGATCAGCGGACGGTGGTCGTTGCGCAGGTTGCGGCAGGGGGCGGGAAACAGGCAGGACGGGCGGCTGCACCGCCGGCAGAGCGCCTCGTTGCGTCCTCCCATCCGGTACATGTTGGCCGACGGGCCGCCCAGATCGGACAGGTAGCCCTTGAATCCGGGCATGACGGTGATCGCGCGGACCTCGTCCAAGACGGACTGCTCGCTGCGGCTCGACACGAACTTGCCCTGATGGGCCGAAATCGTACAGAAACTGCACCCTCCGAAACAGCCCCGGTGCAGGTTGACCGAGAACTTGATCATCTCGTATGCCGGGATGTCGCCTTTGCCGTTGTAACGCGGATGCGGCAGCCGGGTGTAGGGCAGCGCGAAGCTGCGGTCCAGTTCCTGCTCTGACAGTTTGGGGTAGGGCGGGTTGACGACTACGAAACGGCCCTCCGTCTCTTCGACGAGCGTGCGGGCTTCCATGCGGTTCGACTCGGTTTCGATGCGCCGGAAGTTTTCGCCGAAGGCGCGCTTGTCTTTCAGGCATCGCTCGAATGGGTAGAGCCTCAGCGGTTCGTCGCCCAGCGAGTCGACATATTTCCGGTCGGCCACGAAAGCAACTTGAGGCAGCTTCTTGAGCAGATGCATGTTGAAACCGTTGCGCGCGGCTCGGGCGATTTCCGGCATCACCCGGTCGCCCATGCCGTAGGCCAGCAGGTCGGCTCCGCTGTCGATAAGGATCGACGGCTTCAGCGAGTCGCTCCAGTAATCGTAGTGCGTGAGCCTCCGCAGCGAGGCCTCGATGCCGCCGAGCACGACCGGCGTGTCGGGGAACAGCCGCTTCAGGATGCGCGTGTAGACCGTGGCTGCATAGTCGGGCCGGAATCCGGCTTGTCCTCCTGCGGTGTAGGCGTCGTCGCTGCGCAGCCTTTTGTTGGCCGTGTAATGGTTGACCATCGAGTCCATGTTGCCTGCCGATACGCCGAAGAACAGCCTCGGGCGTCCCAGCTTGCGGAAATCGCGCAGGTCGTCTCGCCAGTTGGGCTGCGGCACGATCGCCACGCGCAGGCCCTCGGCCTCCAGCAGGCGGCCGACCACGGCCGGACCGAACGACGGATGATCGACATAGGCGTCGCCCGTGAACAGAATGACGTCCAGCGTGTCCCATCCGCGTGCGCGGACTTCCTTGACGGACGTGGGCAGCCAGTCGGACGGTTTGTATGCGTTTTCTTTCATGGCCTCGTCGGATTCCGGTTCGTTTGTCTTGCTTCTATTGCCCGTTCTGTCTGAAAAGCAGCGAGCTGTCGCCGTAACTCAGGAAACGGAAATCATGGGCGAGCGCATAGTCGTAGACTTCTTTCCACCGTTCGCCGATGAATGCCGATACGAGCAACAGCAGCGTGCTCTGCGGTTGGTGAAAGTTCGTGATCAGGCTGCTCGCGACGCGGAAGCGATAGCCCGGTACGATCATGATCTGCGTCGAGGCTTTCAGCTTTTGCAGCCGGGCGTGTTCCATGTACCCGGCCAACGCCTCGAGCGACTCGCGCCCTTCGATCCGCTCGGGCATGTCGTAGATTTCCCATTGGCCGACACTCCTGCGCTCGTCGGGCGTTCCGTCGAGCAGAACCCGGCAACCGAGTGCCGCGAGCGATTCGAGCGTGCGCATGCTCGTCGTGCCGACGGCCGTGATGCGGTCGATATGCTCGAGGATGCCTTGCAACGCGTCGAACGTGATTTCGAAGTGCTCGGTGTGCATCGGGTGCTCGGCCGCGTTGCCGGCCTTTACGGGCAGGAACGTGCCCGCGCCGACATGCAGGGTCACTTCGGCTGTCGGATGGCCTTCGGCCCGGAGTCGTCCGATCACCTCCGGCGTGAAATGCAGTCCGGCCGTCGGAGCGGCGACCGATCCCTCGAACCGGGAGTAGACCGTTTGGTAGCGGCTGTTGTCCAGTTCCTCGCTTTCGCGGCAGAGGTAAGGCGGGATCGGAATCCGTCCGAGCTCCTCGAGCAGTTGCCCGAACGCGAGCGGCGCGTCCCAGACGAACTCGACGATCTGATGCCCGCCGCCGTCCCCGGTTCGGGTCGCTTCGAGCCGGTAGGTCCGTCCGCCGAGCCCGAATGCGATCTGCAGCGGTCCGTCTTTCCATTTTTTCAGATTGCCGACGATGCATTGCCAGCGGCAGCGGCCGTGCGCGGCAAAGGCGCGCTCGTAATCGGCGGGGGCGTGCGGCTCGAGACAGAATATTTCGATGCGCGCGCCGGTCGCCTTGTGGAAAATCAGCCGGGCTCGGATCACTTTCGTGTTGTTGAATACGAGCATCGAACCCTCGGGCAGAAACCGCCCGATCCGCTCGAAGCGGTCCTCGGCGATGCGGCCGTCGCGGCAGACGAGCAGCTTCGACTGCTCGCGCCGCTCGAGCGGAAATTTGGCGATGCGCCCTTCGGGCAGCGGGTAGTCGTAGTCGGATATGCGGATGTTGCGTTCCATGGGCAGTCCGGATGACCGGAATTTTACTGCAAAGGAAATAAAAACGGACGGTTTGTCCTCGTCCGTTTCCGAATAATTCTTAAATTTGAACGATCAACCTCTTAATCCTTCGCACGATGAAAAAAATCCGGATCTTCGCCTTGGCGTCTTTTCTTCTGACTGTTTCCGTTGCGGCCGCCGCTCCCTACGGTTTTAGCCACGGCCCCTATTTGCAGGAACTGACGCCTACGGGTGTGACTTTCGTGTTCACCACTTCCGACAAGGGCTTTTCTTGGGTCGAGCTCCGTTCGTCCGAAGGGGAGATAACCCGCCATTATGCAGTTAAGGACGGGCTTAGGGATGCTTACAACACGTTCTGTACGATCCGGACCGACTCGCTGCGGCCGGCGACGGCTTACGACTATCGTCTCTGCTCGAAGCGGATCGATGACTTCCAACCCTATCGGGTAACCTTCGGCGACAGCATCGTCTCGCGCTGGTACGCTTTCCGTACGCCCGATCCTCGTTCCGAGGAGTGTTCGTTCGTCGCTCTGAGCGACATGCACGGCGACTCGGCCAAACTCGCCCGCCTGCTCGCCTTGGCCGGCGTCGAAAGCGCGGATCGGATTTTCTATGTGGGCGACATGATGAACTACTACGACGACGAGGCGGTTCCGTTCCGCGGTTTCATCGACAAGAGCGTCGAACTGTTCGCTTCCGAGCGGCCTTTCGTGCTCGTGCGCGGCAATCATGAGACGCGCGGCAATAAGGCGCGCGAGTACGCTCGTTATGCTCCGAGCACGAACGGGACTTTCTACGGCGCGTTCCGCGAGGGCGACGTGATGTTCGTCGTACTGGACTGCGGCGAAGACAAGCCCGACGACTTTCCCGTCTATGCCGGTCTGAACGATTTCGATTCCTACCGGAGCGAGCAGGCCCGCTGGTTCGCCGAGCTGATCCGTTCCAAGGAGTACCGTACGGCCCGCTGGCATGTGGTGATGAACCATTTCCCGCCCGTTTCCCGCATGGATCCCGATCATCCCGAGCGACACGGCGTGCAGCAGATCACCGACGAGTTCCTGCCGCTTTTCAACCGCGCCTCGATCGATCTGATGGTTTCGGGACATACGCACCGCTACGAGCTGATACAGCCTACGGAGGAGAAGCTGCGCGTTCCGATGATCGTCGATGCGCCCGAAAAGCCTTTCGATGCGCCGCCCTCGGCCGGGGACATTCTTTTCCCCGTGATCGTCAACGGTACGGGGACCGTCGTGCGGGTCGACGTCTCGGGACGCACGATGCGTGTCCGGGCGCTCGATCTGCAAGGTAAGACGCTCGCCGAGTTCGAGCTGCGGAAATAACCCGTCCGGCACCTGCGCGTCCGAAATGCTCGCGACAGATAGAGCGGCGTTTGTATTCCGTTCGATATGCCGTCGTACTGGCAGTTTGCAGGATCGTTGCCGGTGCGGCAGAGGGGTTTCCGTATTGCCCGACTCGGGGGACGATTGTGCCCGAGAGTGCTGCAAGGTATAAGTACGATTGCTTTTGGGGAACCCGAATTTCCAAAGGAAATATTTTCGGCCGACGGCCGGATAATTTGGCGCAGGTCCGCAGGAATGATTACCTTTGCCGTCGGCATAGCAGGGAGGCTCTACCGCTGCTCCCGAAAAGCGGAATTCAGACCTATTCGTGAAACGGGAGGGGAGGAAAGTCCGGGCAACGCAGAGCGCCGCGCTTCCTAACGGGAAGATCCTCGCGAGGGGATAGCAGCGTAACAGAGAACGACCGCCGTCCCGGATGGGACGGTAAGGGTGAAAAGGCGGGGTAAGAGCCCACCGCGGAAGTGGCGACACGTTCCGGTCAGTACGTCTCGCGGGTTGCAAGACCATGTATACCGGCAGTTGTAGGGTTGCTCGCCCGATGTCGGGGGGTAGGTTGCTGACGAGCCGTGCGGGTGACCGCCGGCCTAGATAAATGGTAGAGGCCCCTCGAAAGAGAGGGTACAGAACCCGGCTTATACGCCCTGCTATGCTTTTTTCTTAAGATACATCGGCGATTCGGCCTGTACGTTGTCCGAATCCTCCGTCGGTCGGCGCGGAAAGGGGCATGCGAGGCCGGACCGGCGTCCTGAAAATGTCACGGTTCCCGTGCGTTTCGTAATCAGGTCTGGAAGTTGTCCTGCGGCAGCTTCCGGACCTTTCCCGTTTCAATCGGATAGGTATGTTTTCAGCCGTTGCTCGAGGAGCCCTTGTCCGTATCCGGCCCACGAGTCGAGGACGATGCCTGCGGGAGAGATGATTACCTGATGCGGGATGCCGTTGACCCCGTACCGGGCGCTGACGGCCGGATCGTCCAAGGCGTTGAGGTTGATGTGATGCCGTGCTCCTTGGAGGCCGTTTGCCACTGGTCCTTCGGATCGGAGGTGATGCTGATAACGGTCAGCCTGTCCCGGTACGACTCGGATACGGCTCTCGGTTCCGGCAGCGACTGAAGGCAAGGACCGCACCCGAAAGACCAAAGGTCGAGCAGAACCTATTTGCCCGAATATTCCGATAGCCGGTGCGTTTCCCCGTCCGAATCGACCGACTCTGCATCGGCTATTCGGTCGTTTGTACGGACCTTTGCCGGTGGATGGAGGGTTGAGTGCATTTACTTGCCTGTCCGGGTTCGTTTGATTTTCTCCGGTAGCTCATCGTATCAGCCTCGGCCCGTTCCCTCAACCGGCGAAGGCTTCGTAATGGCGTATCGTCAGGCAAACGCCGCTCAGCTCGTCCGCAAAGACGGGCGAGGCGGAGTCCGACCGGTCGAGCTGGTCGAGCGTTTTGTCGTAAATCAGGTACCTCAGGCTGTCTTCCGTATGTTCCAGCGCTTGCCTTTTCCTTGCGACGCTGTCTGCCGAGACGTCGTGCGTACTCGACAGCTTGCGGTATTCCATGGAAATCCGCTGCAATTTCTCGTATTCTTTTTGCGGCCTGTTTGTATCGTTCGGCTTCCCTCTGTTTGGGGATTCGGCTTTTCACGCTCCATGTGCGCTTGCAGTTGTTGTCTCTCGTGATGACGGCTTTCTCTCCGGGGCCGACCACAGGGGCAGGAACATGTCCGACACATCGTCGGAAAAGGTGAGGATGGCGAGCAGGCCCTTGCCCGTAGCGGGATAGCGGAAAGAGAAGCGGCCGTTCATGGCATAGGCCGTGTCGACGGGGATCAGCATTTCGCCTTCGAATCGTGTCAGGATCAGTCGGGTACTGTCTTCAGCGTGGGGACATATCCTTCGACGAGGAACGCGTTTTCCGGTGCGCCGCAGCCGGCTGCCAGAATCGCCGAAATCAGAAACGCTGCTTTTTTCATGGGCGGGTGCGATTTATGGCCAAGATAGCGATTTTTTCCTGAAATCCGGCTATTTATGTATTTTAACAGGGGGCCGAAGCCGTCGGCTTCTATCTCCCGGCGGCGGACGAGCCGGCCGTTCCGAAAAGCGGCCGGCTCAAAGCTTTTCGGCGATCAGCAGTACCGGGTGATAAGTCAGCGTGACCTGTCCCTCGGCGTTCCGGAAGCCGTTGCGGTATCGGGTCTCGAAATCGCTCAGCTCCCGCTTTGTCCAGCGTGCGTGCCGGATCGAGTTGACGCCTGTCGCACGGATGTGCCTCAATACGTCGAGGGGCGTGTCGAACGCGAGGCTTCGCGTGTATTCGAGCGTCTCGAGCGTCAGGAACCCGGCCGACTCGAACAGTTCTTGCAGTTGTTCCCGGGTGTAATAGTCCAGACCTTCGTCCGTCACGGCCTTGATTTCCCGGAGGTTTTCGGGCCCGAACGTGCTCAGCACGATATATCCTTCCGTTTCGAGCAGATTCCCCGCTTTCCGTGCGAAGCGCGGCAGATCGTCGAACCACTGAACGGCCGAGGCCGAAGCGATCAGATCCAACCTGTCGGGCAGGGCGATCGTTTCGGCGTCTCCCCACAGATAGCGTACGTCGTGTCCGGCCGCGTAGGGCTCGAGAAAATCGGCCGATTGTTCGACCAGATCGTTGATCGTCCACAGCGCATGTGGATAAAGCTCGAGCATGCGGCGCGTCAGGAATCCGGTTCCGGACCCGATCTCGAGTGCGCTGTCGACCGGACGGGTGCAGTTGCGGCCGGTCATTTCGGCCAGCTGGCCGCATATGGCGTCTTGCACGACGGCCAGCGAGTCGTAGTCGCGCAGTCTGGCCGAAAAACGGCTTTTGAGCAGTTGTTTGTCGGTTGTCATGGTTCGTTGCTTTTCAACAGTTTTTCCATTGCGGTCCGGTCACCGAAAGGGTAGTGCGGCATGTCGGGTACGGGGACGGCCAGTTCTTTCCAGTAAGCGGCCATATGGGCCGGAGGAAATATCCTGTCGGCGCCTCCTACGACGGCCGCGCTCCATTCGATGTTCGGGCGGTACGGTTCGGCGGCGGCTTCGCTCAGCGCGTCGAGCTCGTCGCACAGTTCTTCGAGCGGACGGGTGTGCAGCGTTTCCGACAACCGATCATAATACGTGCCGTAGGCGCGGCGGTCGAACAGGTCGGTTCCCGTCCGGCGGATGCCTTGCCGCGTTACGGCCATCGCCTGCGGCGGAATGCCGTAGCGGGCGTCGACCGGAAGCGGAGTGCCGTTGAGGGCCACGGCACGGCGAAACGGAATGTCCCGGCAGACCTGCTCGGCTACCCATACGCCGAACGACCAGGCCAGCAACGTGATCTGTCCATAGGGGGCCGTATCGGCTGCCGCGAGCGGCTCCAGCGTCCGGTAGTCGTACAGGACCAGCACGTCGTGCCCCTCGGTCGGAATGTTTTGTACCAGCCGGGGCTCCGAAGCCCAGCCGAGGGCGACGACGATCAGATCGGGCGCGCCGATGCGCTTCAGCCAATGTTTTTGCATGCTTCGACGAATTGGAGGATATCTGCTCGTTCGAGTGCCGCGCTGAGCGACACCCGAATCCGGGCCGTACCTTTGGGCACGGTCGGGTAGCGGATCGGCACGACCCAGAAGCCCGCCTCGCGCAAGCGGCGGCTCATCTCGATGGCCCGGGCGTTCTCGCCGGCCATGATCGGAATGATGTGCGTATGCCGGTCGTCGCCCGTGATCGTGCGCGCGTATTCGCGGAGCCGCTCGCGCCGGTCGTCCATCGAAGGCAATGCGCGCACGACGTGCTCGGACCACCGCAGCGAGATCGGCGGCAGCGCGGTCGAAAAGATCAGCGTCCGCATCCGGTTGACCAGCAAGTCGCGTGTCAGCGGGTCCGTGATGACGAAGGCTCCCTGCGACGCTATGGCTTTGCCGAGCGTCGCGATGCGGATGTCGCAGGCGTCCTCGACGCTTTCCTGAGCGGCCAGTCCCCGGCCGCCGGGGCCATAGGCGCCGAATGCGTGCGCCTCGTCCACATATAGCTTGCAGCGGTACTTGTCTTTGAGCTCCGCGAGCTTGCGGAGCGGGGCGCAGTCGCCGTCCATGCTGAAAATCGACTCGGTGACGATCCATACGTTCCGATAGGCGTCGCGGTGTCTGGCCAGCAGGCATTCCAGATGTTCCGTGTCGTTGTGCCCGAACCGCCGCCACTCGGCCTCGCCGAGCCGCAGTCCGTCGATCAGGCTCGCATGGACGAGCTTGTCGGCCAGAATCAGGTCGCCCTTGCCCGTCAGAGCCGGCAGGATGCCCGCGTTGACCAGATAGCCCGATCCCGCGACCAGCGTCGAGCGGCCGCCGAAGAGTTCCGACAAGGCCGACTCGAGTCGCGCATAGTCGGAACTGTTGCCGGTGACGAGCCGCGACGAGGGGTTGCTCAGCAGAAAAGCCCCGTCGTCGGGCTGCCGTTGCATGAATTTCCGGTCGGCGTCGCTGCAGGCGAGTCCCAGATAGTCGTTCGACGACAGGTTCAGGTATCGCTTGCCGTCGCAGACGACGTATTTTCCTCGGATTTCTATCCTCGGCAGTTCTCTCAGGTTGTCTTCGGCCCGGAGCCGTTCGAGCGTTTCCCGTATCATAGGAATGCCTCCTCGTTTTCGAGTTCCAGCAGCCGCACGACGGCTCGGCGGCCTTCCTCTCCCAGATCGGCCGAATGGCGGTTCACGAACAGCTCGATATGGCTTTTCGTCACCTCCTCGCTCAGTTCTTGGGCATGGCTGCGCACGAAGCCGGCCGATGCTTCGGGATGAGCAAAGGCGTATTCCACGCTGCGGCGCAGTACGCGCTCGACCGTCCGGGCCAGTCGCTCGTCCAGTCGACGCGAAACGACGATGGCTCCGAGCGGCAACGGCAGCGAAGTGCGTTTCTCCCACTCCTCTCCCAGATCGGCTACGAGCCGCAATCCCTTCCCGCGGTACGTGAATCGGCCTTCGTGGATCAGTACGCCGGCGTCGCATTCGTCGCTCAGAACGGCGTCGGCGATATCGGAGAACAGGTAAACCCGTTTGTCGGACGCTTCGGGGAAAAACAGCGACAACAGCCGGTTTGCGGTCGTGTGCTCGCCCGGGATCGCGATGCGGGCGTCGCGCAGTTCGTCCGGGTAGAGCTTGTGCCGGCTGACCAGCAGTGGCCCGTTGCCCCGACCGAGCGCGCTTCCGCTGCCGAGTATCCGGTAGCGGTCCGCGACGAGGGGGAAGCTCGCGTAGCTCAGTTTCGTTATGTCGGGCTCTCCGGCGAGCGCCGCGGCGTTGAGCTGCTCGATGTCGGCCATGGTCAGATCGAAGTCGAGTCCTTCGGTGTCGATCCGCCGGTGAAGCATCGCGTCGAACATGAACGTGTCGTTCGGACAGGTCGATATGCTCAGTTTGAGTTTCATGCTTTTCGTTTATTGCGTTTCTATGCGCTTTGTCTGCGCTTGGTAAGCGGACGGTGCCGCGCAGTATGCGGCTTTCGCCGCTCGGCCGGAGGCGATACCGTCCGGCCGTAGACTTATGTGTCGTCGGAAGGCCGCGCGGTGCGGTACGTATTTTCCGCCGTTTGCAGCAGGCGGCCTATCGCTCGGGCCAGCGCGTCGGTCGCCAGCGGAATATTCCATTGGCCGAAAGGCTCGCCGACCGTATTCGAGATCGCGCGGAGCTCCCAGAAAGGTATTTGCTCGCGCAGACAGACGTCGAAAAAAGCGGCCCCTTCCATATTCTCGATCTGTGCGGCGCTCCGATCGACATGAGGCGAGGCCGCTCCGCTCACGCTGTTCGAGGCGACGACCGGCAACGGAGCATCCGCCGGAATATGCGGACAGTCGTACCGTTCGGAAAACTTCGGAACGAACCCCTTTCCTTCGAAGGAACCCATGTCCGCCGCCCGCTCGCTTCCGACGAGCACGGCATCGCCTACCGCCAGCGCGCTGGCGGGATATCTCCCTGCGATGCCGCATAAGATCATCATGTCCGGCCGCCGCTGTATGATGGCCTCCTGCGTCGCCGCCGCGCATCGGTAAGGGCCTATGCCCGTGATCACGGGGCCGTAGCCCTTTCCCTGCTGACGGAGAAAGGGCTCGATTTCAGGCAGAGTCGGGACGAGAAGGAGAATTTCGGGCTTCATGGCCGCCGGTTTTTATTCGGAGTATGTGGATCGTGACGAACAAAGATACGACAAAAAGCAGAATTCTGATCCACCAGTGGTCGATCAGTACGATGGCGGTGAACATCATCGAGCTCCACATCGTGATCAGGGCCGAGGCCTTGACCCCGCTCGGTATGCCGCGTCCCTGCTGGTAATCGAGCAGGTAACGCCCGAAAATCCGGTTGCGGTACAGCCAGCGATTGCGCATCGGATTGCTCCGGGCGAAACAGTATGCCGCCAACAGCAAAAACGGAGTCGTCGGTATCAGAGGAACGAAAGCCCCGACGAGTCCCCAAGCGACGAACGTGTATGCGGCGATTTCCAGCAGTTTCTTTTTCATGTTGTTCTCGCGTGGCGCGCAAGATACGAAAAATCAAAAAAACGATTACCTTTGTGGTCGCGTAATCGACGGTTCCTGCGCCTCGGTCGGACGATGCGGCGCGGACGCGATACGATTAAGCCCCGTTTCCTATGCCAGAAAATTCGATGCTTGCCCGTCTCGACGGGCTGAAGATAAAGTACGAGGAGATCGGTCAGCAGATGACCGATCCCGAAGTGATTGCCGACATGAAGAAATTCGTCGCCCTCAACAAGGAGTATAAGGAGCTTCAGCCGGTAGTCGAAGCGAGCGAGAAATACCGCACGGCATTGAACCATCTCTCCGAGGCGAAGGAGATCCTCGCTACGGAGAAAGACGACGAGTTGCGCGAAATGGCCCGTGCCGAAGTGCTCGAACTCGAGCCCGAGCTCGCCTCGCTCGAGGAACGGATCAAATTGTTGCTGATTCCCGCCGATCCTCAGGACGGCAAGAACGCGATCGTCGAAATCCGCGGCGGCACGGGAGGCGACGAGGCCGCCCTGTTCGCCGGCGACTTGCTGCGCATGTACATCAAATACGTAGAAAAGCGCGGTTGGAAGTACGAGATCAACAGCGCAAACGAAGGCGCGGCCGGAGGCTTCAAGGAAGTCGTGATGAAGGTTACGGGCGAGGGCGTCTACGGCGTGCTGAAGTACGAATCGGGCGTGCACCGCGTGCAGCGCGTGCCGCAGACCGAGACGCAGGGCCGCGTGCACACGTCGGCCGCTTCGGTAGCCGTGCTGCCCGAGGCCGAGGAGTTCGATCTGGAGATCAATATGAACGATATCCGAAAGGATATTTTCTGCGCTTCGGGTCCCGGCGGCCAGTCGGTCAATACGACCTATTCGGCCATCCGGTTGACCCATATCCCGACGGGAATCGTCGTGCAGTGTCAGGACCAGAAGTCGCAGCTCAAGAACTTCGACAAGGCTTTCGAAGAGTTGCGCACGCGCATATACAATCTCGAGTACCAGAAATACTTGGACGAAATCGCTTCGAAGCGCAAGACGATGGTTTCGACGGGCGACCGCAGCGCCAAGATTCGCACGTACAACTATCCGCAAGGCCGCGTGACGGATCACCGGATCAACCTGACGCTCTATAATCTGAGCGCCGTGATGGACGGCGATCTGCAGGAGATTCTCGACAAGCTGCAGGTAGCCGAGAATGCCGAGCGTCTGAAGGCGAGCGAAGTTTAGTTCGTGTTTCCCCATGCGTTGCGGTCACGGCGGAGATCGGAGCTGGAGTCGGGAGGCCGGTCGGCTTTCCGGAGAAGCGGCCGTTCTGTCGGTCGCAGCGGCCGGAAACGGTGCGAACGATTGCGCTGCTGTCGTACGGCGCGCAGTTCCCCTGATTTTGCAGCGCGCGAATATTTGCCGGGCGATAATCCGTTCTTGCCTGTGATCGGCTCGCCGGCCCGGAATCGCTGCCCGATAGGGGTGTCCGCATCGTTTTTCGCATCGCGGGGCGCAGATTGAACGTTTCGAGGAGCGAAAGTCCGAATTGCCGGTATGGAGTGTGGGGGCCCGCTCCGAAACAGCAGGGCCGTTCAGGAGAAAGGAACGAGGAACGAATGTGTAAAGTGCATCATGTTAATACGATATATATGACATCCGAACAGCTTTTTTCGCAAATCCGCTCCAAGCGCAGCTTTCTCTGCGTGGGGCTCGATACCGATGTGAACAAGATTCCTCGCCACCTGCTTTCGCAGGACGATCCCGTTTTCGCTTTCAACCGGGCGATCGTCGACGCGACGGCTCCCTATGCCGTCTGCTATAAGCCGAACATGGCCTTTTACGAGGAGAGCGGCGCGAAGGGCTGGGAGAGCTTCCGCCGGACGGTCGAATATATTCGCGAGCGCTATCCCGATATGCTGATTATCGCCGACGCGAAGCGGGGCGACATAGGGAATACGTCGAAGATGTACGCCCGGGCGTTTTTCTCCGAAAATCTGGCCGATGCCGTGACCGTCTCTCCCTATATGGGTTACGATACGGTCGGGCCTTTCCTGCAATACGAGGGGAAATGGGCGGTCGTTCTGGCGCTTACGTCCAATCCGAGCGCGGCCGATTTCGAGCTGCAGCGTATGGAGGACGGCGGCTATCTGTACGAGAAGGTGATCGATACGGCATGCGGCTGGGGAACGACCGACAACCTGATGTTCGTCGTCGGAGCCACGCAGGCCAAAATGCTGAGGGGAATCCGTCGCCTGATTCCGAATCATTTCCTGCTGGTGCCCGGCGTGGGGGCGCAGGGCGGCAGTCTCGAAGAGGTCGCCCGTTACGGGATGAACGGCCGCTGCGGATTGCTTGTCAATTCCTCTCGCGGCATTATCTATGCCGATTCGACCGAGCGTTTCGCCGAGGCGGCTGCCGAGAAATCGGCCGAACTGGCCGCCGAGATGGCCGGCTTGCTCGACTCGTATCTGAAATAGGAGTTGCCGAATACGATCGCTTACGAAAGTCAGCCGGAATTGCAGAATATCGGTTTTCTCTTCCCGGCAGAAAGTTTGTGCCATTGCATGCACGGACAGAGCTGACGGGAAGATCGCGCGACCGAAACAGCATCATGGCGTGTCGGATGTCCGGCACGCCATTGCCGTACGTATTCTTTAAAGCGCGTACGGAACGGGATGCCGGCAGCGCTGCCGCTGGTCGTACCGAAAGTGCGGAAATATCGGGAACGATCCGGATAAAGAGGGGTTTGAGTCTTTGTGACCCTGAATATCCGAAGAGCGGAAAACAGGCTTTTTTCTTGTATGTTTTTGCGGGAAACCGTTACCATGTTTTCGATTAAATGGTTAGATTTGTAACGGATCAAAACCGATTCCGTTATGGATATTACAATTAGTCCGCTTTCCGGCCGGTTTCGTCGCGAGCACGATTTGCTCGGCGAGAAAGACATACCGGTCGAGTATTATTTCGGAATACAGACTATGCGCGCGATCGAGAATTTCGACATCGGTCGCGTGCGTCTTCATTTTTACCCCGAGCTGATTCGCGCGCTGGCGATGGTCAAGGAAGCCGCGGCGCGGGCGAACGGCGATCTGGGACTGCTGGACGGTCCGACGGCACGGGCTATTGTCGATGCCTGCCGCGAGATCGAGCAGGGCAGGCTGCACGAGCATTTCGTGGTCGACATGGTGCAGGGCGGCGCCGGTACGTCGACGAACATGAATGCCAACGAGGTGATTGCGAACCGTGCACTGGAGCTGCTCGGGCACGAGCGGGGCGAGTACGACTACTGCCATCCGAACAATCATGTGAACCGTTCGCAGTCTACGAATGACGCCTATCCGACGGCTGTGCGTATCGCTTTGATATTCAGTCTTCAAAAGTTGGTCGAAACGCTTCGCTGGCTTGTCGATGCGTTCCGGGCCAAGGGGGCGGAGTTCGCGCATGTGATCAAAATGGGACGCACCCAGCTACAGGATGCCGTGCCGATGACGCTCGGGCAGGAGTTCGAGGCCTATGCCGCGAATTTGTCGGAGGAGATCGACCGCATCGAGCAGAACTATCGCCTGTTTCTGGAGGTGAACATGGGCGCGACGGCTATCGGGACCGGGATCAATGCCGATCCCGACTACTCGCCGCTGTGCATCCGTTATCTGCGCGAGATTACCGGCCTGCCCGTCGTCGCGGCGACGAACCTGATCGAGGCCACGAACGATACGGGCGCGTTCATCATGAATTCGTCGGCCTTGAAGCGGCTGGCGACGAAAATGTCGAAGATATGCAACGACTTGCGGCTGCTGTCTTCCGGCCCCCGGGCCGGTCTGGGCGAGATCAACTTGCCGCCGATGCAGCCCGGCTCGTCGATTATGCCCGGCAAGGTCAATCCGGTGATCCCCGAAGTCGTCAATCAGGTGGCTTTCAGGGTAATCGGAAACGATCTGACGATTACGATCGCCTCCGAGGCCGGCCAGTTGGAGCTGAACGTCATGGAACCGATCATCGTATACAGCCTGTTTGAGAACATCGAGATGCTGATCCGCAGCATGAACACGCTGCGCGACCGGTGCGTCACGGGCATCACGGCCAACGAGGAGACCTGTCGTCGGATGGTGCGCAACAGTATCGGAGTGGTGACGGCTCTCAATCCCTATCTGGGTTACGAAACCTCGACCGAGCTGGCCAAGACAGCGCTCCGCACCGGCAAGGGCATATACGATTTGGTGCTCGAGCAGGGGCTGATGAGCCGAGAGGAGCTCGACAGCGTGCTCTCGCCCGAGAACATGCTCAGGCCGCACAAGCTCGCGCGACGGTAGGCCGTGCGACGGAAACCGCGCGGAAAGCCGTCCTGCAGGCGGCTTTCCGCGTCTTTTCAGAGGACGGGTTCCGACTTTAAGAACGCAAAAAAACGACTTTTCGCGGCAATATGCCGGCCGACCGTTTCGTTTGAAAGACAGAACGGGACCGCCCCCAACCGGGCACGGCGGAAAGTCCGGAAGATTTTTACTAACTTTAGCGCGGAAAGATCCGTTGGAAACATGGAAGAAATTGAGAGGGAGATCGATCTCGAGCCGCAGTATTACCGGCCGTTTCTGGAAACGGCTCGTTCCATTTTTGACGACGGGGTGTACGCCTTGGTCCACGAAGCGTTGCGTTTGGCGGTCGACCGTCTGAAGGGCATGACCCGCCACGACGGCACGCCGCTGGTCGCGCATTCGATCAATACGGCGATGATCGTGATCCGGGAGGTCGGGCTGGGACGCAACTCGACGATCTCGACGCTGCTGCACGATGTCGTGCGGCTGCAGCTGATGGACGTCTACAAGATCGGCAATCGCTTCGGCGAGCAGTGCGTCGGCATTCTGCAGGGGTTGTGCAACATATCGGACGTCGACCCGAAGGTGGCCAACGACCAGATCGACAATTTCCGCGAGTTGATCGTCTCGTACTCGACCGATCCCCGGGTCATTCTGATCAAGCTGGCCGACCGGCTCGAGGTGATGCGTATCCTCGACATATTTCCCGAGCAGAAGCGGAAGAAAAAGTCGTGGGAGAGCCTGAACCTTTATGCGCAGATCGCTCATAAGCTGGGATTGTACAATATCAAGTCGGAACTGGAGGACATCGCGCTGAAGTACCTCGAGCCGGCCGATTACGCCTATATCGAGAAACGGATCGCCGAGACGGCTGCCGAGCGCGAGCAATTCATCCGAGGCTTCGTCCGGCCGATCGAGGAGAAGATGCGGGCGCAGGGCATCCGGTATCACCTGAAGAGCCGCACCAAGTCGATCTACTCGATCTGGCGCAAGATGAAACGGATGCGCATCGGCTTCGACGAGGTGTACGACCTGTTCGCGATCCGGATCATCATCGATTGCCCTCGGGAACAGGAGAAGGCGCAGTGCTGGAGTATCTACTCGATCGTGACCGATTTCTATACGCCCAATCCGGACCGTATGCGCGATTGGATATCGATTCCGAAGTCGAACGGATACGAATCGCTGCATACGACGGTCGTCACCGATACGGGCCGTTGGGTCGAAATACAGATCCGCAGCGAACGGATGGACGAGATAGCCGAGCGCGGCGTGGCCGCCCATTGGCGTTACAAGGGTGTCAAGGGGGGCGGTCTGGGGACCGAGCAGTGGTTCTCGAAGCTGCGCGAGATCATGGAGACGACGCAGACGCAGTCGCTTGCCGAAAAGTTCGATGCGAAGCTCTCTTCGGGCGAGGTGTTCGTTTTCACTCCCAACGGCGACTTGCGCAAGCTCAGCGAGGGTGCGACGGTGCTCGATTTCGCTTTCGATATCCATTCCGGTTTGGGAATGACTTGCGTCGGGGGTAAGGTCAATCACCGCAATGTCTCGCTGCGCGAGGTGCTGCACAACGGCGATATCGTCGAGATTCTGACGTCCAAGCAGCAGAAGCCCAAAGCCGACTGGCTGAATATCGTCACGACGGCCAAGGCCCGAAGTCGGATCAAGGCCTATATGCGCGAGCAGCAGGCTCAGGCGGCCAGTCTCGGCCGCGAGGAGCTCGAGCGCAAGATCAAGAACTGGAAGCTCCCGGTCACGATGGACGACGCCGTCATGGTGCTTTGCAAATACTACAAGCTGAAGACGGGAACCGAACTGTACGGCCAGATCGCGCAACAGAAGATCGTGCTGGCCGACATCAAGGAAGTGCTGACGCGCTATCTGTCCGACAGTCTCGACGAAAGACCGGTCCGCGAGGTGCCGGTTACGAAGGTGAGCGTCGAGAGCGACGACGCGCTGATTATCGACGAGTCGCTGAGCAATATCGAGTACAAACTGGCCAAATGCTGCAATCCGATCTTCGGCGACGAGATTTTCGGCTTTACGACGGTCAGCGGCGGCATTACGATTCACCGGCAGGATTGCCCGAACGCCCAGAGGCTCAAGGAGCGCTATCCGTATCGCGTGCTTCCGGCCCGCTGGCAGGCCGAGGGAGCCAAGGGCGCGTTCCGCGCCGCGATCCGCATTCAGGCCGACGACCTGACGGGACTCGTGAACAAGATCGCCGAGGTCATCAATCGCGACCTGAAGATCAATATCCGCTCGATGAGCCTGAATTCCTCGGGCGGCACGCTCTCGGGCCTGATCAACATCGAAGTGACCAGCACGCAGGTCGTCGATGCGGTGATCTATTCGCTGATGCGGATCAAGGGGGTCCAGAAGGTTTTCCGGGTCAATAACTGAGAAACGAACGATAGCCAGCCATGCCGCAGCATATAACCCTCAGCGAGCTTCAGTCGCTTATCAAGCGAGGCATCGACGACGCCCATCCGCTGCCGTATTGGGTGACGGCCGAGATCAGCGAGCTGAAAGTCAACTATTCGGGGCACTGCTATCTGGAACTGGTCGAGAAAGGGGGGGCCAATCATGTCCCGAAGGCGAAGATCAGCGCGGTGATCTGGCGCAGCACGTACGGGATGATCGCTTCCTATTTCGGCGCTGCCACCGGGGGACAGACGCTTTGCGCGGGACTGAAGGTGCTCGTCAAGGCTCTCGTCTCCTACCATGAGCTTTACGGACTGTCGCTTCAGATCACGGACATCGATCCTTCCTACACGCTCGGCGATATGGAGCGCCAGCGCCGGCAGACGATCGAGCAGTTGCAGCGGGACGGAGTGTTCGACATGAACCGCGAGTTGCCGATGCCTGCCGTCGTGCAGCGTCTGGCCGTCGTTTCGTCGCGCAACGCGGCCGGGTACCAGGACTTCATGAAGGAACTGTCGTCCGGCCCTTATCGTTTCGAAGTGACGCTGTTCGACGCCTTCATGCAGGGAGCCGAGTCCGAGGAGTCGATCGTCCGGGCTTTGGAGACCGTGGCCGACGCGCTGGACGACTTCGATGCGGTCGTGCTGATTCGCGGAGGCGGATCGCAAAGCGATCTGGGCAGTTTCGACAGCTATCGGCTGTGCTGCCATCTGGCACAGTTCCCGCTGCCGGTGATCGCCGGGATCGGCCATGACAAGGACTGGAGCGTGGCCGATCTGGTGGCCGCCGTGTCGCTCAAGACTCCGACGGCCGTCGCCGTCTATCTGAAAAACAAGATGGCCGAGTTCGAGGCCCTGCTCGACTCGCTTCGCGGCCGGCTGGCCGAGTGGGCGGAAGAAATGCTCGGCGGCTGTACGACCTTTCTGCGCGAGCGGGCGATGCGCATGGAGCAGCAGACCATGCGACTGGTACATGAGTGTTCGCTGGGTCTGCAGCGGACAGGCGCGGAGCTAGGACACCGTGCGACCGAAGCGGTCCGCCGGAGCGGCGATCGGCTCGGAACGCTGCGTTCCGGAGTCGCTCAGGCTGCCCGTTTCGCTTTGGCGAATCACGGGCTCCGGGCGGACAATCTCGCGTCGATGCTGCGCCATCGCAGCTTCGATTTCCTATCCGTGCGTCGCCGCGAACTCGCGCTGACGGGCGATCTGGTCGCTTCGCGCGATCCCCGGCGGATACTGGAGATGGGCTTTTCGGTGGTTCGCCAGAAAGGCGGGGCGCTGGCCGATCCGCTCGCGCTGCATCCGGGCGACCGGGTCGAGATTGAGACGCATTCCCGCACGTTCGAAGCGCAAATCGATAAAATCAAACCAATATGACACCTCCGAAATTAACTTACACGCAGGCCGTCGAGGAAGTGGAGCGGATTCTCGAAAAGTTCAACGACGGGCAGATGAGCGTAGACGAGCTGGGGGCGCAGGTCAAGCGCGCCGCCGAGCTGATCAGGCTGTGCCGTGAGAAGCTGCGCAAGGCCGAACAGGAAGTATCCGAAGCCTTGAAGGAAGAATAACGCCGGCGACCATGAAAAGACTGATCCGATTCGTACTGAGGCATGTCCCTCGACGGTATATCCAGAGGGTGGTGCATCTGTGCACGCCGGTGCTGGGTCTCGCCTATGCGGGGCGCGGCGTGGAGTGTCCGGTCTGCGGTGCGCATTATAGACGCTTTATGCCGTACGGCTATGTGAATCCGCGCGGGAATGCGCTGTGTCCCCGTTGTCTGGCACTCGAGCGTCACCGGCTGATGTGGCTCTATCTGAAGAACGAGACCGATTTCTTCGAGACGCCGGCCCGTCTGCTGCATGTCGCGCCCGAGCGCTGCTTCCTGAAGCGTTTCGAGAAGCTGCCGGCGCTCGATTACGTGACGGCCGATCTGGAGTCCCCGCTGGCGAAGGTCAAGATGGACATTCAGCGGATTCCTTTTCCCGACGGCGAGTTCGACGTGATATTCTGCAATCATATTCTCGAGCATGTCGACGACGACCGCCGCGCGATGCGCGAAATGTACCGCGTGATGCGGCCGGGCGGATGGGGCATCATGCTCTCGCCGGTCAACATGGAGCGCGAGACGACTTACGAGGACCCGTCGATCACCGACCCCGCGGAGCGGGAGCGGCATTTCGGACAGAAAGACCATCTGCGCGATTACGGCCGCGACTACGGCCGGCGTCTCTCCGAGGCCGGCTTCGACGTCGAGGAGATCGATTACGTGCGCAGTCTGTCGCCCGAGGCGGTCAAGTTGTACGGGTTGCGCAGCGAGATCGTCTATGTCGTCCGCAAACCTTCCGGACGGGCAGGGCGGGAATAGAATTCTCGCCCCTCGCTGTTACCGGAGTGTGCGACGAAACGTTGTTCCGTGTTTTATCTTGAGAAGGACGTTCGGGTGTCGTTTCGGGCGCGCCGTATGAGGATCATCCGGCATGAATCCGGTGAACAGAACGTACCGGGAATGGAACGCCGGTCGCATCCTGATTGAAAGACGATCGCAGGGACGGCTGCGGCTTGCGATTCTGCGAATGCGGCTTGGTGTCGTGCAGACCGATCGTGACGAGGGGATCGACCTACGTCCGCTCGTCGAGCGGAACGGAACAAAGGCCGGATGTTGCTTCGAAGCAACATCCGGCCTTTGTTATGAAACTGTCCGGAACGGCTGTTCCGGGAGGGGGCGAGCTATTGGAACGGGTAGGCTATTTCGAGCGCTTGCCCGTTCCCCGTGTAGCAGTTTTTCATTTTGATCGTGCACCGGGCCGGGAGTCTCGTCCGGATCGTTTTCCCTGCGGGCAGGCTGATCGATCTTCCCTCGACCGTGCCCCGGAACGGGATGTCCGAGCGGTTGGTCAGCTCGACCAGTTCTCCCTGCTCGTCGCTGCTGATGACACGCCTGTCGATGGAAGCCTTCACCAAGCCGGTCAGCAGCGCCTCGGGGCCGGCCAGCAGGTCGTCGAACAGGGCGATCGTCCGTCCGGCGAACATCGCTTCGCGGATACCGGCCTCCGAGCGTTCCTTGGCCAGAACGAGCGTCACCGGGCGTCCCAGCGGTTTGGGATGGTAACTGTCGCCCGTCGTGCTGTGGATATCGCTGTTTGCGAGGAAAGCCAGTTTCAGGTCGCGGCACCAGTCGATCGCTTTCGGATAGTATTCGGCCGAGTTGAATACCTCGACGCCGTGGATCTTACCCTCCTTGATCAGCTGCTCGTGCACGTCGTACATCGTGCATCGGTCGTCGGGCCAGCCCGGATGGTTCCACATGATGAAGGCGCCCTGACGGTAAGCCTCGTTCACGGCGTCCAGCGGTTCGGGCGTCTCGATCGGATTGGCATCGGTAATGAACAGCGCGTTGATATGTCCCAGCGGTTTCGCGCGCGTGATCTCGATGCCTTTGATCACGATGAATCCGATCTGGTCGGCCCGCTGCTTGGCGATGTCGAACGACGAGTTCAGATCGCCTCCCGATACGAACGGTTTCCACGGGCGGACTTCGATATGGTCCGTGATGGCGATGGCGTCGAGGCCGTCTTTCCATGCCTCGTCGACGCGCATGGTCGGCCATACGCGGCCGTCCGAGAAGATCGTGTGCGTGTGAAAGTCGCATTTGAGCACATGGAAACCGTCGACATCCGGAATCCGGATGTCGTTGCGCAGGTCGCTTATTTCCATCTCGGGCAGTTCGAAGACTTCGTCGTTGCGGATTTGACCGCTCAGAGACAGCGAGCCCAAAAGCAAGACCGGAATCAGAATTTTTTTCATCTCTTGTTTATTTAGGTTTGGTGTACAGTATAAAATTAGAAAAATTATCGGAAGAAGCGAGCCTTGAAACCGCCTTTTGCCGATAAATTAACGATATTTTCAAGCGGGGCCGTGTATCGAAGCGCTCTCTTGGGCGTTCACGATATGGAAACGTTTCCCTGCCTATCGGTGAAATCCTGTCGGGTTTCGGTTGCGCATGTCCGTGCCGATCGTATAATCGAGGTATCGGTGTAGGACGGGCTGCCGACTTGCGAAAATTTTCATAGTG
>ENA-UESC01000279-UESC01000279.1-human-gut-metagenome-genome-assembly--contig:-NODE-279-length-51116-cov-9.254864_pt1 | contig 51116 bp, 48 predicted proteins | sample MGYA00242998_ERZ507999 | MGnify/ENA primary metagenome ERZ507999 (study PRJEB26167, sample SAMN06115465) | human gut metagenome | host: Homo sapiens | place: China:Hubei | collected 2016-04-27 | study... | reverse complement strand
TGGTAAGCCGCCAGCGCCCGGTTCAGCTCCGCCGGTGAAAAGTCGGGCCACAGCACGTCGGTGAAATAGTACTCCGCATAGGCCGACTGCCAAAGCAGGAAGTTGGAGATTCGGATCTCCCCGCTGGGCCGGATAACCAGATCGGGATCGGGCGCCCCGGCAGACCAGAGGCAGTCTGAAAAATCCGCTTCCGTCAACTCCTCTGGGCTTCTCCGGCCGCAGACGCAGTCCGCTGCAAGCGCTTTGGCAGCCCGCAGAATGTCGTCCCGTCCGCCGTAATTCAAGCAGACGTTGACGTCCAGCACCGCGTCAAAAGTGTTTCCAATCCGGTCCGTCTCCCGGCACAGCTCCTGCAGTTCAGGCGAAAGAGCGCTGCGATCGCCCCAGATATGCAGACGCATCCGATCCCGCACCATCTTCTCGATGGCCTCCAGCAGATACTTGTTCAGCAGTCCCATGATGGCTGAGACCTCTTCCGAGGGCCGCTTCCAGTTCTCAGTGGAAAAGGCGTATACCGTCAGCCATGGAATGCCGATGGCCTTGCAGTAGTTGGCAATGGTGCGGAAATTTTCTGCGCCGGCGGCATGGCCCGCCGTCCGCGGCAGCCCGCGCCCTTTGGCCCAGCGGCCGTTTCCGTCCATAATGATAGCCACATGCCGGGGCAGGCGGGAAACGTCCACCCGGGGCTCTTCTCCCTCTTTGGGTTTTGATTTGAACAGAGCCATAAGGCGGCACCTCACCTTTTGAAACTACAAGGGCGGTGCGGAGCATGGCGCTCCGCACCGCACAAAGCTGCAGGGGAACTTAAACCGCCATCAGCTCGGCTTCCTTTTTGGCGGTCAGATCGTCAATCTGCTTGCAGCGCTTCTCGGTCATGTCCTGAAGCTCCTTTTCATAGAGCTTCAGATCGTCCTCGGTCATCTCCGACTTCTTCTGCATAGCCTTGAACTTTTCCATGGCGTCCCGGCGGATGTTGCGGATGGCGACCTTGCCGCCCTCGGCGTACTTGCGGATCTGCTTGACGAGCTCCTTGCGGCGCTCCTCGGTCAGCTGCGGGAAGGTCAGGCGAATGGCCTTGCCGTCGTTCTGCGGATTGATGCCGAGATCGGAGTTCAGGATCGCCTTCTCAATGAGCTTCACGGCGCTCGCGTCCCACGGCTGAATGAGCAGCTGGCGCGGGTCGGGCGAGCCGATGGACGCGATCTGCTGGATGGGCGTCGGCGTGCCGTAATAGTCCACGCTGATGCGGTCGAGCACGGCGGCGTTGGCGCGGCCCGCGCGCACGGCGGCGAAGTCGGCGGCGACGGAGTCGATGCTCTTTCTCATTTTTTCCTCGTAAACCTTGTATTCATCCTTCAACATGGGGATAGCCTCCTCAAATTTTGATTTTTGCATTTTATCTTGCGACGCCGGCTCATTCGCCGACGATCGTACCGATCTTCTCGCCCATCACGGCGCGCAGGATGTTCTTGGGGTCCTTGAGCGCGAACACGAGCACGGGAATGTGATTGTCCATCGAAAGTGAGGTCGCCGTGGAATCCATCACCGCGAGGTGCTGGGCCAGCACGTCCTCGTAGGAGATGGCGTCGTACTTCACCGCGTCCGCGACCTTCGCGGGGTCGGCGTTGTACACGCCGTCGATGTTCTTCGCCAGCAGGATAACGTCCGCGTTGATCTCCGCCGCGCGGAGCACCGCCGCGGTATCCGTGGAGAAAAACGGCGAGCCGATGCCGCAGCCGAAGATGACCACGCGGCCCTTCTCAAGGTGCCGGATGGCGCGGGCGCGGATATAAGGCTCCGCGACCTCCTTAATTTCCAGCGCGGTCTGGATGCGCACGTCCACGCCCTTCTGCTCCAGCACGTCGGCGACCGCCATGCAGTTCATCGCCGTGGCGAGCATACCCATGTGGTCGGCGCGGGTGCGCTCGATGTAGCCCTCGCCGTTCTTCACGCCGCGCCAGAAGTTGCCGCCGCCGATGACGATGCCCATCTGTACGCCGGCCTCCACGCACTCCTTGATGACGTCCGTCACCTGACCGATGACGCCGAAGTCCAAGCCAAAGTGCTTGTCGCCCGCGAGCGCCTCGCCGCTGATCTTGAGCAGGACGCGCCGATATTTCGGTTTCTCCATGTTTGTCTGTTCCTCCCTGCGAACGGTTCATATTTTAACAGCTACATTGTAGCGTATTTTTTCCGTTTTGCATAGGGGGTAAATTGAAAACTTTTCTTTTTTCGGCGCAGAAAGAGAGCCGCGGGCGATCCCGCCCGCGGCTCCCCGCGTGGTTCAGTTTTTGGGGCGGCTTACCAGCCCGTGCCGCACATTTCGCCGTGCCAGCCGTTTTCTTCAAGCGTGATGATGCAGCAGCGGGAGTATTCATAGGCGCCCTCCGGCGCGTCGGGGTCGTCGCAGTTTCCGGTGTTGCCCGCCATCGAACGGGAAAGCGCCCACTCGCTCTCAGCCACAAATTCGGTCGTTATGAAGAAGCAATAGGTATTTTCGTCGATCCTGCCGTTCTCACGAAATGCGGCAGTCGTCTCCTCCGAGGGTTTGACAGACGTTTTCACCCATGTGTACTTATATTCGCTGCCGGTGGTCACACTCAGATGCACGCCCTCGTAGAGGTCGGCCCACTGCTGCGCAGCTTCCTGCCAGGAGAGACTTTTATCAAGCGGTCCTATCTCATCACGCAGCGTGCTAAGTTCCGCCTCGTCATACCATGCGCGTATCACATCATAAAGTGTGCGCCCATCGTTGTCGACGATGCTGAAATTGTCCTGCGCCTCGTAGTAGTCCACCGGATCGGTCATGCTGCGGTGATACGCCACGATGTTCGTCCCCTCGTAGAACCCTAAATACGAGGTTTTATTGTTCGGGGTAAAACCGGGCTGTTGCATGTCTGTATTCTTGTTGAGACTAAAATACGAGTTGTCGTTGTCCGAGAGCCAGAGAATAAGCTGTCTGTCGGTATTTTCCGGTGCATCGCATGTACTGTAATGATAGGCGTTGAGCGTAGGGACATTCCACGCGCCGCGCACACTATAGCTGCCGACGGTCTCGCCGTTCTCAACGAGATACAGCCACGCGGCTCTGCCCTCGGTGGCGAGGTCGAGATCGTTTTGGAAGGTTGAGACCATGGAGCCGGCATTCCCGCTGACCACAAAGCTCTGCGCCATTGCGCGCAGCTTGACCGCTTCGTTCAGAATACGGTTTCGCGTGCTGTAGCCCCACTCGTTCACGGAGGTATCGTCGGTCGGCTTCCAGTAGGTCGAGATGATATAGCAGCCGCCGTAATCGGGGTCCGGCGCGAGGTAGTTGGCGAACTGCGTGCCGCTCTCCGCGTCGTAGCGCGTCCACGGGCCGCTGAGCGCCGCGCCCTCGCGGTACTGCTCGAGCGTGAAGCCGCCCTCGCGGTAGAAGTCCTCCATCATTTCCACGCTGTCGTAGCTCTTGTCCACGCACAGCGTGCTGCCGTCGCAGTAAGCGGAGTACCAGCTGTCCTGACCGATCGTTTTCTCCACCGCCACGGTCGGAACGTAGAGATACCAGCCATTGCCGTCGTAGCGCCGCGCCGTGCAGTCATCGCTGCTCGTCACCGTGTTCTCGCGGATCAGGTCGTCCGCGTTCAGGAAGTCGGTGATCAGGCAGCGCGGCACGTCAAGGCTCGCGTAGTCCGCGTAGAAGTCGTAGAGGTATTCATAGGCGCTCGTGTAGGTGCAGCCGTTGTACCACAGTCCGTCGTTCGCCATGCGGCTGTCGAGCAGCCGGTAGACGCTCGGCTCGCCGTCCGTGCGCAGCACGGTGAGGTAGTAATAGAAGCCGTCGGAGATGTAGCCGTCGTCGGTGATGTTGTTGCCGCCGACCCAGAAGAAGCGGTCGGGCAGCGCGCCCGCCTTGTCCTCGGGCTTGACCTCATAGCTGAAGCTCCACAGCTCCAGCGTGCCGTCCGGCGCGAGATCCGTGCAGTCGCCGCGCTTCTCCAGCTCGGTCACGCGCACATCGGCTGCCGCCTCGGTGACCTCGATCGGCGTACCGTCCGCGCTGCTCTGCGCGCCATCGGGGAGAATGTAGTAGGTGTAGCCGTTCGGCTGCTTGAGCGCATTGATGACGGAGAGGGCGTAGGCCTCCATGCTGTCATAGGTCGGCACGGGCTTTTCGGTCAGGCGAAAGACCCAGCAGACAAAGTTCCTATTCTGATTTTCAGGCTGCTCAGCCGCCATCACGAGATAGAGCGTGCCGTCCTTCTGCTGAAGGAAGTATACCCGATTTGCCCAACCGTTTTCATCTGCTGTGGACGAGGTGCACAGCCATGCCTTCGCGTTCTCGCGGCGCAGCTTCGCGGCAGAAAGCCCGTCGACGAGCCATTCAGTCGGTCCGTCCGTCTTGCTGTTGAAACGGACATCAAATTCCTCCTTCGTGAGTGTGACCTCCGCTACCGTTTCGTAAAGCTGCTCCTCCTCGTTGTCCATCCTTTTGAGCAGCAGCGTCCGCACATCGTCCGAGTCCCTGTCCGCAACGACTTCCAGCTCGCTCCCGATGGGAGCATTCGTATAGCCGGGTGCGCAGGCGACGGTCGCTTCCTCAACATAGTGCTTTCCGAAGGGCTCGGCAAGCTCCGCATTCTCCCTGCCGCCGGTGAAGGTGCAGGCGACCGAAAGCCCCGCGATGAGCAGCACGGCGACCGCCGTATACGCCGCCGTTTTCGGCTTCTTCACCAACAGGGAAATGCGCTCCTTGAGACCCTTGCCGCTGTCGGTCATCATCGTGGCGGTGACGAGCAGCGCGGGGCGCTTTTCACAGGTCATGCGGATCAGCGTGCGGCCGTAGGCGGCGCGCTCGCTCTCGCCGATGCGGCGGATGGTCGCCTCGTCGCAGGCCAGCTCCGCGTCGCGGCGGGAAAGCTCCGCCGCCCACCACACGAGTGGGTTGTACCAATGCAGCGCCAGACACACACCGCGCAGCACCGCCCAAAGGTTGTCACCGTGGCGGTAGTGCGTCTGCTCGTGGGCGAGCGCGTAGCGCAGCGTCTCCGCCTCCGTGCGCGTGTCGGGTGTGACGTAAATGCTCGGCTTCGCCACACCGAACAGGCACGGCGTATCCGTCTCACCGCTCTCGTAGACCGGCAGGCAGGCGTCGGTCTCCTCCACGCGCTCACGCGAGCGGCGCAGCTTCTTGCCGAAGCGCAGGTTCACGGCGAGGAACACCAGTCCCAGCGCCGCCGCGCCGGCGAGCCAGACAGTTTCTGCGATCCGCGCCCAGTCGGTCTTTTCGACCGTCGGCGCGGTCACCGTCGCGGTCGTGACGTTCTGCACGAGGTTCGGCGGGGCCGCCTCGCTCATGCTCTGTGCCGGAATGCCGACGGTACCGGCGTTCGCGGGCACGTCGTTCCGCTCGCCGACGATGTCCTGCCGATCGGTCCCCTGCTGCACGGTCGGCGCGCGCTCGGGCACGGCGTTCATCACGCTCAGATCGCTCGCGCCGAAGCTCACCGGAACGAGCAGGCGCACAAGCACCAGCAGCCACAGGGCGTACTGCATCCGCAGGCTGAGCTTCCCGCGCAGCACATAGCGCAGCGCGATGACCACCAGGATCAAAACGCTGGATGAAACGATCCACTGCATCATTTTGTTTCCTCCTCCATCTGCCGCAGCAGCTCATAAAGCTCGTCGATCTCTTCCTTGGAGATGGCCTGCCTGCGCGTCATGGCGCTGACCATCATGCTCAGGCTCCCCTGATAGACGCGGTCTAAAAAGGTCTCTGTTTCGGCAAGCGCCGCGTCCTCGCGGCGCACCGCGGGGGAAAAGGTGTTCTTCGTCCCCTCCGTGTCGCACGTCACAACGCCCTTGCCGACCATGCGCCGCAGCAGCGTCAGCGTCGTGCTGCGGCTCCAGCCCATACTGGCCTCCAGCTGCTCGGTCAGCTCGCGGCCGGTCTGCGGCGCGCGCTCCCACAGACATTCCATGATGTTCCATTCGGCGGGCGCAAGATCAAATTTTTCCATTTGCCGTCCTCCTTTTTCCGGATTTTGGTTACTGTTGTAAACACAATGTAGCATAGTTGGTTACATTTGTCAACACTTTTTGAAAAATCTTTTTCCACGCCGTTCCGCCGCCCGTCCACGGAAGGTCTATTCGTTCTTTGAAGAAAGGCAAGCTCCCCGCATGGTTTTTTATCGCTTATGCCGATTGCCCATTCTCCGCCGCTGTGGTAAACTGAATTTCATACATTCTGCACCGCGCGGATCGAACCCGGCGGGTGGAAATGAAAAAGGAGAAACGAAAATGAAACAGAAACTCAGCGGCCGCGAGTACACCTACGTTGCCAGTATGCTCTTCGGTATGTTCTTCGGCGCCGGAAACCTCATCTTCCCCGTTCACATGGGTCAGATGGCCGGCGCAAACGTATGGCCCGCGGTCATAGGCTTCTGCGTAACGGGCGTCGGATTGCCGCTGCTCGGCGTAGCGGCGCTCGGCATCAGCCGCTCCGGCGGGCTCTTTGAGCTCGGCAGCCGCGTGGGCAAGCCCTACTCGATGTTCTTCACCTGCCTGCTCTACCTGACCATCGGGCCGTTCTTCGCCATCCCCCGCTGCGCCACCACCTCCTTCACCGTGGGACTGGAGCAGGTGCTGCCGCAGGGCGGCAATACGCGGCTCTGCCTGCTGGCGTTCTCCGCCGCCTTCTTCGCCGCGGCGCTGTTCTTCTCGCTCCGCCCGGGCAAGATCCTCGTCTGGGTCGGCAAGGTGCTCAACCCCTGCTTCCTGCTGTTCCTCGGCATTCTGGTCATCGTGGCGATGCTCCGCCCCGGCGCCGCCGTCGGCGCGGTCGTACCGGAGGGCGCTTACGCCTCTCAGCCTTTCTTCACCGGCTTCCTCGAGGGCTACAACACCATGGACGCGCTGGCAAGCCTTGCCTTCGGCATCGTGGTCGTGCAGGTCATCCGTGACCTCGGCGTGACCGAGCCGGACGCCGTGGCGGGCAGCACTGTCCGCGCGGGTATTTTCAGCTGTCTGCTGATGGCTGCCATCTACGTCGCCGTCACCGTCGTCGGCGTGCAGAGCCGCGGACTGTTCGAGACCTCGGAAAACGGCGGCATCGCCCTCGCGCAGATCGCGCAGCACTACCTCGGCTCCGTCGGCCTTTTGATCCTCGCCGCGACCGTGACGCTCGCCTGTCTCAAGACCTCCGTGGGCCTCATCACCAGCTGCGCGGAGACCTTCACAGGCCTCTTTCCCAAGGGTCCGACCTACCGCGTCTGGGCGGTGATCTTCAGCCTTGTCTCCCTGCTCTTCGCCAACTTCGGCCTGAGTTCCATCATCGGCTACTCCGTCCCCGTGCTGATGTTCCTCTATCCCCTCGCCATCACGCTGATCGCGCTCTCCCTTTTCGGGAAATTCTTCGCCTACGACCGCGCCGTCTTTGTCTGGACGACCGCGCTGACGCTTGTCGGCGCGCTCTATGACTTCGCCGCCGCGCTGCCCGCGCCGCTGCTCGCCGCCTGCCGGCTGGACGGCGTCCTTGCGGTGCTGCGGGAGACCCTGCCGCTGGCGAAGCTCGGGCTGTTCTGGGTTCTTCCCGCGCTGCTGGGACTCGTTATCGGTCTGATCCTCCACTTTGTCCGCAGCAAGGCAAACGCCTGATCCTTTGCTCCTGACATTCCATGAAGAAACGGCTTGAGACACGCCATCGTGTCCCAAGCCGTTTTTCCGTTTTCTCTATCTTATTTTTTCTGCGGCTCCGCTGCGTCGGCTGTCTTCTCCGGCAGCTGCGAGAGGAGCACCGCCGTGAGCATCAGCGCGCAGCCGAGGTACTCCCGTCCGCTCATGCGCTCGTGGAGGATGATGGCCCCGCAGACCACGGCGAAGAAGGACTCCAGGCTCAGCAGCAGCGAGACGACCGTCGGGTCGCCGTCTTTCTGCGCGAGAATTTGCAGCGTGTAGCCGCCCGCGCTTGAGAGGATGCCGATGTAGAGGATGTAGAACGTACACTCGCCGAGCGCCGCGAAATCGACCGTTTCAAAGGTGAAGGCGCAGACGGTGGAGAGGACCATCATCACCGCGAACTGCACGCAGGAGAGTGCGATGCCGTCCACCTTCTGCACATAATGGTCCACGCAGAGGATATGCCCCGTGAAGGCAAAGGCACACAGGAAAACGAGGAAGTCGCCGCGGCCGAAGCTCATCGCGCCCTCGCTGCCCGTGAAGCAGAGGAAATAAAGACCGACCACTGCGATCAGAACGCAGAGGAACAGCCGTTTGTTTGCCTTTTTCCCGAGGAACATACCGGCAAGCGGCACGAGCACGATGTAGAGCGCCGTGATGAAGCCCGCCTTGCCCGCCGTGGTATCGGCAATGCCGAACTGCTGCAGGTTCGTGCCGAGCGTCAGAAAAATGCCGCACACGAGGCCGCCCTCCAGCAGATCCTTTTTCTGCTGCGGCGTGTATTTTTCCTCGTGCCGCACGCGCCGCAGGATGAGCACGAGCGCCCCCAGCACCAGCACGGCGGGGATCGAACGCGCCGCCGTGAAGGTAAAGCCGCCCACTTTTCCCGCGCCGAGGCTCTGTGCCACGAACGAGCTGCCCCAAATGAATGAAGTGATGAGCGGCAGGATCACTTGCTTTGTATTTCTCTTTTTCATAGCACTTGCCTGCCCCTTTCAAAGATGGTATAATTCTTAACGAAACAAGAATATCGCCTATCGTAGCAAAAAGCGCCGCGTTTGGCAAGTACCCCATGAAAATATTTTTTAATAGGAGCCTTTCCATGTATCTCTTCGATCTTGACGGCACGCTCATCGACTCCAACGGCATCTGGGCGGAGGTGGACCGCACCTTTCTCGCCCGCCGCGGCTACCCCTATACCAAGGAGTATTATGAGGGCGTGGCGCACACTATCTTTCCTCTCGCCGCCGTGTTCACCAAGGAATACTGCCATCTCTCCGAAAGCACGGATGAGATCATGGCGGAGTGGATGGAGCTGGCGAAGGACAACTACGCCCACGTCGCGCTCAAGCCACATGTGCGCGAGTATCTGGAAAAGCTTCTCGCACAGGGCGAGCGTATGGCGGTCTTCACGAGCTGCGTCCCCGCGCACTGCAAAACGGCGCTCGCCGTCCACGACCTGAACCGCTGCTTCGAGCGCGTCATTTTCGCGCAGGAGCTGGGCATGGACAAGAGCGACCCGGCCATTTTCGCCAAGGCGACGGAGCTGCTCGGCGTCACGCTGCAGGAGTGCATTTTCTTCGACGACTCGGTCAAGTCCTGCCGCAGCGCCAAGGCGAGCGGCATGACGGTCATCGGCGTGTACGACCCGTTTTTCGAGGGCACGAAGGACGAAATGCCGCTCGTCTGCGACCGCTTCATCCGCGACTTTGGTGAAATGCTGTAAAGCATAACTGCATTACAATCGTTGAAAAGAGCGAAGCACAGGAGATTTCTGTGCTTCGCTCCTTGTTATTTTTTGGTCATGTGGACGCCGGCGGTCTTGAGCATCAGCTTTTTCGTGCCCACCTGCTCGAACGCCACCTCGATGAGCGCGTCGCCGCCCATCGGCGTGACCGAGATCACCATGCCGTCGCCGAAGGTCTTGTGGTTGACCTGATCGCCCGCGGAAAGCTGTAACGTCGGTTTGCCCGCGGCCGGCTTTGCCGCGGCGCTGACCGCGGTCTTCGCGTGCGTCGGGCGCGCGACCGTGCCGGAAAAGCCGGTCGTCACCGAGCCGCCGCGGCTGCCGTAGCCGCTGCCGAAGCCCGAGCTTCGACCGAAGCTGCCGTAGCCGTCGGCATAGTCCTCGTCGTAGCGGCTGCGCGGCTCCGCCGAGGGCTTCGAGAGCCAGTTGACGTTCTCGGCGGGGATCTCGCTCAAAAAGCGCGAGGGTGCGTTCGGCGTCGTGCGGCCGAAAAGCCTACGCTGCCGCGCGTTCGTCAGCGTCAGCTTTTCCTTGGCGCGCGTCATGGCGACGTAGCAGAGGCGGCGCTCCTCCTCCAGCTCCTCCTCGTCGCCGACGGCGCGATTTCCCGGGAAAATACCCTCCTCCATGCCAACGACATAGACGCAGGGAAATTCCAGTCCCTTGGCGCTGTGCATCGTCATGAGCGTCACGCAGTTGTCGGTCGAGGCGCTGTCAAGGTCGGTATAGAGCGCGATCTCGTTGAGGAAGCCCGCGAGCGTCGCGTCCTCCGGCTCGCCGTCGAGGAAGGCGAGGATGTTGGACTTGAGCTCCTGCACGTTCTCCAGCCGCCCGCGGCTCTCCATATCGCCCTTGTCCTCCAGCGCGCGGAGATAGCCGGACTGCTCGCACACGAGGTCGTAGAAGTCCGCAAGCTCCGTGTCTCCCGCCGCGTCGTGCAGCGCGTCGATCATGGCGGCGAATTTCTCCAGCCGCGCCGCGGCGGTCTTGAGCGCCGCGTACTCCCCCGCCGCGCGGAGGACCGTCATCATCGGCACGCCCTGCTCGGCGGCCAGCGCCTGCACACGCTCGACGCTCGCATTGCCGATGCCGCGGGCGGGTGTATTGATGATGCGCCGCAGCCGCAGATCGTCCGCGGGATTGTTGATGAGCGCGAGGTAGGCCAGCATATCCTTGACCTCGGCGCGGTCAAAGAATTTCATGCCGCCGACGACCTGATACGGGATGCCGTTGCGCTTGAGCGCGTATTCCAGCGCGTTCGACTGCGCGTTCATGCGGTAGAGCACCGCGTTGTCGCGCCAGCTCTTGCCGCGGTTGAAGTCCGTCATCATGCCGGAGACGACAAAGTTCGCCTCGTCCTGCTCGTTGAACACGGTCTTGATGGTCACCTTTTCACCGCTGCCCGCGTCGGTCCAGAGCGTCTTGCCCTTGCGCCCGACGTTGTTCTTAATGACGGCGTTCGCCGCGTCGAGGATGTTCTGCGTGGAACGGTAGTTCTGCTCGAGACGGATCGTGCGCGTACCCTTGTATTCCTTTTCAAAATTCAGGATGTTGGAGATGTCCGCGCCGCGGAAGCGATAGATGCTCTGGTCGTCGTCGCCGACCACGCAGATGTTGCGATGGCCGTCCGCAAGCAGCCGCACCAGCTCGTACTGCATCCGGTTCGTGTCCTGATACTCGTCGATGAGGATGTAGCGGAATTTGCGCTGGTAGTACGCTCGTACATCCGGCTCGTTTTGCAGCAGGCGCACCGTGTGGAGAATGAGGTCGTCGAAGTCCAGCGCGTTCGCCTCGCAGAGGATGCGGTCATAGCGCTCGTAAATTTTGGCGACGCGCTCGCGCTTCCAGTCGCCGCTGCCCGCCCACTTCTTCGAGAAGTCCTGCGGCGAGAGCAGCTCGTCCTTCGCCTTGGAGATGACCGCGAGCACCTCGCGCGGAGAAAAGGTCTTTTCGTCCAGATCCATCTCCTTGAGAATATCCTTCACCACGCGCTTGCAGTCGTCGGTATCGTAGATGGTAAAGTCGTTGGAGAAGCCGCGCTTATCAATGTCGCGGCGCAGAATGCGCACGCAGGCCGAGTGGAAGGTCAGCGCCCAGATGTCGCCCGCGCCCGCGATGCCGAACGCCTCCAGGCGCTCGCGCAGCTCCTTCGCCGCCTTGTTCGTAAAGGTCACGGCGAGCACCTGCCACGGCGCCGGCGGCTCCACCGCGCAGAGCTGCCGCATCCGGCGGCGCTCGTCTGCGGTCGGCTGAGCGGGATAATTCTCAAGGAAAGCGAGATCGTCCTCCGACGCACCGGCGGGGACCTCGCCGCAGTCGCTCCCGCGGCCATAGGTCAAAAGATTTGCGATGCGGTTGATGAGCACGGTCGTCTTGCCGCTGCCGGCTCCCGCGAGCAGCAGCAGAGGTCCCTCCGTCGTCAGGACGCCGCGCCGCTGCTCCGGATTCAGCTTTGCAAAATCCCGCGCAATGCACGCGCGGCGCGCCGCGCAGAAGCGGGAAGAAAAATCACTCATGCGTTCCACCTGTTTTCTCAAAATTCTCCTTGATTCTACCGCATCTCCCCTCCCCGGTCAACCGTTTTTCCCTGAATTTTGCAAAGAAATAAAAAATTTGTTCTATTTTCTATTGACAAGCACGTTTGTTCGATTTATAATGCGATTAGAACAAGAGTTTCAGAATGATTCGGAGGGTATGAACATGGCTGCTTCCACGACGATCTTTGTGCTGCTCGGCATCACTGCCGTCACGGCAAATCTGATGAAGGTCATCACCTATCTCGACCAGCCGCGCCGCAAGACGCGCCGCGTCCGTGCACGCGGATAACGGTATGGAGCTTCTGGATAAGCTCTCCGTTTTAGCGGACGCTGCCAAGTATGACGCGGCCTGCACCTCCTCGGGGGCCAAGCGCGGCTTTGAGCATGGCAAGATCGGCTGCACCTCATCCGGCGTCATGGGCTGCTGTCACAGCTTTTCCGCGGACGGACGGTGCATCACGCTGCTCAAGGTACTGCTCTCGAACGACTGTATGTACGACTGCAAATACTGTGTCAACCGGCGCACGAACGAAACGCGCCGCGCGACCTTCACGCCCGAGGAGCTTGCCGACCTGACCATCCAGTTCTACCGGCGCAACTATATTGAAGGGCTCTTTCTCTCCTCCGGCGTGCTGCGCTCGCCGGATTACACAACGGAGCTGATGATCCGCGCACTGTCCATCCTGCGCCGCGAATACCGCTTCAACGGCTACATCCACGCCAAAGCCATCCCCGGCGCCTCGCCGGAGCTGGTCGAGCAGCTCGGGATGCTCGCCGACCGCCTGAGCGTCAACATCGAGCTGCCGAGCGAAGCGTCGCTGCGCGCCCTCGCGCCGAACAAGACAAAAGCCGCCGTGCTGCGGCCCATGCGCTTCATCGCGGACCGCGGACAGGAAAACCGGCGCGAGCTGGTCAAATACCGTCACGCGCCGCGCTTTGCCCCCGCGGGGCAGGCCACGCAGATGATCGTCGGTGCGACCGGAGAGAGCGACCGCCACATCCTGACGCTGACGCAATCGCTCTATGACACCTATCACCTCAAGCGTGTTTTCTACTCGGCCTATGTGCCGGTGGTGGAAAATACGCTCTTACCGTCTCTGGATACCAAGCCGCCTCTTCTGCGCGAGCACCGACTCTATCAGGCGGATTGGCTGCTGCGGTTCTACGGCTTTCGCGCCGGCGAGCTGCTCGACGAAGGCCAGCCGGACTTTGATCCGCTGCTCGATCCCAAGTGCTGCTGGGCGCTGCGGCACCCCGACTTCTTCCCGGTCGAGGTCAACCGCGCGGATTACGAAGCGCTGCTGCGCGTTCCCGGCATCGGCGTGGTAAGCGCGAAGCGCATCCTTGTCGCGCGCCGCGGCGGGGCGCTGCGCGCCGAGGACCTCAAAAAGCTCGGCGTCGTGCTCAAGCGGGCGCAGTATTTTCTCACCTGCTCTGGCCGAAGCACCGCACCGCTGCGGCTCTCGCTCGAGGGGGTCCGGCGCAATCTGACCGCCACGGAGCGTGCCTCGCTCTCGGCGGGACCGCTCGACCAGCTCTCACTCTTTGAGCCGGCATAATGAGGAGTTATTTATGACATGGCGCGAGGTCGTTTATGAATACGACGGCAGCTTCGATGGACTTCTGTGCTGCATCTACGAAAGCTACACGCAAAAACAGCTCCCCGCCGCGTTTTTCCGCACCGGAGAGCTCGAGCCATGCTTGTATGAGGTCCGTGCCGTCACGACGGATGCGGCGCACGCACGCCGCGTATACGAAGGCTTCCGGCGCTTTTCGCCGGAGGTCGGACCATTTTTGCGCCGCGCGTACTGGACATGCCTGCCCGAAAAAGAGCTTGCCATCTATCGCTTTGCCGCCAAGCTCTACCGCGAGGGAAAGCCGCTGCTGCAGCGCCTTTCCGATGAAACGTACCATCCCTTGCTGCGCGCTGTGCGGCAGCTGAACGGCGAGCTGGAGCAATACCGCGGCTTCGTGCGCTTTTCCGACATCGGCGGCGTGCTCGCCGCGGAGATCGAACCGAAAAACCGCGTTCTGCCGCTTCTGCGCGGTCACTTCTGCCAGCGCTGCCACGATGAGACCTTTTTCCTCTATGACCGCACGCACCGCGAGGCGCTCTTTTATGCCGACGGTCATTCTGCCATCGTATCGCTGGAGGAGTTCGTCATGGCTCCGCCCGACGAGGCGGAAAAGCGCTATCGCCGGCTCTGGCGCTGCTTTTACGATACCATCGCCATCCGCGAACGGGAAAATCCGAAGCTCCGCATGTCGCACATGCCGAAGCGCTTCTGGCCGCTTCTGACGGAGCTTCAGTCCGATCCGGACGCTATCCCTCCGTCTCCATCGCCGTGCGCAGCTTTTGCAGCGCCCGACGCTCCAGCCGCGATACCTGCACCTGCGACACGCCAAGCACCCGCGCCGTCTGCTCCTGCGTCAGCGCCTTGAAAAAGCGCAGCAGGATCGTCATGCGCTCCCGCTCCGGCAGCAGGTCGATCGCCGCGCGAAGGGAAAGCTGCTCGATCAGGCTCTCCTCCGGGCTTTCCGTGCCGAGAAGCGTTTCCAGCGTCAGCCCGTCGCCCATCTCCTGCTGAAAGGACTCCGGCGCGGCAGAGGCAAGGTCGGCATCCGCGATCTCCTCGACGCTCAAGCCGGTCTCCTCCGCAAGCTCAGAGAGGACAGGCTCGCGTCCGAGTTGCACCCGCAGCTTCTCCCGCGCACTATAGATGCTCTGCGACCGCTCGCGCAGGGTCCGGCTCACCTTTATCGCGCCGTCGTCACGGAGGAATCGCCGTATCTCTCCCGCGATCTTCGGTACGGCGTAGGTGGAAAACTGCGTTCCATATGTAAGGTCAAATCCCTTAACAGCCTTTAGAAATCCGATGCAGCCGAGCTGATAGAGGTCCTCCGTCTCCACGCCGCGGCCATTGTAGCGGCGCACGACGCTCCAGATCAGGCCGGTATTCTCCCGCAGTACACGCTCGCCGGCTTCCTCGTCGCCGCTCTGCGCCGCTTCGAGCAGGGCAAAGGTCTCGGCTGTGCTCATGCGCGGCCCGCGCGCTGCGCGATCCTTTTGCGCATGGTCACGACGGTCCCCTTGCCCGGGCGGGAGCGGACCTTGAGCGTATCCATGAAGCTCTCCATGATGGTGAAGCCCATACCGCTGCGCTCCTCGCCTCCGGTCGTAAAGAGCGGCTCGCGTGCTTTCTCCACGTCCGCAATGCCGCGTCCCCAGTCGTATACTGCGATCTCCAGCACACCGCCGTCCAGCAGGCGCACGCGAACCACGATCTTTCCAAGCGTATCGGGATAGGCGTGAACGATGGCATTTGTCACCGCCTCGCTCACCGCCGTCTTGATGTCGCCGAGCTCGTCGAGCGTCGGGTCGAGCTGGGACGCAAAGGCCGCGACCGCGCTGCGGGCAAAGCCCTCGTTCGTGCTGCGGCTGAGAAACTCCAGTTTTATGTAGTTGCTGCTCTTTTTCATATCCTTCCTCCTTACTGCATTGTGACCAGACGCGGCACCCCCGCCGCGTCGAAAACCTTTCGGGCCTGCGCCGGCACGCCGGTAACGATCAGACTTCCGCCGAGCGCCGCCATGCGGCGGTGTGCGCGCAGCACCACGGCGATCCCGGAGGAATCCATGAAGGACACTCCCGAAAGGTCCATCGTCAGCGACAGCGGCAGCGCCGCGTCGAGCGCGTGGTCGATCTGCTGCATCGCGCCGTGCGCGCCGTGGTGATCCAGATCTCCGCTGATCGCAAGCGTCATCTCTCTTCCGTTTGTTCTTGTCAGAACCTCCATGTCCCGACCTCCTCTTGCTCGTTCTGCACCTCTGTGCGCTTTCAGTATAGCCTGTCCGCGGCCGTTTTTTTGTCGAAAGAATGTGCCATTCCGTTTCTTTTTGCCTGTTCTGTCTTTTTTTCGTTTGCTCTTTTCCCATCGGACATTGTAAAATGCTGCTATCATATCAAGGGCCGAACGGCCTGATATAAGGAGGCAGTGCCATGCGCAGAAACGACCGCGAGATCACCGACAGCCGGGAGATCCTCTCCATTGTCAATGAATGTAAAGTTATTCGCCTTGCCATGCTTGATGAACAGGGACTCCCCTACATCATCCCGCTCAATTTCGGCTACCGCTTTGCGGACGGCGTTTTTACCTTCTACTGCCACAGCGCCAGGGAAGGTCACAAGCTCGAGCTGCTGCGCCGCGACCCGCGCGTATCCTTTGAAATGGACTGCCGCGGCGAGCTGCAGTCCGCCGACCACGCCTGCGGCTACGGCTACTACTATGCCTCCGTCATCGGCAGCGGCACGGCAGAGCTCATTGAGGGTGCGGAAAAGCTCGATGCGCTCTCCGCGCTCATGCGCCACATGGCAGGCCGTGAGGATACCTTTACGGAAGAGCAGGCACGCGGTGTGGCGGTTCTCGCCATCCGAGTCAGGTCGCTGAGCGCAAAGGCAAAAAAGCATTGAGAAAGCGCAGGGAGTCTCCCTGCGCTTTCCCGATATGCTCTTTGTTCTGACGGTACGGTGGTTTTACTTCCGGCTCTGTGCCAGAACCTCCCAGTAATCCTTGTAGTTTGCCTGCAGCAGCTCCGGGGTGTTGAGGCCGTAGGGGCACTTTGCTATGCAATGTCCGCAGTGCCTGCACTGCTCGATTTGGTGCATTCTGGCCTGCCATTCCTCGGTGAGCCACGCCTGCGCCGGCGCGCGGCGCAGCATCAGCGACATACGCGCGCACTGGTTGATCTCAATGCCCGCGGGGCACGGCATACAGTAGCCGCAGCCGCGGCAGAACTCGCCGCAAAGCTCCCGGCGGTCGCGCTCGATCGTTGCGCGGCGCTCGTCCGTCAGCTCCGTACCCTCGCGGATGCACTGCAAAAACTGATCCAGCTCGCTCTCCCGCTGCACACCCCAGATGGGCACCACATTTTCCTGCGCCGCCATCCAGGCCGCCGCGGTCAAGCCGTCGCGGAGCAGGCCGCCGGCCATGCCCTTCATCGCAATAAAGCCCATGCCGTGCGCGCGGCAGCCCTCGACCAATGCGAGCTCCTGTTCCCCGGCAAGGTAGCTGAACGGGAATTGCAGCGAGGCGTATAACCCGGAGTCGATGGCCTCCTGCGCCACCGCAAGGCGATGGTTCGTGATGGAAATGTGGCGGATCTTCCCCTGCTTTTTTGCCTCGAGCGCCGCGTCGTACAGACCGTCCTCGCCGCCCGGCTTCGGACAGAAGGCCGGATTGTGGAACTGGTAAATGTCGATGTAGTCGGTCTTGAGTGTGCGCAGGCTGGTCTCAAGGTCGCGCCAGAAGCCCTCGGCGGTCTGCGCGCCGGTCTTGGTCGCCAGCACGATCCGGTCGCGCATCCCGGAAAAGGCTGCGCCGACCTTCTTCTCGCTGTCGGAATACGCGCGGGCGGTGTCGAAGAAATTGATGCCGCCGTCGCAGGCCTTGTGCAGCAGCTTCACCGCCTCCGTCTCGCTGATGCGCTGAATGGGCAGGCAGCCGAAGCCGTTCTTTTCGATCACAAGGCCGGTGGAGCCGAATTCGATCTTCTGCATAGGTGTCACCCTCCTTTGATAGTAAGGTAAGTATAACAAAAGAACGGGGACTTGAAAAGCCCTCATTTTGCCGTGGACTTTCCCACAGCTCTGTGCTATCATAAAAGTATCCATACTGGCAAGCCGGAATTTGAGAGGAGGACTTTTATGGGAGAGATCATCTATGAAGCGTTAGCGCAATATATCACAATCTTCTTTTTCGTCGTTATGGTCCTTCCCGCTGTCATTATTTTTTGTGGTTATCTGATCTATATCGTTGTCATGTGTATTAAGGAAATGAAAAAGAAATAACCGCACGCCTTATATGGTAAACGCCCTGCCGCGGGAGGTCCTGCGGCAGGGCGTTTTGGATGTCTTTTACTTCTTCATCGCGGCGGCGGAGGCGTTGAGCTTCTCGATGAGAGCGCGGAGCTTGGCCGCGTCCTCGCGAGCGCCGTTGACGACGGCCTCGGGAGCCTTGGCGATAAAGCCCTGATTCGAGAGCTTGTTCTCAATGCCGGCGAGCTGCTTTTCCGCATTCGCCTTTTCCTTGGCGATGCGGGCCAGCTCCTTCTCGAAGTCCACCAGCTCAGCGAGCGGCATCAGCACGCGCGCGGCATGGGTCACGACCTCGATCGAACCGTCCGGCGTGGGGATATTCGCGTCGGCAACGGTCACGTCGCTCGCGGAGGCGAGGCGCTTGAAGAACGGAATGCCGCGCGCAAAGGTGTCCGCGTGCGCGGTGGCGATGGTGTAATGCACCTTCTTCGAGGGCGCGACGTTCATCTCGTTGCGGCGGGCGCGGATGGCGGTGATGGCGTCGATGATGAGCCCCATCGCCTCTTCCTCCTGCGGGAAGCTGAGCTCGTCGCGGTACTCCGGCCACTTCTGCAGCATGATGAACTCGCCCTTGTCCTCGGCCGTATGCGGCAGCGCCTGATAAATTTCCTCGGTGATGAACGGCATGAACGGATGCAGCAGCTTGAGCGTTTCGATCAGCACATAGCACAGCACGTTCTGCGCGTTGATCTTCGCGCACTCGTCGTCGCCGGTCAGGCGAGCCTTGCACAGCTCGATGAACCAGTCGCAGTAGGTGTCCCAGATGAAGTCGTAGACCTTCGCGGACGCGACGCCGATCTCAAAGGCGTCCATGTTGTCGGTGACTTCCTTCACGAGCGTGTTGAGCTTGCTCAGCACCCACTTGTCCTCCAGCTCAAGCTGCTCGGGCAGCTCAACGCGGTCGATGGTGAGGTTCATCATCACGAAGCGGCTCGCGTTCCAGATCTTGTTGGCGAAGTTGCGCATGGCCTCGCACTTCTCAACGTAGAAGCGCGCGTCGTTGCCGGGAGAGTTGCCGGTGATGAGGTTGAAGCGCAGCGCGTCCGCGCCGTACTTCTCCGCCATCTCCAGCGGGTCGATGCCGTTGCCGAGGGACTTGGACATCTTGCGGCCCTTGTCGTCGCGGACGAGGCCGTGGATGAACACCGTCTTGAACGGCTCCTTCTTCATCTGCTCCATGCCGGAGAAGATCATGCGCGCGACCCAGAAGAAGATGATGTCGTAGCCCGTGACCATGACGGACGTGGGATACCAGTACTTGAGGTCGGCGGAGTCCAGATCGGGCCAGCCGAGCGTGGAGAACGGCCAGAGTGCGGAGGAGAACCAGGTGTCGAGCACATCCTCCTCGCGGGTGAGGTGCGTGCTGCCGCACTTTTCGCACTTGCTCGGGTCCTCGCGGCTGACATTGATGTGGCCGCAGTCGTCGCAGTACCACGCGGGGATCTGGTGACCCCACCACAGCTGACGGGAGATGCACCAGTCATGCACGTTCTCCATCCAGTTGATATAGGTCTTGGTGAAGCGCTCGGGCACAAACTTGATGGTGCCGTCCTGCACGACGCGGATGGCCTCCTTGGCAAGCGGCTCCATCTTCACGAACCACTGCGCGGAGATGAGGGGCTCGACATCGTTGTGGCAGCGGTAGCAGGTGCCGACGTTGTGGGAGTACGGCTCGGTCTTGACAAGGTAGCCCTGCTCCTCAAGGTCCTTGACGATGGCATTGCGGCACTCGTAGCGGTCCATGCCGTTGTAGGGGCCGCCGTTTTCGTTGATGGTGCCGTCGTCAGCGATGACGCGGATGACCTCAAGGTTGTGGCGCAGGCCGACCTCGAAGTCGTTCGGGTCGTGGGCGGGGGTCATCTTGACCGCGCCCGTGCCGAAGCCGATCTCGCAGTACTCATCGCCCACGATGGGAATTTCGCGGTTCATGATCGGCAGGATGCACTTCTTGCCGATGAGGTGCTTGAACTTCTCGTCCTCGGGGTTGACCGCGACGCCGGTATCGCCCATCATCGTCTCGGGACGGGTGGTAGCGACGACAATGTCGCCGCTGCCGTCGGCGAGCGGGTAGCGGATATACCAGAGGTGACCGGGCTTATCAACGTACTCGACCTCCGCGTCGGAGAGCGCCGTCAGGCAATGCGGGCACCAGTTGATGATGCGGCTGCCCTTATAAATGAGGCCCTTATCGTACAGCTCGCAGAAGGTCTCGCGCACGGCCCTGGAGCAGCCCTCGTCCATCGTGAAGCGGGAGCGGGACCAGTCGCAGCTCGCGCCCATCTTCTTCTGCTGCTCGACGATGCGGTTGCCGTACTTTTCCTTCCATTCCCACACGCGCTGAAGGAACTTCTCGCGGCCGAGGTCGTAGCGGGTCAGGCCCTCCTTGGTGCGCAGCTCCTCCTCGACCTTGATCTGCGTGGCGATGCCCGCGTGGTCGGTGCCGGGAAGCCACAGCGCCTCATAGCCCTGCATCCGCTTGAAGCGGGTCAGGATATCCTGCAGCGTCGCATCCATCGCGTGGCCCATGTGCAGCTGGCCGGTGACGTTCGGTGGCGGCATGACGATGGAAAACGGCTTCTTGTCGGGGTCCGGGGTCGCCTTGAAGCAATCGTGGTCCATCCACATCCGGTAGATGCGGCCCTCGACCTGCTGGGGCTCATACACTTTCGGTAGCTCTTTCATTGGTTTTCTCCTGTCTTTATGGTAAATTTCTGATTTTTAATGCTTGAAAAGCTGATACTTGGCCTTCATGAGCTGCTTTTGGCGGCGCTCGGAAATGTCGTAGTATTCCACGGTCTTATCGCCCTTGAGCCAGCGATCCATGCAGCTGCGGAACTCCTCGACCGTGCCCTCGCGGAGCGCGTCCTTGGGCAGCGCAAGGTACTGCCTGGAGCGTCCGCCGCCGCGGCAAAGCTCAAAAATGCGGTCGCTCTCGGTCACGCGGTTGAGATTTTGGAAGTCCCACTCGCCGACCTTGCCGTCCTCGTTGTAAATTTCAACGGCGGGGCTGTCCTCGGTGATCTCAATGCGCAGCACCTTATTCAGGTCGGCGTAGGTCTGATCCCTCCGCCCGCGGTAGAGCAGCTTGAGAAACGCCTTGGGGTTGCCGCTCGTGTAGTCCAGATAGCCCTGCTGAAACAGGATCACGCCGACGACCAGCGCCGCGACCTGCACGGCCTCCGTCATGTCCTTATGCTGGAATACGACGATCAGGACACACAGCACGACCGTCGCCGCGCACAGTATGACAGCCCTCGTCCAGTTGCGCTTGCGGTTGCTGACGTGGCGCAGCAGAATCTCCTGCTCGGCGGCGAGGTCGTAGTCGCTCGCCTTGGCTTCAAATACGAATTTCATCTTCTCTCTCCTGTTATCGTTTTGATTTTCGCTCAGATATATTCCACCGTTTTGCCGGTCTTGGCCTCGATGAACGCGCGGAAGTCCGCGCTGTCGCCGACCACAAAGCGATCCTCCGGCAGGATATAGGCGTGCAGCTTGTCCACAAAGAGGAAATAGCGGTCCCGATAGTGATACAAGCGCTCGAACGCATGATACGGCACCGATGCCGCGGCTTTGCTGCTGCTCTGCGCCAGCCCCTCGTCGCTGAATTTTATGGTCAGATTCTCGACCTGAAGCGACTGCTTTCTCGCCCCCCATGCGTTCAGGCGGTTGCGGAAAAAGCCGAGCACCAAACACAGCCCACCAAAGAGCAGCAGCGTTGCGGTAAGATCGGATATTTCCCGGTCTGACCACAGCATCAGGATGCCGGAAAGGAACGCAAACAGTCCAACCGCGAAGCCGAATACGGAAATGATGCGGCTGCTCCATTTGCGCGTTGTCTTACCTGCGAGCTTGCTCAGCGCACGGAAATCCTCCTTCCGGTAGCTGTGGTCAAAGCGCAGCACAAAGTAGTCCATAGAGCCTTCCTTTCAAAGAAAAACGCCCTGAGCATTTCTGCTCAGGGCGAACCAAAAAGTCCGTGTTACCACCTGAATTCCCGCCGTTGGGCGGACACTCGCGACTCTGTAACGGGAGTTCCCGTCCGGCCTACTGCATCGTTCAGCCCGGCTGCTCCGCGGTGACTTCGGCGGCCCGCTCACGAGGGACTTGCACCATCCGCCCTCTCTCTGCGCTTCGTGAGCCGCGTACTCTTCCGCTTCCTTGCATTTTCGGCTGTTATTATATGCAATATTGACCGATTTGTCAAGACATCTTGAGAATCTCGCGCTTGAGCCGCGCGATGATGCGCTTTTCCAGTCTTGAGATGTAGCTTTGCGAAATGCCGAGGTAGTCGGCGACCTCCTTCTGCGTCTTTTCCTCCCGCCCGCCGAGGCCGAAGCGCAGCGTGATGATCTCGCGCTCGCGCTCGGAAAGTCGGCTGACCGCGGTCGTCAGCAGCTGGCGGTCCACGTCGTCCTCGATGGGGCGAAGCACCGTGTCGCCGTCCGTGCCGAGAATATCCGAGAGCAGCAGCTCGTTGCCATCCCAGTCCGTGTTGAGCGGCTCGTCAAAGCTGACCTCCGCCTTCTGATTGGCGCTTTTGCGCAGATACATGAGTATTTCGTTCTCGATGCAGCGCGAGGCATAGGTCGCGAGCTTGATGTTCTTGTCGCTGCGGTAGGTGTTGATCGCCTTGATGAGCCCGATGGTGCCGATGGAGATAAGGTCCTCGATGTTGATGCCTGTATTGTCAAAGCGGCGGGCGATGTAGGCGACGAGACGGAGATTGTGCTCAATGAGGATCTGCCGCACCTCAAAGTCGCCCTCGTCGAGCCGCGCGATCATCTGTGCCTCCACGTCGCGCGAGAGCGGCGGCGGGAGCGAATCGCTGCCGCCGATGTAGAAGATCCCCGCGCGCGGCAGCAGCCCGTGCCGTGCAAGCCACGCGCAAAGCCTATTCCAAAGCCGCCTGAACCAACTCATGTGCCCCCTCCTGTTCCTCCATGCGCCATACGCCCTGAAAGCCGTTGTCGCCGTAAATGTCCGGCGAGACGGCGACCAGCCGCCGTCCCAGGTCCCTGCCGTTCACGCGAACGCTGTCGCAGTAAAACGCCCGCAGCGTCCCGCTGCCGCCCGCTGTCGTGCAGGAAAGCGTTATGTAACCCTCCTCGCGCTCCGGCAGCAGCGCGCGCAGGGCGCTCTGCCCGATGACCGGAACGCTCTCCCCAGTGAAGGGATCGGTGAGCAGATTGCCGCTGTCGTGCAGCAGTCGAAGCGTGACGGTCTTCCCGCCGCGTGTGAGCCTTACGCGCAGCAGCTCCCCGCCGTCGTGCCGCGCTCCGCCGCGAAAAACAGTCGAGAGCAGCAGATAGGTCACGCCCATCGCGCCGAGCAGCACGCCCCACGGAAGCTGTGCAAAGATCACGCCGCGCGCGACGCGCTCCAATGTGCCGCAACATTGGCCGAGCAGCAGCACGCCTCCGCCGAGAGCGCAGGAGAGCAGCAGCGTCAGCAGTCCCAGCTTGAGCGCCCGCCCCGTGCCGCGGAAGGCGAGCAGCGCCATCCCGACGAACGCCGCAGCGGCCAGCCACGGCGAGCACGGCAGAACAAGCCGGAGCACGGCGTAGGCCGCGCCGAAGGCAGCCGCACCGAGGAGCCGCAGCCGCGGCACCGTCCGCCCCGCGAGCCGCGCCGCCGACAGCAGCAGCAGATAGTCCGCCGCGCCGTTCACCAGCGCCGCAAGATCCCAGTAGACCACCATGCCGGTCACCCCCCTCCATGCCGTCAGCATACCACAGCGCGGACGCGGAAAAAGGACGAAACAGGGCCGTCCGCACAAAATGTACGGACGGCCCTGCATTCAATTCTCATTATACAAGAAACGGAATGACCATGCTCGCGAGCAGCGAGACGATCATCACGACCACCAGAATGAGCGCCATCGCGCGCGTTTTCTTATTCATCGGCTTTCTCCTCCCGTTCGAGAATCTTCTTAATGCCCTTCTCTGCCTTGGCGCGCGGCAGCATCACCTCATGGCCGCAGCCGGTGCATCTGAGCTTCACGTCCATACCCACGCGTGTGATCTCAAAGATCTTCTCGCCGCAGGGGTGCGGCTTTTTCATTTCGACCCTGTCACGGAGCCTAATGTCCATCGGCATTCTTGATCGCCTCCCAGTATTTCGCCGCGGCCTGCTCGACCTTATTGTCGCCGTAGCGATAGTAGACCGCGTTTTTGATCGGGTCGGGCAGGTATTGCTGCTTCACCCAATGGTTCGGGAACTCGTGCGGGTACTTGTAGCCCTGCTTGCGCTCGAGGCCCGTAGAGTCCGCGTGAACGTTTTGCAGCTCGCGCGGAATATCGCCGGTCCTGCCGTGCCTGACGTCGGCCCACGCCGCGTTGATGCCCTCGACCACGCTGTTGGATTTCGGCGCGGTGGCAAGCAGGATCGCTGCCTGCGCCAGCGGCAGCTGCGCTTCGGGAAGTCCCAGCTGCATCGCGGTATCCACGCAGGCCTTCACGATGGCGACCGCCTGCGGGTATGCCATGCCGATATCCTCGCTCGCCGAGCACAAAAGCCGGCGGCAGGGCGTCACGAGGTCGCCTGCCTCAAGGAAGCGCGCAAGGTAATGGAGCGCCGCGTCCGGGTCGCTGCCGCGCAGCGACTTCATCAGCGCCGACGCCATGTCGTACATCGCGTCGCCGCCCTTATCGTAGCGCATCGCGCTGCGCTGCGCCACCTGTAAGGCGTCTTCGCTTGTCAGCAGAAGCTCGCCGTCCTTTGTCTCCGCCGCCTCATAAAGCAGTTCGCAGGCGTTGATGGCCTTGCGCACATCGCCGCCGCATTGCGTGGCGATCTGCATGGGCACGCCCTCCTCCCACGCAAGCGGGAGCGGGCTGCGCTCCTTGAGGATGCCGAGCGCCCGCTCAACGGCGGGCAGCAGCTCGCGCGGCTCGACATGCTTGAACTCGAACACCGTCGAGCGCGAGAGCAGCGCGTTGTAAACATAGAAAAACGGATTCTCCGTCGTGGACGCGATGAGCGTGATGGAGCCGTTCTCCATGAACTCCAACAGGCTCTGCTGCTGCTTTTTGTTGAAATACTGGATCTCGTCGAGATAGAGCAGGATGCCCCCGGGCGCCATCAGCGTGCCGACGCTCGCGATGATATCCTTCACATCCTGTAAGCTCGCGGTCGTCGCGTTGAGCCGGTAGAGCGTTTTATTCGTCTTGTTGGCGATGATGTTGGCGATGGTCGTTTTTCCCGTGCCGGAGGGACCGTAGAAGATCATGTTCGCGCTCGTGCCCGCGTCGATCAGACGGCGCAGCACGCCACCCGGTCCGATCAGATGGCGCTGGCCCACGACCTCGTCCAGGCTCTGCGGGCGAATTTCGTCCGCAAGCGGTCTTGTGCTCATGCTCTCCCCTCCTCAATTGCTGCGGCTGCATTTCTCCGCGTCGATGGCCAGCACGACCATCAGCGCGTGCAGCGCGTCGGCGGGGTCCGCCACGTCGATGACGTAGGTGTCCGTCCAGTGGAACAGCTCCTTGCCGATCGTCGCGACCGTGCCGCGCGAGGCGCTGACGATGGTGTAATCCCATTCCATGAACTGCCCCTCGACCGCCCAATCGCTGCCCTCCACGGTGAAATGCGGCACAAAAAACGTAAATTCCTTTTTGATCGTGCCGATGCAGCGGTCGAATTCATACAGGTCAAATTTCGGCAGGAAGGTCAGCACACGCTGCTGCACTGTGCCGATGTGCTCGCCGGCGGCGTTGAGGATATGTAAGCAATGGCCCCACGCGAGCTTGCCCTCGATCGTGAAGACCGTCGCACCGTTATCGTCATAAATGTCATAGCTGTCGAACCATGAAAAAAAGCGCTGCTTGAAGAGTAAGCGCATGGCGGCACCTCCATTTCCCCGTTGCTTTTATCATAGCATATTTTTTCTCGTTTGCCCACACTTTTTCTGTCGATTTTTCGGGAAATGTGTGGTATGCTTTTGGCAAGAATGATTTGGGAGGTCGCCCCATGAAATCCAAAGCCGCTGTCCGCCGCATCATCGAGGCGCTGAAGAAGCTCTACCCCGACGCCCTGTGCTCGCTGCAATACCAAAAGGATTATGAGCTGCTTTTCGCCGTGCGGCTCTCCGCCCAGTGCACCGATGCGCGCGTGAACATGGTCACCCCCGCGCTGTACGCAAGGTTCCCGACGCTCGAGGCGTTCGCCAACGCCGGCTATGAAGAGGTCGGCGAAGCCATCAAGTCCTGCGGCTTTTACAATACCAAGTCCAAAGACCTCGTCGAGTGCGCGAAAATTCTCCTTGAAAAGTACGGCGGCAGGGTCCCCGGCACGATGGAGGAGCTGACGAGTCTCCCCGGCATCGGACGCAAGACCGCGAACCTCATTCTCGGCGACATCTACCACCAGCCCGCCTACGTCTGCGACACGCACTGCATCCGCATCACGGGCCGCCTCGGCCTCACCGACGGCAGTAAGGACCCGCTGAGCGTGGAAAAGCAGCTGCGCGCCGTCCTCCCGCCGGAGGAGTCGAGTGATTTCTGCCACCGCATGGTGCTCTTCGGCCGCGACCGCTGCACCGCCCGCAAGGCGAACTGCGACGGCTGCCCGCTGCGCGCCGACTGCGACTTCGGGAAGGCGCAGAGCAAGAAGGCATAAAACAGAAAACCGGAAAGCGTGTCTGCGATTTCGCAGGCACGTTTTTTCGTTCCCGCTCATATACTGCTTTGAACGAATCGGAACGGAGGCACGGACATGGATCAAAATACCGCTCAGCTCATTGAAAAATTCCGCAGGAATCCCGCCATGGCACAATCGCTCCTGCAATCCGGCGACGGACAGAAGCTCATGCAGATGCTCACCCGCCAGGACGGCGGCGCGGCGCTCAATCGCGCGGCGCAGAGCGCCGCGATGGGCAACACCAAGGAGCTCGCGGCAATGCTCTCGAGCCTGATGCAGAGCCCCGAGGGCATGGCGGTGATGAGCCGCATCAGCGAGAGCGCGAAAAAATAAGCGAAACGGAGGGCAGGCCGCATGAGCGAGCTGGAAGACAAACTCAATAGTCTGCTCTCTAACCAGGACGCGATGGCGCAGGTCATGCAGCTCGCGCAGAGCCTGTCGCAGTCAGGTGCGGGAGCGGCGGACAGCGGGAGCGCGGCTTCGCCTCCTCCGCCGCAGAGCGGAGCAGCGGCCGGAAATGCCATGCCGAGTGCGGGCGACCTGAATGCCATGCTCTCACAGCTCACCGGCGGGCTGGACCCCGCGCTTTTATCGCGGCTCCTGCCGGTGCTGAGCCAGATGAACCGGAACGAGAGCAGCGAGACCTCCGCGCTCCTCTACGCGCTGCAGCCCTTTCTGCGCGACAAGCGGCGCGACAAGGTCGCGCGGGCAGCGCAGCTCGCCAAGCTCATCCATCTGGCCAAGGTATTTCTGACGACGCGGGAGGAGTAGCCGTGTACAATCGTTATCTGCGCAACGATCAGGGCGTTTACACCTGCGTCCCGCAGGAGGAGCCACGCCGACCGCCGCCTCCGCATCGCGAGCCTTCCCCAAGGGAGCCGCCGCGGGATACGCCTCCTCCCCCGCCGAACGGCGGCGGACCGGAGGCCGACAGCGGCGCGTTCCGCGAGGGCATTCCGTTTCTCGACAGTCTTTTGGAAAAGCTCCATTTGCAGGATCTCGACGGCGCGGACCTGATGCTGCTGCTCCTGCTCTTCTTTCTCTTTGAGGAAAAGGCGGACGACGAGCTGCTCATCGCTCTCGGATTGCTGCTCATTCTATGAAAAAACGACTGACCGCCGGTCAGTCGTTTTCGCTTATCTCCTTGGCCGCGGCAACGACCGGCTCATAGAGCACTGTGCCGTTCGGCAGCGTAAAGTCCTCCGCGTCCACGCCGTCGTAGCTGACCGTCAGCGCCGCCATGCGGTAGACGACCGCGCCGTCGCATTCGCGCTCCGCCGCGGCAAGCAGCCCGGAGCTTACGCTGACCCAGTAGCGCTCAACATAGCCCGCGTCGTCGGGCTCGGTCTCCACATAGATGCAGTTCACACCCTCGAGCGCGCGGTAATCCGCCGCCGCGATGCGCTCCGGCGGCAGCGCGAGGATGTCCTCATAGGTCAATATTCCCTGCTCCGCGTCCTGCGTGAGCGCGGAGGCGCCGGAATAGACCTTTCGGCTGCTGCCGTACCAGATGTAGACCGCATCATCGCCGGTGATGACATGGCGGGTCTGCCCGTCCGTCTCCGTGACGTCGAGCCGCAGCCAGCCGTCCGCGGCCGCCACCGTGATGACGCTCACGCCGCTGCCGCCGCTCCAGTAGCGCTCGACCGTGATGGTGCGCGTGTAAACGCGCGGGCGCGCGAGCACCTCAATGGCGCTCTGCACTGTGTCGGGCCGGACCTCCACGCGGTCAACGGCCTCGTTGTCCACGGTGGGGCCGCTCGGCTCCGTTGTGCTCGGCTCCGGCGGCAGCACGATCTTCTCCGGCTCGCGCAGACTGCCGCGCACCATAAAGGCGACAACGAGCAGGACCAGCAGGATGCACGCGATGCCGATCGGCATCATTTTCTGTTTTCCCATCCTGCCGCCTCCTTTCCGCCGCAGTCCTTTAAGCCCTGTGATCCTCCGGCCGCTCCGCGCGCAGGCCGAAGTACCATTCGATCGCGTCCGCGATGCGCGCGCAGGCGTGACCGTCGCCGTAGGGATTGACCGCGTGGGCCATCGCCGCGTAGGCGGTGGGATCGTTCAGCAGCTCGTTTGCCAGCGCAAGGATCGCGTCACGCTCCACGCCCGCGAGCTTCACCGTGCCGGCGGCGACCGCCTCGGGGCGCTCCGTCTCGCGCCGCAGGACAAGCACCGGCTTGCCGAGTGCAGGAGCCTCCTCCTGCAAGCCGCCGGAGTCGGTCATGACCATATAGCAGCGCGCCATCAGGTTGTGCATCTCGTCCGCGCTCAGCGGCGCGATCAGATGTACGTTCCCGATGCCATCCAAATGCCGGTGGGCGCACTCCTGCACCACCGGAGAGAGATGCACCGGATAGACCAGCTCCGCCTCCGGGTGCGTCCCGGCAAGCTCTGCGAGCGCGGACATGATGTCCTCCATCGGCTGTCCGTAATTCTCGCGCCGGTGACAGGTCACAAGGATGACCTTCCTGCTCGCGTAGTCCAGCTCGTTGAGCTGTTCTGTCGTAAAGCGATAGTCCTTGCGTACCGTTGTTTTCAAAGCGTCAATGACCGTGTTGCCGGTAACGAACACGCCCTCGGTCACGCTCTCGCGCGCAAGGTTCGCGCGGTTATTCTCCGTGGGGCAGAAATAAAGGTCGGCGAGCCGCGTGACGAGCTGACGGTTCATCTCCTCGGGATAGGGCGAATACTTATCGTAGGTGCGCAGCCCCGCCTCGACATGGCCGATCTTCACCTTGTGGTAAAAGGCCGAGAGCGCGCCGGCAAAGGTCGTGGAGGTATCGCCGTGGACAAGGATCATATCGGGCGCAAAGCGGTCGATGACCTCGTCCATACCGGTCAGGCACTTACAGGTGATGGTCGAGAGCGTCTGACGCGGGGTCATAATGTCGAGGTCGGCGTCCGCCTTGAGGCCAAAGACCTGCATGACGCTGTCGAGCATCTCGCGATGCTGCGCCGTCACGCAGCAAAGGCTCTCGATGCCCTCGCGCCGCGCGAGCTCCTTGACGAGCGGAGCCATCTTGATCGCCTCCGGCCGCGTGCCGAAGACGCTCATCACTTTAATTTTCTTCATGCTTTTCTTCCTTCTCCTCCGGCACAGGCGCGGCAGACTTTGCCTGCATTTCCTCCTGCTCCAGTTCCTTTTCGTGGGCGGTCTCCGCGATCTCGCGCGGGAAAATGACGCGCGAGGCGACATAGGCCACCGCCGCGAGCGTAAGGAGCAGCAGCATTGCCTTCAGCTCGCCGCTCGTCGTGAGCACGACGGCGGACAGTCCCAGCAGACTGCTCACCACATACAGCGCCGCCACCGTCTGCTTCTGGTTGAGTCCCATATCCATCATGCGGTGGTGGATGTGCCCGCGGTCCGGCGTCATGGGGCTCTGCCCGCGCGCCACGCGGCGCACGATGGCAAAGGCCGTGTCGAAGATCGGCAGTCCAAGCACCAGAAACGGCACCGCGAACGAAACGATAGCGTAATACTTAAAGAGGCCCTGAATGGAATAGGTCGCTAAAATGTAACCCAAAAAGGTCGAGCCGGTGTCGCCCATGAACATCTTCGCCGGGTTCTTATTGTACGGCATGAAGCCGAGGCACGCGCCCGCGAGCGCCGCCATCACGATGGCGACCTGCTGCTCGGAGACAAGAATGGCAATGACGAGCATCGTCATCGCGCTGATGGTCGAAACGCCGCTGGCCAGACCGTCGAGCCCGTCGATGAGGTTCACGGCGTTCGTCACACCGACGATCCACAGCACCGTCACGGGATACTTCATCCAGCCGAGCGACCAGTAGGGCGCGTCGGAAAAGACGTTGGGGTTCGTCAGGATCTCGATCACCACGCCGTGGTACACAGCGACCAGCGCCGCTAAGATCTGCACGAGAAATTTGAATTTCGCGCGCAGCGGCGTCATATCGTCCACCACGCCGAGCACCACAATGATGACCGCACCGAGCAGAATACCCCTCATCTGATGGTCAATGTGGACAAAGAGCAGGATGCTGACCATGAAGCCGAGGAAGATCGCAAGCCCGCCCAGCCGCGGCACCGGCTTCTTGTGCATCCGGCGGCTGTCTTTCGGCACGTCGATCGCGCCGATCTTATAGGCAAACGACTTCACGAGCGGGCACATGATGAAGCTCACGACCATCGCGCACACGAGCGCGGCGCCCACCCAAAGCAAAAGCTCTTTCTGAATATCCATGTTCCCTCTTACCTAGCGACGAAGCCGACCTTCTTGTAGACCTTGCGCAGCGTCTTTTCCGCGAGGTAGGACGCCTTCTGCGCGCCGTCCTTGTAAACGCTCTCAAGGTATGCCTTGTCCGCCGTCAGGTGCTCAGCCTCCTCGCGGATGGGGCGCAGCAGCTCGATGACCGACTCGGCCACGGCGGGCTTGAAGATGCCGTAGCCCTGTCCTGCAAACGCAGCCTCCGCCTCGGCGACGGTCTTGCCGGTCGCGGCGCAGTAGATGGAAAGCAGGTTGGAAATGCCGGGCTTATTCTCTTTATCGAACTTCACGCAGGCGTCGCAGTCCGTCACCGCGCGCTTGAACTTGCGCATGATATCCTCGGGCTTATCCATCATGTAAACGCAGCCGTCGGGGTCGGATTTGGACATCTTGCTCGTCGGGTCGCCGAGGCTCATCACGCGCGCGCCCATCTTCGGGATAAACGGCTCGGGCAGCGTGAAGGTGTCGCCGTACACGCCGTTGAAGCGCTGCGCGATGTCGCGGCAGAGCTCGACGTGCTGCTTCTGATCCTGACCGACCGGCACGAGGTCGGCCTGATAGACAAGAATATCCGCCGCCATCAGCACCGGGTAGGTGAACAGGCCCGCGGTGATATTGTCCGCGTGCTTGGCGGCCTTGTCCTTGAATTGCGTCATGCGGCTCAGCTCGCCGAACTGCGTGTAGCAGCCGAGCACCCACGAAAGCTCCGCGTGCTGGGGCACATGGCTCTGAATGAACATGATGTTCTTCGCGGGGTCAAGCCCGCAGGCGATGTACTGCGCGAGCTGGTTGACCGAGCGGCGGCGCAGGTCGGCGGGATTCTGGCGCACGGTGATCGCGTGCATATCCACGATGCAGTACAGGCAGTCGTACTCCTCCTGCAGGCTCACCCAGTTCTTGATGGCGCCCATGTAGGAGCCGAGCGTCAGCTCGCCGCTGGGCTGGATGCCGCTGAAAATTCTCTTTTTGACCGGAGCGTTTGCTTCCATAATGGTTTTCCTCGTTTCTATCGTGATTGGCGCACAGGGCGCTGGAAGTGCCTATATTCTCAATTTGATATCATACCACACTTATTCTAAAAAGACAAGAGAACCTTGACAAGCGCGGGCACAAAATGTAAACTGAAGAACACTGAAATTTTTGCTTCAGGAGGTCACCCCATGTCCCTTGATATGACGTACTTCAACGAGATGGAGGCGAAGATCCCGCACGGCAAGGTCCGCACGCGCTTCGCTCCCTCCCCCACCGGCTATATGCACGTCGGCAACCTGCGCACCGCGCTCTACACCTGGCTCATTGCGCGCAACGCGGGCGGCACCTTCATCCTCCGCATCGAGGATACCGACCAGGGCCGCCTCATCGAGGGCGCGACCGACGTCATCTACCGCACGCTGGCCGAGTGCGGACTCGACCACGACGAAGGCCCCGACGTCGGCGGTCCCGTGGCTCCCTACATCCAGTCCGAGCGCCGCGACACCTACGGCAAATACGCCGAGCTGCTCGTCGAGCGCGGCGGCGCCTATTACTGCTTCTGCGAAAAGATGGAGAGCGCCGAGGATTCCGGCGAGTTCGACCGCGCGGACGATCCCTGCCGCGACCTGCCGCTTGAGAAAGCAAAGGCCCGCGTCGCCGCCGGCGAGCCCTACGTCGTCCGCCAGCGCATCCCCAAGGAGGGCACCACCACCTTCCACGACGCCATCTTCGGCGACATCACGGTGGAGAACAAAACGCTTGACGACCAGGTGCTTTTGAAGCGCGACGGCCTGCCGACCTACAACTTCGCCAACGTCATCGACGATCATCTCATGGGCATCACCCATGTGGTGCGCGGCAGCGAGTACCTTTCCTCCGCGCCGAAGTACAACCTGCTCTACGAGGCGTTCGGCTGGGAGGTCCCGACCTATGTCCACTGCTCCCCCGTCATGCGCGACAGCCAGCACAAAATGTCCAAGCGCCACGGCGACCCGAGCTATGAGGACCTCAAGGCGCAGGGCTTCCTGACGCCCGCCATTCTCAACTATGTGGCGCTCCTCGGCTGGTCGCCGCGCGGCGAGCGCGCCGAGCAGGAGTTCTTCACCATGTCCGAGCTGGCCGAGGCCTTCGACATCGCGGGCATCTCCAAGTCTCCCGCCATTTTTGACATCGAAAAGCTCACCTACTTCAACGCCAACTATATCCGCAATATGGCACCCGAGGACTTCGCCAGAGCCGCCGAGCCGTTCATCCGCCAGAGCGTGAAGAACGAGGCGTACTCCGCTTCCGAGATTGCGGCGCTGCTGCAAGCCCGCTGCGAAAGGCTCACCGACATCCCCGAGAAGGTCGATTTCTTCGACGCTCTCCCCGACTACGACCTCGCGTTCTACACGAACAAAAAGTCCAAGACCGACGCTGCGGTGTCGCTCGAGATGCTGCAGAAGGTTCTCCCAAAGCTCGAGGCGCTGAACGACTGGTCCACCGACGGCATCCACGATATGCTCATCGCGTTCGCGGAGGAGCTGGGCGTGAAGAACGCCACGCTCATGTGGCCCCTGCGCATCGCCTGCGCCGGTAAGCTCGTCACCCCCGGCGGTGCGGTTGAGATCTGCAAAATTCTCGGCAAGGACGAGACGATCCGCCGCGTGAAGTGCGGCATTGAAAAGCTCGGCGGATGAACGAACTCAGCTCCTACCTCCGGCGCACGCTCTGCGAGGCGTGGCGGAACGGTTACGGCGAGGAGGCGCGCCGTGCCGCCATCGTCGCGCCGCTGCTCACGCTCATCGGCTTCGCCGCCGCGTGGTTCTTTCCACAGCTGACCGATCACGTCATGGGCGTGCTCGAGCAGGCGATCGACAGCGCCGGTCTCAGCTCCGTCACCGAGACGCGGGACATGGCGGCCGCTATTTTTGCCAACAACCTCACCGCCGCATTCTCGGCGATCCTCTGGGGTCTTGTCCCCTTTGCCTATCTTGCGGCCTTCCCGCTCGGCTTCAACTTCTTCCTGATCGGCGCGCTGGGCGCGTACTATGTACGCAGTGGCTCAAGCCTTGGCGTCTACCTCGTCGGCATCCTCCCCCACGGCATCTTTGAGCTGCCCGCGCTCGTGCTCTTCTGCGCGGCGGGACTGTACCTCTGCTCGCGCGTGACCGCGCGCGTGCGCGGAGACAAGGAGGTCCGTATCCTGCGGACGCTCTCTGAGGTCTCGACGCTCTTCCTCTATGTCATTCTGCCGCTGCTCGCCGCGGCGGCGCTCATCGAGACCTATGTGACGCCGCGCCTGCTGGCGATGATGCTCTAATACATCCTGACGCAATGCTACAAATCAAACAGGAAGCCCGCAGCAAAAGCTGCGGGCTTCCTGTTTGTCATATTGGTTCCGGAGGATCAACCGCCGATCTCAATTGCGCGAACGATGCCGTCCTTTACATAAAGGTTCATCGTCCCGCCGTAGCTGATCGCCGCATCCACGCCGCCGGTGAACCAGCTTTGGCCGTCGCGGTTCCAGATCAGAACGCCGGAGGGCACATTGTAGGTGCGTCCGCCGTAGTTGATCGCCGTTGTGCCGACCCACGCGGAGGTGGAGACCTTGCTGAACTTGGTCAGATTGACCACAGATGTGAAGCTGCTCTCTCCCGCAACCGCCGCGACAAAGTCGCCGACCTGAACGGAATAGCCGCCTCTCTTTTCAATCGGCTTCCCTCCGCCGAGATCGATCGTGATAAACTGGTTGTAGATCGTTCCGCCGGAGATATCCGAACCGTCCGGTCTGCTCTCGGCCTTTATCACGCGGCCATAAAGCGTCGAACCATCGCCCGTGCCGCTCAGCGCGATCAGGTCGATCTGGCCGCTGCTGTTCGTGCGGGCGTAAATGATCTGGCTTTGCGGAATGATGACCTCTGTAAGCTCGGAGAGGCTCTTGAGCTCGCCGTCCACATAAATCAGCGCATTATCCGCGAGCTTTCTGCTGCCGAGCGTTCCCTCGCGGACATCCAGGTTGCCGCTCGCACCGCCGGATTTGGCCGACAGGCTGACCGTCTTATCCTTGGAGGCAGAGATGCCGACAAGCTTGCCACTATATTCGGAGTAGGTCCCGGCAATCTCGATGATGCTGCTGCCGCAGAACATTTGGAGCTTGCCGTTGGAATCCACAACTCCGACCGCATTCGCGCGGGCCGAGTTCTCACTGTCCACGGCGCCGGCCACGCTGCCGTCGCTTGTGAGCAGAAGCGTCATGGTCTTGCCTGGCTTGAATTTGCTCAGGCTCTCCTGTGCCGTGGGCAGGACGGTGAACTGCGTTCCACTCAACACCGTGATGCTGCTCGGCGCGCTGGGCGAGGGATCGCAGGCCTCATAATACACTGCCACGCGCGTATCGCAGGCATAAAGCGTGTTCGACGAGGCGTCATAGGTAACAACATCATTTCTGCGCAGGGCGGAAACGGAGCTGAGCACGCCGTTGCGGTAAACGGCGAAGTCCGTTCTGCCGCCCGTCAAAGCACTGATACCGCTCGTGGACTTATCCGCCGAAAGAATAACCGCCGCATTGCTCACCGCCGCACCTGTCGTGCTGCTTACCACGGGAACAAAGGTCAGCACCTTGCCGTCCGCGTCGAGCAGCAGGTCTCCCTTGAGTCCGTTGAGCACCGTGGCGGAGCTTGGGCGCACAAGGTCATAGCTGTTCTTCTTCCCGCCGGAGACCCGCGCGGTATTGCCGTTGAGGGCTATCAGCGTTACGCGCTCGCGCGAGACACAGTTTGCAGGGTTGTAGACCCTTGTTGTTGTGGATGTCTCACCGTCCTTATCGGTGCTGCTGCTCGTCGCCTTCGCGCCGAGCACATTGACGAACAGCTGCGCCGCCTGCGCGCGGGAAATGGCCGCGCCGCCTGCGAGCTCCACGCCCGCGCTCACGCCGGAGGCCTTGGCAAGGTCAATGTAGCCCTCCGGCCAAATGCCGCCCGAGGCCGCGTCCGCATCCGTGCGGAGCAGGCGCATGAGAATGGTCACAGCCTCGCCGTAGCTGATGGCGCGATCCGGCTGGAAGGTGCCGTCCGGCATACCCGACAGCAGCTTCTCGCCGCGCACGGCATAATTGACATAGCGCGCTGCCCAGTGACTCGCGCGCACATCGGGGAAAATCGTCACCGTTTTGTAGCGCAGCACATCGCTGCTGCCCATCAGTGTGACCAGCATCTTGCAAAATTCCGCGCGGGTGAGCTGCGCATAGGGATTGAACTGCCCGATGCCGTTGCCCTCGACCACGCCGAGCAGCCGCAGCACCTCCACGTTCTGCGCCGTCTTTTTGTCCGACACATCGGAGAAGCTGCCTGCCGCCGAGGCGGGAAGCACCACCGCCGAAAGCGTCAGCACAAGCGCGAGCAGCGCGGAAAATACTCTCTTTTTCATAGTTTTTCTCCTCTCATTCCGCCCGCAGCGCTTCCACGGGCTGGAGCTTCGATGCCTTGATGGCGGGATAACTGCCGAAGAGCACGCCCAGCGCAACGCTCAGCGCGAAGGCTGCGATGGTGACCCACGGCACGGGATAGATCGTTTGCTGGTAGATGATGCGTCCGAGCACCACGCTGCCGATCGTGCCGAAGATGATGCCGACGATGCCGCCCATGCCGCAGAGCATACCTGCCTCGATCAAAAATTGGGTAACAATGCTCGAGCGCTGCGCGCCGATGGCGCGGCGAATACCGATCTCGCGGGTGCGCTCGGTCACGGTGACGAGCATGATGTTCATGATGCCGATGCCGCCGACGAGCAGCGAGATCGCCGCGATGCCGCCGAGCACCATACCGATCATGTTGAACGACTCATTCTGGTACTGCTGCCAGTAGTCCGCCGCCAGCACCTCGTATTCGCCGCTGCCCTGCGGGACAAGTCCCTTGAGGAAGCCGCCGATGTAGGCGATGGCGGTGTTCGCCGATTCGCTGTCGCGCGCCTTGACAATGTATTCCGTGAAGCGCGCGCCGCCGAGCACGCGGCTCGCCGTGTAGGGAAAGACGGCCATGTTATCCATCTGCGTGACGCTGTTGTCGCCCTCCTTGCCGCGCGCGGCGTAGACACCCACAACGGTGAAGTTGTTGCCGTTGACCTTGATGGTCTTGCCGACCGGATCGACCGTGCCGAAAAACTGCTTGGCCATCTCCGCGCCGATGACGCAGACCTGATTATAGTTCTGAATGTCCAGATACGCAAGGTCGCGCCCCTTGGCAACGGTCAGATTGTTGCACGCGCTGTACTGGTCGGAGCCGTAGTAGAGCGTCGGCGGGCCGCTGATGAGGTTCCACTGCTTGTCGTACTCCGTCTCCATCGTGGAAGAGTTCTTTGTACCGTAGATCACAGTGGCGTTCGCCTGTCCGTTCGGCGTAATGCCGATGACATATTCCTTCAGGCCCTGGCAGTATTCGTAAAGGTCGGGGAAATAGTCCTTGCTGACATCGTTGCCGTCTGCATCGTACATCCATGAGTAGATGTTCACAGAGACGCGGTTCGCGCCCATCGCGGAAAACTGCTTCATCATCTGTGCCTTCATGCCCTCCATGACCGAAACGATGGTCATGACGGCGGCAATGCCGATGAAGATGGAGAGGATCGTCAGCGCGCTGCGGCCCTTCTTGCCGATGATGGAGCGCCACGCCATTTTGAAGGCCTGTAAAATGTTCACAGCCAATCCACCTCCTGCTGCCGGTCGTCAACGATCTTGCCGTCCGCAAGGCGGACGCAGCGCCGCGCGGTGGCGGCGATGCCGTTGTCGTGCGTGATGAGAATGACGGTGCTGCCCTCCTTATTGAGCTGCTGGAGGAATTGCAGCACCTCGTGGCCCGTTTTGGAGTCCAGCGCGCCGGTCGGCTCATCCGCCATGATGATGGGCGGGCGGGTCGAGATGGCGCGGGCGATGGCGACACGCTGCTGCTGGCCGCCGGACATCTGCGTTGGCTTATTCCTGCGGCGGTCGACAAGGCCGACGCGCTCGAGCGCGTGGACGGCAAGCTCGTGCCGGTCATCGATGCCGATGCCCTGATAGACAAGCGGCAGCTCGACGTTCTCCTGCACGGAGAGCGACTGGATGAGGTTATACTGCTGGAAAATAAAGCCGATCTCCTTGTTGCGGATGCGCGAGAGCTGCATATCGCTCAGCTCGCTCACGTCCGTTCCCTCGAGCAGATACTCGCCGTAGGTCGGCACGTCGAGGCAGCCGAGCACGTTCATCATCGTCGATTTGCCAGAGCCGGACTGTCCGACGATGGCAACGAACTCGCCCCGGTCGATGGTAAGCGAAACGCCGTCGAGCGCGCGGACCTCGCTCTCAAGGCCCTCGGAGTAGATCTTATAAACGTCTCGCAGTTCGATCAATTTCGCCATGGCGCTATCCTCAATATACCATGCCGTAATTGTCCCAGCTGGTGGCGGAGCCGGTCATATACTGCGTAAAGACCTCCGCGCCCTGCTCCACGCCGGACTTGATCTCGACATTGTTGTTGTCCTGAATACCGATCTCGACCTGCACGGGATAGAAGCCCTCGGGGATCGTCTCGTCGGAGTACGGCAGCTCGATGGCATTGTCGGGCATGCTGTCCGCCTTGAGATAGACGACCGTCGCGCTCGTGCCGTCCTCAAGTCCCACCGTGCGCACGGCCTGAATGGGCAGGACAAGGCAGTTGTCGCTCTGGCTGGCGGTGAGGTTATAGTTGATGTTGCTGTTGATTTGCAGCGTACCGTCCGCATTATCCGCCTCAATGGTGAAGGGATAGGTCGCGACACCGTTATTCACGCTGCTCGAGAGGCTCACGGAGCTGATCGTGCCGAAGCTCGGATTGCCCCATTGATTCAGATCGACGCCCATGCCGACCTTGAGGTAGCTGACGTTGCGCTCGTCCACCGTCGCGCTGATGGTGACGGTGTTCGTATCGGAGATGGTCAGCGCGGTCGCGCTGGCGGTGATCTCCTGCCCGGGTGTGATGCTCAAGCCGATGACCATGCCGTCAATGGGCGCAACGGCGTTTGCGTAGGCGGCATTTTTTTCCGCCTCCTCCAGCTCCTTCTGTGCCTTTTGCAGGCTCTGCTCCAGATCAAAGATGGTGTTCTCGGTGTTCTCGCCGTTGACCTGCACCAGCGGCTCGCCGGCAGAGACCGAGAGATAATCGATCAGATTCGTCGCAACGACCGTGCCGGCGGGAATGCTCAGCTCGCTCGTGCGGTAATAGTCCAGCTTACCCGCCTCGTAGGGATAAACGGTCTCACCGTTCACCACCACGGTCGCGGAGGCCGCCATATCCTTGGCGAGCACGCCTGCGTTCGGGACCACGATCTCGACACTGAACAGCTCCGAGCCCTCGCTCGTTACACGCTTGACCATATGTACCTTCTCCACCCTGCCGTCGATCGAGGACATCAGCGCGGGGATCGAGACCTGCACGGTCTGGCCGGCGTAAAGCTTGCTCTGATAGGCGTAGCTGTAATACTGCGTGAGGCGCATCTGCGTGTCGTCCACGAGCGTGGCGACCTTCTGTGCGCCGACCTCGTCGCCGACCGTGAGCTTCACGGTCTCAAGGAGCTTGCCGGCGTAGGGCGCGGTCAGATTGAGCTTGGCAATGTCTTTATAAGCCGCGTTGAGCTGCTTCTGGTAGCCCTCGATGTTCGTCTTTGCCTCGCGCACCTTTTTCTCCGCATCGGGAGAATCATAGGTGAAGAGCGGGTCGCCCGCGGCGACCTTCTGCCCCTCGGTCACGAAGACGTCGCCCACGGTGCCCGCGGTCGCAAGCGTGATGCTCTCGCTCTTCTTCGCCTTGACCATACCGCTGCCGTTGACCATCGAGGTGATGGAGCCGTAGTCCACAATGGCAGTGCCGATCTCCGCCTCACCCTCCTTCTTTCCGAATTTCTTAAAGAGGGTGAAGCCGACCGCAAGCACCAGTACGGCGGCAATGATGCGCCGCACGGTCTTTTTGCGTTTTTTCCTGTTTTTCGGCGGCGTAGGGCCGTTCGCTGCACCGGCAGGTGCCCCCGGCGTCTGAGCGGCAGTCTCCGCTGGCGTCGTCTGCGCGACGGGTTCCATTGTCTGTTCCATGTTGCTGTTCTTCCTTTCCCGGATTTGCTGTGTGTAATACACTTCATACAGTATAACACAGGTTTCTTAAGAAGTCTTTGCGAAATGGTTACAATTTGGATACAAATTGTAACCATTTCTCTGTGCTGTTTTTAAGACGAAATTTCTTCCTCTTTTGTTCCTGAATTTTCAAAAAAATTATATTCTTTTTTTCGCGTCTGCGCGGCGTGGAGCAGCAGGCAGACAATGAACACGCTGCTGCAATATCCGAAGACCGGATAGACAACGCTGATGAGGTCGCCGAAGCCGACGCTGCTCGCGGCGTAGCCCAGCGCTCCCAGCGCGAGAATGAACCATCCGCGCCGCTTCTCCACGCGCTCCGACCGCGCCGAGGCGTAGGTCGTGATGGCGACGGTCATGGACAGCGCCGAGCCGTACATACACAGCAGGAGCAAAACGCCGTAGACATAGCCCAGCGGGCGGCTGAGGCCGTAGGCGAGCGCCAGCATCGGCAGCTCCGCGTCCGCAGTCTCCGGCACAGCCATCACCGCAAGCAGCACACTGTAAGCGATGAGCAGAAGCAGCGCCGTGCCGAGGAGCACGCCGCGGCGCGCCGCCCTTTTGGAGGATGCCGCCTCTCCGAGCGGCGCTAAAATGCCGACCGAGCCGAAGAAATTATAGAAAGCGAAGGTCACCGCGCCGAAGGCCGCACTGCGCATGAGCGGATTGCTCCCCTCCGCCGCGCCGAAGGCCGGAAGGCTCACGCCGTACCGCGCGAGCGCCATGCCGCCGAAGATCAGCGTGAGCGCGACGATCACCGGCACGATGAGCGAAAAGGCTCCCACCGCGCCGCGCAGGCCCCGCAGCGCCACAAGCGTCACGAGCACAGCCATCAGCGTCCGGCCGAGCCACGTCGGCAGCGAGAAAAGCTGCTCGAGCAGCGCGCCGCCGCCGGCGTACATGATCGCTATGACGCCGAAGAGCAAGATCAGCTGCAGCGCAGACGACAGCTTCCGCAGCCACGCCAGCCTCTTCCACGGCACGAGCACCGCGTCCATCTCCGCGATGCCGGTGCGGGAAATGATGTACATCAGCGCCAGCCCAAACACCGCAAGCAACGCCAACGCCGCAAGCACACCGAGCAGTCCCCCGCCGCCGAACGAGCCGAAAAACTGCCACAGCTCCTGCCCCGACACATAGCCCGCGCCGAGAAAGGAGCCTGCAAAGGTCAGGCCGATGCTGCCCGCATTCCACTTCTTCTCTTCCAAATCCGATCTCCTCCGCTGTTTCTTCTGTAGACTCCGCTTATGATACCGTTTTTCGCCCGCAGCGTCAAGGGATTTCGGGCCAAAGAAACTTTACGCTTTCTACACATTTTCTTCTTGATTTTTTTGTGTAACTTGCTATAATCAAATTTGCGTTTTTTATCCATATCAAACATACAAACATTTTGAAGGAGTGAACCGGCAATGAGCAAGACCTACATTCCCGCCCACTATCACACGCCGCTGAACGTTTACGAGATGCAGCGCGCCATTGAATTCATCAAGAGTAATTTTCAGGTCAACCTGAGCAACGCGCTCAATCTGCGCCGCGTTTCCGCTCCCCTCTTCGTGGAAGAAAATTCCGGTCTGAACGATAACCTCAACGGCGTGGAGCGCCCCGTCAGCTTCGATATCCCCGACGTCGGCCACAACGCGCAGGTCGTGCAGAGCCTCGCCAAGTGGAAGCGTCTGGCGCTCAAGCGCTACGAGTTCAATGTCGGCAAGGGCCTGTTCACCGATATGAACGCCATCCGCCGCGACGAAGAGGTGGACAACCTCCACTCCATCTACGTCGATCAGTGGGACTGGGAAAAGGTCATCGATGCCGGCGACCGCAACGTCTCCTACCTCAAGCGCACCGTGCGTGACATTGTCGGCGCCATCGTCGAGACGAACGACGCGCTCGGCATCGCCTTCCCGAGCCTGCACACCAAGCTCTCCCGCGACGTGTTCTTCATCACCACGCAGGAGCTGGAGGACAAGTACCCCGACCTCACCCCCAAGCAGCGCGAGGATGCCATCTGCCGTGAGCACGGCACCGTCTTCCTGATGCAGATCGGTCTTACCCTGCACTCCGGCATCAAGCACGATGGCCGCGCGCCCGACTACGACGACTGGACGCTCAACGGCGATCTGCTGTTCTGGAACGACGTCCTGGGCCGTGCGTTTGAGATCTCCTCCATGGGCATCCGCGTCAGCCCCGAGTCCCTCGACCACCAGCTCACCGTCTCCGGCTGCGACGACCGCCGGGAGCTCCCCTTCCACAAGATGCTGCTCGCCGGCGAGCTGCCCCTCACCATGGGCGGCGGCATCGGTCAGAGCCGTCTTTGTATGCTGATGATCGGCACCGCCCACATCGGCGAGGTGCAGGTCAGCCTTTGGGACGACGACACCCTCAAGACCTGCGCGGACGCCGGCATTCTGCTGCTGTAAGCGCACATCGGAATCGAAAACAAAGGAAGCCGCGGCAATGCCGCGGCTTCCTCTTTCTCTTGTTCAGTCCTTTTCCTGAAAGGCTCGGATGTAGCGGATCAGCATTTCCGCCGTACCCTCCATGCCAAGCACGTCGCTTTTGACCGTGAGATCATAGGCGCGGGCATCGCCCCACTTCATCTCGCAGTAGTAGTTGTGGTAAGCCTTACGCTGGTGGTCGACCGTGCGGATCTCCTCGATGGCCTCCTCTGCGGAGAGCCCCTTTTTCTCCATCACGCGGCAGAGCTTGGCGTGCGGATCGCCGCCGATGAAAAGGCTGACGCGGTGCGGATCGTCCTTGAGCACCTGTTCGCCGCAGCGGCCGATGAGCAGGAAGGATTCCCCGCTCGCCGCCTTGGCGCGGATCATATCAAAGGTCTTTTCCGCCACGTTGACCTCAAGCGAATTGGAAAAGCGCCCGATGCGGCGGGAGGCAAAGAAGTTGACCGGCTTCTCGTCCATCCGGCGGATCAGCTCCTCGCTGTAGCCCTCGGAGACGATCTCCGACTCGATGGAGTCCTTATCGTAGAGCTTGATGCCGAGCGCGCGGGCGATCATGTCGGCTATGTAGTGGCCGCCGCTGCCGTGCTCACGGCCCATGGTAATGATGATCTGGTCTTTCATCGTGGTATACTCCTTTCTTCTCTCAGAGGTAGCGCAGGAACAGACACACCGTGGACACCGCCATCACGAGGATCGTGGCGGGCACGCAGTATTTGCAGTAGCGCCCCCAGCCGATGGGATAGCCGCCCTTGGCGGATACCGAGGTGCCGACCACGTTCGCGCTCGCACCGATGGGCGTCGCGTTGCCGCCGAGGTCCGTGCCGAGGGACAGCGCCCATGCCAGCACGCCCACGTCCATGCCCTCGACCGCGGCGATGGAGCGGATGACCGGGATCATCGTGGCGGCAAAGGGAATATTGTCCACAAAGGCGCTGGTGACGGCGGAGAGCCAGAGAATGATGACGACGATCGTCGCCACATGGCCGCCGCTGATGTTGGTGATAAAGCGCGCGATGATATCCAGCACGCCCGTCTTTTCCAGCCCGCAGACCGAGACGAACAGGCCGATGAAGAAGAGCAGCGTTTTATAGTCCACGCCGCGGATGACCTCGAGCACCGTCGCCTTTCCGTGCGACAGCGCCATCACAAGCAGCGTCAGCGCCGCAACGATCACGCCGATGCAGGCAACCGTCAGACCCGTCTGCGCGTGCGTTACGAGCAGCACGACCGCCAGCAGGAATACGGCAGCGCTCGCGCCGAAGGCTCTGCGGTCCGTGATGGCGCTCGACGGCTCCGGGCAGACGACCGCCCCGCCGTTCGCGCGCTCCTCACGCAGCAGCTCCTTGCGGAAGCACAGCCAGAAATAGACGGCGACAGCCGCGAAGCAGACCGCGACGATCGCGCCGGTATTTTCGATGAAGTCAAAGAACGTATAGCCAAGCGAGGTGCCGATGATGATGTTCGGCGGGTCGCCGCACATGGTCGCCGCGCCGCCGAGGTTCGCGCAGAAGATCTCCGAGAGGATCATCGGCACGGGGTCGAACTTCATCGTCTGCGCCAGTTCGAGCGTGACGGTGGCGAGAAAGAGCACGACCGTGATGCTGTCGATGAACATCGAAAGCACCGCCGAAAGGCACATGAAGCAGATGAGCAGCGGCACCACATGGTAGTGAACGAGCTTTGCGAGCGACAGGCACAGCCAGCGGAAGAAGCCCGCCTTGCCAAGCCCCTCGACCATGATCATCATGCCCGCGATGAAGAGGATGGTGGACCAGTTGATGCCCGCCGTGCTCTCCTCACCGGCTCCGTACCAGAAGTCCGCCGTGAAGAACGAGCGGAGATTGAGCGCCTCCCAGATCGCCGCGGGCGAATGCATACAAACGCCGAAGACGAGAATAAGTACCAGCGCTCCGCTGACGAGCGTGATGATGTGGCGCTCAAACTGATCGAGGATAATCAGCAGAAACATACCGAGAAAAATACAGATCGCAATGACCTGCGCAAGCATAGCAGTGACCCCCATTTCAAAAAGCAAGTGAGGGTATTATACGTCTGCCGCGCAGGTCCCGCAATCGAAAAAACACAAGATTTTGCGTCAGAAAATTAAGAAAGCCGCTATATTTGCTAATTTTCCGTTAAGAGCCTTGCCGCCCGGCAGCGCCGCCCGACCGACACGCGGGCACTGGTCTTCCATCTGCGGCGCTCGAAAAAGGCGGCAAGCGCCTGTCCTCTCGCGGCTCTTTCCTCATCTCGGGTAGCGCTGCGGGATCAGTCCCGCGCGCATGAGATAGTAAACGATGCTCGGCACGACGGCGAGCTGGAGCACGATGCCCGGCAGCGCCGTGACGAAGCTCGCGGCGATCCATGCCTGCATGGTATACTGTCCCGCCATGAAAAAGAGAGCCTTTGTCACACCGGAGACAAGGCGGCCGACCAGCATTGCGGCGACGAGCGAAAGGCAGAGGTCGGCATAGGTCTTCCCTGTACGTACAAGGCACAGCATCAGGCCGGTCGTCAGGCCGTAGGCCGCGCACTCGACCATCATAGCAGGCATCAGGGCCGCTGTCGGCATTCCGGTGAGAACGCTTGAAAGCATGGGGCCAAGCAGGCCGCAGACCGCACCGTAGGGAGCGCCGCAGACCATGCCGCACAGCAGCACGGGAATGTGCATCGGCAGCATGATCTTGCCGCCGTTCGGGATGGAATGGAATGCCATTGGCAGGACAAGGCACAGCGCGATGTTCACGGCGGTGAGGACAAGTCGTTTGGTAGCGGTCATTTGCGTTGCTTTTTGCACGGATCGGATTCCCCTTATCTTTGGTATGCTTTTAGTTTACAACAGAAAATCTCTCCCTGCAAGCCCCACGGGGATAAAATTTGAAGGCGGCGGCACAGGGCTGTGCCGCCGCTTCCCCTTTTCCCCGTTATTCCGCGAGCCTTGCGTCAAAGGTCAGCGTGACCGTGATGGGCTGACCGTCCTGCACGGAGAGGAAGAAGCCCTCGCTGTAATAATACTCCCCCTCGATCCGCGCGTCGTAGCGCATTTCGACATTCTTCCACGCGGCGGAATAGTCGGCATCGCCCGCCCAGCTGTTCGAGCCGATCTGCTTTACCACGCTGCAGATGTTGAAAAGGCTCGTGCCCTTTTGCGCCGCGGCGAGCGCGAGGTACGCCATGCGGGCATTCTCATCGCCCGTGCCGTAGATCGTTTCCGCCGTCTCGGTATATGCCCAATGCACGGCGCGGAGCGTTCCGTCCTCCACCGTGTAGGTGAACGGCGCGGGACCGTCGCCCCCGCCGAAGTAGACCACATTCTCGTATTGGTTCTCTGCCCACTCGCCGTTTTCGTCGAGCGACCAGCGCTCGCCACAGTCAAAGTAGCCGCGGTAGAAATTGACGTTCTCCGCAAATTCCGCCACGGTCAGGTCGCCGCGGTTCGGCGGCAGCGCGGCGCTCAAGCCCATAGCAAGGGTCAGGGCAAGGCTCAGTGCGGTGCTCGCCGCGTAGAGCAGCACCATCCTCCCCGTGCCGCGCTCGTCGAAGCGCTCGATGCTGCCGCTCTCCCACGCCAGCTCCTCGCCGTTCATATAGCGGCGGTAGCTGCGGTAGTTGCACACAAGCTCCACGATGGAAATGCCGAGGCCCGCGCCGTAGAGCCAGACGGCGGCGGTGCGCTCAAGCGCCTCGCCGTAGCTGAGCCTCTCGCCGTCCGGCCGCGTCACGGTGATGCCCATGCACCACTTGCCGGCGGTCGTGCCGAAGCGCGCGAGCAGCAGCGGCTCGATGAGAACCAGCAGTCCCCATCCGGCCAAACCGCAGAGGACATTCTCCCCTTTGGAAATATTCACAAGGTTATGGTGCAGCAGCACGAACTGCACGAATGAGACCATGAGACCCACAATCGTGAGGTCGATTGCACGGGCAAAGTAACGCCGCCACGGGTGCGGCTCGGCAACGTCCCGCTGCTTCGCCGCCACGTCCGGCTCAAAGCCGTTGAGGTAGTCCTCCGGCCGTAAGGCGGAATAGCTTGTCACCTCGCGGGAGATGGCGTCGCACACGTTCCGCGCCGCCAGCAGGCGCTGACCCTCGCTCTCCAGCGCCGCGCTGCGCTCCCGCATGGCGGCGGCAAAGTCCGCCTCGCCGCTTTGCAGCCTCCGGATCTCCTCGAGCGAGAAGCCGAGGCTCCGCAGCAGCGCGATGCGCAGCAGCGTCTCCAGATCCTCCTCGCTGTAGTCGCGGTATTTGTTCTCCCGCCGCACGGGAGCGATCAGACCCTCCTGCTCGTAATAGCGGATGTTCGCGCGCGTCAGGCCGCTGCGCTCCTCGATCTCTTTGATGTTCATAGGCTCTCCTTCCGCGCTCTGCGCCGATCCTTCCCAATGCTATGATACCGCATTGTAAGGCATAAAGCAACTTGACAGTCAAGCCCTTTTTCCAAATTTTTCGGTCATATTCGAGCCTGTCTCCCGCTATGGATAGAGATAGACACAAAAATCTGGGAGATCGGAGGGCTTTTTATGACCCATTCCTTCTATCGGAGCTACGGCTTCCTTGCCGCGATGCTCGCCTGCATCGTGCTCGGCTGCGCCGTCGGCGCGGCCTGGCCCGGGGCTGTCTGCCTTGAGCCGCTCGGCACCGTGTTCATCAACATGATGTTCTGCCTCGTCGTGCCGCTGGTGTTCTGCTCGCTCGCGGGCAGCATCGCCAATACGCGCTCGCGGCGCAGGGCAGGGCGCATCCTCGGCGCGACGCTCGGCGTCTTCGTTGTCACCGGGCTGCTCGCGGCCTTTATCATGCTGGTCATCGTGCGTGTCTTTCCCCCGGTGCTGACGCCGTGGACCGATGCCGTGGCGGGCACAGTGGACGATCCCGCGCCGCTTGCGACGCTGCTCGTCAACTTCTTCACCGTCAACGATTTCTCCGCGCTGCTCTCGCGGCGGGCAATGCTGCCGCTGATCGTCTTTTCCCTGCTCTTCGGCTTCTCGGTCTCCGCCTGCGGCGGGCCGGATACCGTAACGGCGCGGGTGCTGGACGACGCGACGAAGTGCCTTTTGAAGATGGTCTCGCTCGTGAGCTGCTACGCCCCCATCGCCTTCTTCGGTTTCTTCGCCGCGATGGTCGCAAGCTACGGCGCGCAGATCACGGCGTCCTATGCCCGCGCGATGCTGGCCTACTACCCGCTCTGCTTCGTCTACGCGCTGCTTGCCTTCCCACTTTTGGCCTACCTCGGCGGCGGGCGCGAGGGCGTGCGGCGGCTGCGGCGGCATATCCTGCGCCCCGCGGTGACCGCGCTCGGCACCTGCTCGTCTGTCGCCACCATTCCGGCGAATATGGAGGCCGCGGAGGACAGCGGCATCCCGCACGAGGTCGCGGATCTTGTGCTGCCGCTGGGCGCGACGATGCACATGGATGGCTCGTGCTTCAGCTGCGTGCTCAAGGTCGCGTTTCTCTTCGGCGTGTTCGGCCTGCCGTTTGAGGGCGCGGGACTGTTTGCCGAGGTGCTGGCCGTGGCGGTCTTTTCCTCCGTCGCCATGAGCGGCATCCCGGGCGGCGGCTACATCGCCGAGTTCATCCTCTGCTCGCTCTTCTTCCCCGACCGGATGGCGGTTGCCTACCCCATCGCCGTCACCATCGGGAATCTGGTCGATCCGCCCGCCACGATGGTCAACGCCGCGGGCGACTACGCCGCTTCCTTCCTCGTCGCCCGCATCACCGAGGGCAGCGGCTGGCTGGAGCGCACGGACGGCGAGCGCGCTGCATAGCAGAAAAGCATCTGCCGCAAGGCAGATGCTTTCGTTTATTTGCTTGTGCCTCCCTCTTCGAGGTAAGGCGAATACATCATGATGGCGTCGTTGCGCACTACAGGCTTCTCGTCGAGCAGCGTGCCGTCCGCATCGAAGCGCTGCTGCCAGAGCACGTTGTGGCGCGTGTAGCCGCCCCAATACTCCGCGCGCATCTCATGATCGCGCTCGACGATCTCATAGCGGCACTCCGGCGCGGTGGAGCAGCGCCACTCACCGATGAGGTCGTGCTCGCCGACCGTGACGAGGAGCTGATAATCGTCTGCCGTGTCGTTGCGGATCATCAGGTCGCCGTAGGGATAAAAGCAGGTCGCGCCGCTGCCGAAGGGCTGCGTGCGGTCCGAATCGGGAAAGACGTCGTAGCCGTGGCGGTGGCGCTCGGTGACGGTCAGCGGCGTGTGGAGCGTCATCCAGAAAATGAGGTTCGAAAGCTGGCACAGTCCCCCGCCGACGCCCGCAACGGCTCTGCCGTTACGCAGCAGCATACCGGGCAGATAGCCCTTCCTCGCCGTCGGGCGGCCGATGAGATACCAGTAGCTGAAGGTCTGCCCTGGGCGGAGCACAATGCCGTTCACCCGCGCGGAGGCAAGGCGGAGATTTGTCACCTTGTTCTCCTGCATCCACATATCCACGTCCCGCAGCCTGCGCATCAGGGGCGTTTTGTGGCTCGCCGCGCTGTAAGGCAGGATCGCCTCACAGCGCTCGCGTGTGAAGGAGCTTCGCTCCTTGATCCACAGGAGCTTGCGCAGGGTCCCATAGTAGGCCCCGCCGAGAGCGAGGCGCAGGTCGGAGCGGGCAACGGGTTCCTTCATCGGTCGTTCCTCCTTGCTTTTTCTTGTTTCTATTCGCGCGGTCCGGGCAGAAAGCGCTCTCCCTCGCACCGCGCGGTCATGGTGCCGGCGGACAGCTCGGTGAGCGCGGTGTCAAAGCCCGCCGCATTCTCCTGCGGCAGCAGGATACGGATGCTCACCGCCGCGCCGAAGTCCGTGCCCTCCACCGTGCCGCCGTGGGCGGCGGCGAGCAGCTTCAGGCGCTCGAGCATCGGATAGGGGCAGTCCACCGTCACGGCAGACCACAGGCGCATCCTTGCCTTGCCCGCCGCGTCAAGCGCGTCCTTTGCCGACTTCGCGTAGGCGCGCGTCAGTCCGCCCGCACCGAGCAGCACACCGCCGAAATAGCGCGTCACGACGCAGACGACGTTCTCCACGCCCTCGCGCTGAAAGACATTCAGCATCGGCTGACCGGCGGTGCCCTGCGGCTCGCCGTCGTCGCCGTAGCGCACCACGCCGCCCTCGTGCAGGACGTAGCACCAGCAGTTGTGGCGCGCGTCGTAGTATTTTTTCCGCATTTCGTCGAGGAAAGCGCGGGCCTCGGCCTCGGTCTCCACGCGGCGGACGTGGCCGAGAAAGCGCGAGCGCTTTTCGGTGAACTCCGCTTCCCCCGCGTCCACGGGAACATAGTAGCTCTGCGGTGCGCTCACTCCCAGTCCTCCTTCGGCTCGGTGTAGCCCTCGACGTAGTCCTTGACCCGGCCGAGCACGCGCGGCGTACAGACCGCCACAATGTCGATGGTCTCGCCGTACTCCACGCTCTCGACCTTTGCCTCGCGGTAGAGGCTGTCGAGCCAGCCGCCCTTGTCGTAGGGCAAATGGATGGTCACGCGGCGCGTGCCCTTGTCAAGCTCGGCGTCGATGGCGCGCAGCAGCTCGTCGAGCCCCTCGCCGGTCCTGGCGCTGAGGTTCACCGTGCGCTCGCCGTGCGGGCGGATATCGCCGTAGAACAGGTCGGACTTGTTGTACACGCGGATGCAGGGGATGCCCTCCGCGCCGAGGTCATGGATGAGCTGATCCACCACCTCTGCCTGCGCGATCCACTCAGGGTTGGAAATGTCGATGACGTGCAGCAGAAGGTCGGCATACTCCAGCTCCTCAAGCGTCGCCTTGAAGGCGTCGATGAGCTGATGCGGCAGCTTGCGGATGAAGCCGACCGTGTCGGAGATCACAACGTCGAGCGTGTCGGAGACGGTCAGCAGCCGGGTGGTGGTGTCGAGCGTATCGAACAGGCGGTTATTCGCCGGAATGTCTGCGCCGGTGAGGGCGTTGAGCAGCGTCGATTTGCCCGCGTTCGTATAGCCGACGATGGCAACGACCGGAATCTCATTCTTCATCCGACGCTCGCGCTGCGTGCCGCGCACGCGGCGCACCTCGTCCAGATCCTCCTTGAGCTTGTCGATCTTGCGGTGGATGTGGCGGCGGTCGGTCTCGAGCTGCGTTTCGCCAGGGCCCTTGGAGCCGATGGGCCCCTTGCCGCTCGTGCCCGCCTGACGCTCCAGGTGCGTCCACATGCCGATCAGGCGCGGCAGCAGATATTGGTACTGCGCCAGCTCGACCTGCAAGCGGCCCTCCTTTGTTTTGGCACGCTGGGCAAAAATATCAAGGATCAGCCCGCTGCGGTCGAGCACCTGCACGCCCAGATCCTCCGTCAGCACACGCATCTGCGAGGGCGACAGGTCGTTGTCGAAGATTGCCATCGTCGCCTCGGTCGAGCCGATGAGCTCCTTGATCTCCGCCACCTTGCCCTCGCCGATGAAGCTGCGCGGATTCGGGGACGGAAGGTTTTGCAGCACGGTCGCAACGCTCACCGCGCCGGCGGTCTCGACGAGCGCGGCAAGCTCGTCCATGCTCTCCTCGTCCGCGCTGTCCGCCTTGAGCACCGGCGAGGAAAGACCGACAAGCACCACGCGGTCGCGCGGCTGCTCCACGGTTTTGAGTTTGTTTTCTTCCATAGGAATCACCTTTTCTGCGTTTCTTGCCTTCAGTATACGCAAGGGAACGAAAAATGTAAAGAAAAAGAGGTCTGCTTCCGCAGACCTCTTTCGCAGTTCTTACTTGTCCAGACCGAACTTCTTGTTGAACTTGGCAACGCGGCCGCCGGTATCGACCAGCTTCTGCTTGCCCGTGAAGTAGGGGTGACACTTTGAGCACACTTCCACCTTGATGTTCGCCTTGGTGGAACCTGTCTCAATCACATTACCGCAGGCGCAAGTAATCGTAGTCTGCTGATAATTGGGATGGATTCCTTCCTTCAT
>ENA-UESC01000245-UESC01000245.1-human-gut-metagenome-genome-assembly--contig:-NODE-245-length-53571-cov-24.522675_pt1 | contig 53571 bp, 53 predicted proteins | sample MGYA00242998_ERZ507999 | MGnify/ENA primary metagenome ERZ507999 (study PRJEB26167, sample SAMN06115465) | human gut metagenome | host: Homo sapiens | place: China:Hubei | collected 2016-04-27... | reverse complement strand
TGCTTGGCGTAGTTTCCGTTGCCGCGTGGACAGCCGTTACCATGACTGTTGTTTTCACAATAATCAAGAAAACAATCGGCTTGCGTGTTTCGAGAGAAGAGGAAATCAAAGGCCTTGATGCAACAGAGCATAATTTGCCGTCTGCATATGCGGACTTTATGCCCACTCTTGCTTATGCAGAGGATGTTCAGGCAGAGGTTCCCGTTGCAAAGGTTCCGGTTGAAAGGGCAGTTCCCGTGGAATCTTACACAACATCTGCGGATGAAAACGGCAAGCTCACAAATGTGGTTATGATCTTTAATCCCTCAAGATTTGAGGCTGTTAAGGAAAGCATGAATGAAATCGGCGTAACGGGAATGACGGTTACAAATGTAATGGGTTGCGGCGTTCAAAAGGGCCACAGCAAGATGTATCGCGGCGTTGCAATTGAGGAAATGAATCTTAATCCTAAGATGAAGCTTGAAATGGCTGTTTCCAAAGTGCCTGTTTCCGCCGTTGTTGACGCCGCAAGAAAAGCGCTTTATACAGGCAATATAGGCGACGGAAAAATCTTCCTTTATGATTTGGAGGATGTCGTTAAGGTGCGCACGGGCGAGCGCGGCGTTGCCGCCTTGCAGGGCGCGGAGGATTTGGCAAACGATTAGCCATTTTGTTTAGGCTTACCCCCTAAATTTATATTTCCGAAAGCAGCGGCGGGTTGGGGCATTTAAAAATAAATGTTACTCAGCCCGTTGCGCAAAAAACTGCCGGCACGCAAGTGTCGGCAGTTTTTGCTGTTGTAAGTAAATATGTTTTGTTAAATTTTTTCGTTTTTTCAATTATGCAGCATTTTCGCTTTGCTCACTGACTATTTTATATAATCTGTCCGGATAATCCGTCATAATGCAGTCTGCACCCATTTGTGAAAGATAAGCAAGATCTTTTTCGTTATTAACGGTCCAATATTGAACTGCTATGCCATGCTCATGTGCATAATTTATAACCTTTGCCGTGCCTAAGTTTGCTGCAAGGCGGAAGGGCATGTTGTAAGGAATTTGAAGGGCAACATATTTTGCTTCAAAATTCTTTTTGTTAAGATTTGCCGCATTGTAAAAGCTGAGCACCTCTTTAATGGTTGCGCTGCGTTTGAAATCAGGGTAATTGTCGTCTACATAATGAGAAACCTCTTCGTGGAAGGAGCCGAAAATAACATCCTCAAGTATTCCGCGCTCTTTGATTATGTTGTAAAGAATGTCAACGCCCTTCATTCCGAGCTCGCCGCTGTTTTTTATTTCAATTATATATTTGTGCTCGCCTGTTGAAATCAGGTAGTCAAGCACATCTTCAAGCCTTAAAATGCGAAGCTCGTCCGGAACGGCGTCGTTTTCCAATTCGGCATATGGCATGTTGCCGTCCTCATCCTCAAATTTTGCGCCCATGTTAAGCGAACGAAGCTCGTCATAGGTAAACTCCTCGGGGCGAACATCCTTGCGGCCGAAAACCTCTTGGCTGTTTGATGTTCTGTCAAGCGTATCATCGTGCAACAGCACAAGCACATCATCTTTTGTGATGTGGAGGTCAAATTCAAAAATATCAACATCAAAACCGGGATTTTCCGCACAGTTTTTAAATGCCATCATTGTTTCTTCGGGTGCAATTCCGCCGCCGCTTCTGTGAGCGCTTACAAGCGGAAGATCCGAATCTACAATGTGTGGATTATCCGTTTCATATTTAACAATATTTTCCGGATTTGAATGCCAGTTGATTGAAATAAGCTCGCCTATAACAATGGCGGCTATTATCGCCAAGATTATAATCAGCGCCTTTTTTCCTTTACTTAGTTTTTTCTTTTCGTTTTTGGTGCTTTCCATAAAGCAAAACCTCCCTTGTGCTTTTTGTAAGATTTATGCACATAATTGCGCAAATATGCCTTAATTATAGACAAATTAAACTTTTTCGTCAAACAAACTGCGGCGTTAGGGATCACTTTGCTACTTGTAAAAACAAATGATTTTTTGTTAAATTCGCATAATAAGGGGCTTGAAACGCGGCGATTTTTTGCAACCGTTTGTTCATTTTTAACATCAAAAACCGATGCGCGAACAAAATTATTTTGCTTGTCTGAAATGCGCTTGCCGAGTCTTAAAAATGTGTTTTGCGCGTTGTTGACCGCCGCTTTCAGATGGTGTATAATGGCGTTGAAAGCGGGTCGGTCAGATCTGCTTTTTAAAGAAAATTCGTTAAAACGGGAAGTGAGTTTAAGCTTAATTCACATTGTGAAAGGAGCGCTAATCTAATAATGAAAAGAGCAAAGCGAATATCTGCATTTATTGTTGCCGCAGCTTTGATTGCGACTTCTTTTACCGCCTGCGGCACGGGAAAAGGCAAATCGGTCGGTTCGCAAAGCACTTCCGCACAAACAACTCAGGCACAAAGCACCGCTGCGCCGCAAACAACGGCGGCGGAAACAACAACCGAGGAGGAAAAAACCTCTTCGAGCATAGAAATAGAAATCGGCGGAAACAGCTTTTCGCTCGGCGGCTCATCATCGGGCAGCTCGTCATCATCGGGCAATTCCGGCAGCTCCGCTTCGGGCGGGTATGAATCGGAAGTGCTCTATTGCAAAAACGGCTCCGAAAAGCTATACGGCGAAATGTACACTCCCGATAATTATTCCGGCAAGCTGCCCGTCGTTATATTGGCGCACAGCTATATGCTGAACGGATCTTCGCTTTCCGCTTATGCCGAAATGTTTGCCGAAAACGGCTATGCCGCTTATATTTTTGATTTTTGGGGCGGCAGCTCAAGCACACGCAGCGGCGGCAGCACCTCGGATATGACTCTTTACACGGAAATAAGCGATCTTAAGGCAGTGCTTTCCGAAATCAGGAAGCTTGATTATATAGATTCAAGCAGCGTTTTCCTGCTCGGCACAAGCCTCGGCGGCTGTGTGGCGGCAATGACGGCGAATGATAAGGCCTCGCAGATTAGCGGGCTGATTTTACTTTATCCCGCGCTTATCGATAAGGAACAGGCTGCGGAGTGGTCGCAAATGGGTTCATGGTTCGGCATAAATTGGATGAATGACCTTGCCGAGATAAATGTGTTTGATAAAATCGGCGGCTTTAAGGGCGATGTGTTGATTTTGCACGGCGATATGGATATGCAGGTGCCGATAAAATTTTCCGAACGCGCTGTTAAGGTTTATCGTTTTGCAACGCTTGTTACGATAAGCGGCGCGGGGCATAATTTCAGCCGCTCAAATCGCACGGCAAACAGCAATATGCTTGAATATATGAAAAAACACACTTGATTAAGGGAAAACTTAAATCGCATTGCTTTTAATTCGGCTCTTTGAAAAAGATCGGTCATTTAAAACGAAAAAACAAACGACGCTTTGCTTTGCGGCAGAGCGCCGTTTGTTTGGTTTATTGAGCAATTATCCCTTACGGAGTGTGCCCTTTTACAAAAACCTTTCGTTAAATATTCTATATAACGGGCGCGCTCAAAGCTTGTTTTTTTATAAAATGATGAAATTCTTTTTATTTTATTGCGCATGGGCTTTTATAGTTTTATAATTACCCCATAGGGTATTTAATAATTATAGGAGGAGTACTTTATGCTAAAAGAAGGGCAGGTAAGAATTCCGTCCGGCTGCGCGATAGCGGCAATTATCGATCGCAAGGGCGGAAAAATCAATGGCTCCGAAATCATTAAATCTATCGCCTTGATGCATGATCGCTCAAACGGTCTCGGCGGCGGATTTGCGGCTTACGGCATTTATCCCGATCATGCGGATGATTATGCTTTTCATGTGTTTTACGAAAGCCAGCAGGCAAAAAGCCTGTGCGAGGATTATTTGTTTAAGCACTTTAATGTTGATGTTTCGGAAAAAATCCCAACCAAAAAAATCGAATCCATTGCAAACGGTCCGGATATTTGGCGCTATTTTGCAAAGCCGAATAAGGTGCGTATGAAAGAGGCCAGAATGGATGAGGAGGAATACACTGTTCAGTGTGTTATGAAAGTCAATCAAAATATTGAGGGCGCTTTCATTTTCTCAAGCGGCAAAAATATGGGCTGCTTTAAGGCCGTCGGCTATCCCGAGGATGTGGGCGAGTTTTATATGCTTGATCAATATGACGCATATTTGTGGACCGCTCACGGTCGCTTCCCCACAAACACACCGGGCTGGTGGGGCGGCTCGCATCCGTTTAATATTCTTGATTGGTCAATCGTGCACAACGGCGAAATTTCATCATACGATGCAAACAGAAGATATATTGAGCAGTTCGGCTATGTTTGCACCATGCAAACGGACACGGAGGTTATCACATATCTTTTCGACCACCTTATCCGCCACCACGGTCTGCCGATAGAGGTTGCAGCGGATGTGCTCACTGCTCCCGAATGGGATGAAATAGACCGAATGCCTAAGGACAAGAAAGAATATTTCACCACCCTGCGCTCTATTTACGGCTCTGCATTGGTAAACGGCCCATTTTCCGTTATTCTCGGCTCAAACAAGGGTCTGCTTGCCATCAACGATCGCTTAAAGCTTCGCTCGCTTACTGCGGCCACAAAGGGCACAAGGGCATATTTTGCCTCCGAGGAATCGGCAATCAGAATTGTTTGCCCGGATCCCGAAAGAGTTTGGTCCGTCAGCGGTGCAAAGCCCGTTTTCGTTCCTCTTGAGCTTGATAAAAAGGAGGGTGCAAAATGATTGATTACATCCCCCGCAGATTTACGGTAATAAGGGATAAGGATTTGTGCGTTAACTGCGGCAAATGCATAACCGAATGTTCAAACGGCTGCCATCTTTATTCCCCTAAAGATAAAAAAACGGTTATCTCAAAGTCGGATAACTGTGTTGCGTGCCACAGGTGTGTTTCAATGTGCCCCGTCGGTGCGCTCAGAATAGAAAAATATGTTTGCGATTACCGCGACAATGCAAACTGGACTCCGCAGTATCAGCAGGAAATCTGCCGCCAGGCAAACACGGGATCAACACTTCTTTCGGCAATGGGCAATCCCAAGCCGTTTCCGATTTATTGGGATAAAATTCTGCTTAACGCCTCGCAGGTAACGAATCCCTCAATCGATCCGCTGCGCGAGCCTATGGAAATCCGCACAATTCTCGGCAGAAAGCCGGAGAAAATGCTGGTGGAGAAAAAGGGCAAATCCCTCACCGAAATGCCGCCGCAGGTTGTGCTTGAAACTCCGATTATGTTTTCTGCAATGTCGTTCGGCTCAATCAGCCTTAATGCGCAAAAATCGCTCGCAATGGCGGCAAGGGAGCTCGGCACTCTGTTTAACACGGGTGAGGGCGGCCTTCACAACGATTTAACGGATTACGGCAGAGATGCCGTTGTTCAGGTGGCTTCGGGGCGCTTCGGCGTTTATAAGGATTATCTTGAAAATTCAAGGTTTATAGAAATTAAAATCGGCCAGGGCGCAAAGCCCGGCATCGGCGGTCATCTCCCCGGCGAAAAGGTTAATGTTGAGGTTTCAAATGCCCGTATGATTCCCGTGGGATCGGATGCAATTTCACCTGCACCGCACCACGATATTTATTCGATTGAGGATCTGCGCCAGCTTATATGGTCAATCAAGCAAGCCACAAACGGTGAAAAGCCCGTTGCCGTTAAAATCGCCGCGGTTCACAACATCGCCGCTATTGCGTCGGGAGCTGCCCGAGCAGGCGCGGATATCGTTGTTATAGACGGCTTCAGGGGCGGTACCGGTGCCGCTCCCACAAGAATCAGGGACAATGTCGGCATTCCGATTGAGCTTGCGCTTGCCGCCGCGGATCAAAGGCTGCGCGACGAGGGCATTCGCTCAACCGTTTCACTTGTTGCGGCTGGCTCTTTCCGCTGCTCTTCGGATATTATTAAGGCAATCGCGCTCGGCGCAGACGCTTGCTATATCGCCACTGCGGCGCTTATTGCAATGGGCTGCCACATGTGCCAAACCTGCAACACCGGCAAATGCAATTGGGGCATTGCCACTCAAAAACCCGAGCTCACCAAAAGGCTCAATCCGGAAATTATGTATAAAAGGGTTGTTAATCTTGTTAATGCCTGGAATCACGAAATTAAAGAGATTATGGGCGGCATGGGCATAAATTCCGTTGATTCCCTCAAGGGAAACAGATTGATGCTGCGCGGAATAGGATTAAGCGAAAAAGAGCTTGAAATCCTCGGCATTAAGCACGCGGGCAAATAAGGAGGCACGGATATGAGTATTGAAGCAGGCCTTGAAAGATACGAAAAGGTAAACGAGCTTATTAAAGACGAGCTTGTTAAAAAGAATAAAGTAACGGTTAAAAATGTAAACGGTCAAAGATATATCGGCTGCGCGCTTGATTCCGGCAAAACCATAGAGGTGCACGGCACTCCCGGCAACGATATGGCTTGCTATTTAAACGGCGGCAGAGTTGTTGTGTTCGGAAACGGTCAGGATGCCGTGGGCAACACAATGAACGGCGGCGAAATAGTTATTCACGGCCACAGCGGCGACGCTCTCGGCTACGGCATGAGAGACGGCAATATCTATATCAAAGATAATGTTGCCTGCCGCGGCGGAATTCATATGAAGGAATTTGAGCAAATGAAGCCGGTTATTGTAATCGGTCAAAATGCAGGCTCGTTTCTCGGCGAATATATGGCAGGCGGCACTATTGTGCTGCTCGGTCTGAATGTTCCGCGCGGCGAAAAGCTTTTCGGCACACATTGCGCATCCGGTATGCACGGCGGCAAAATCATCGTCAGGGGCAAATTCCCAAAAGAAAATCTTTCGCCCAATATTGAAGTTTGCGAGCTGACGCCGGAGGATGAAAAAGAGCTTAAAGCATATGTTAAGCAATATTGCAAATATTTCGGTGCGGATTACGGCGAAATAATCGGCGGCGAATTTAAAAAGTTGGTTCCCGCCACTTCAAGACCGTATGCAAATCTTTACACGCCGAACTAATTGTTGTATAATCATATAACGATATAAGAGAGGGATACCGCCGCCGTGCCATTCGGCTGCCGTGCACGGTGATATTCGGTAAATATTCGGCAGCCGGAAAGGCCTTTTTATAAATATGTTTAACAGTCTTCACGAAGAATGCGGTGTATTCGGAATATTTGAAAATAAAACCACCTATGTGGCTCGCTCAACCTATTTGGGGCTCTATGCGCTTCAGCACAGAGGGCAGGAAAGCTGCGGCATCGCCGTTAATGACGACGGCGTTTTCTCCCATTATAGGGGCGACGGCCTTGTGCCAGAGGTTTTCACAAAGGAAAAGCTTGACGGGCTCGGCAAGGGCAACATGGCAATCGGCCATGTGCGCTATTCCACCACGGGCGGCGGAGATAATCCGAATAATGTGCAGCCGCTTGTTATTCGCCATATAAAAGGTAATTTGGCATTGGCTCATAACGGAAATCTTGTTAATGCGGCAGAGCTGAGAAAGGCATTTGAGCTTGGCGGAGCGATTTTTCACGGCACTTCGGATACGGAATCAATCGCATATGCCATCGTGCAGGAGCGCCTTGTGTGCAAAAGCACCGAGGAAGCGGTTTCCAGAGTTATGAATCACATAAACGGTGCTTATTCATGCGTTGTGATGACTGCCACAAAGCTTATCGGCTTTAGGGATCCCATGGGCTTTCGCCCGCTTTGCATAGGCAAAACGGATGACGGCGCTTATGTTATCGCCTCCGAATCCTGCGCGCTTGATACAATCGGCGCTAAATTTATCAGGGATATTGCGCCCGGCGAAATTGTAACCGTCAGCACGGAGGGCATTTCGTCGGATACAAGCCATTGCGGCAAATGCAAGGGCGGAATGTGCGTGTTTGAATATATTTATTTTGCAAGGCCGGATTCCGTTATAGAGGGCTCTTCTGTTCAGCAGGCAAGAATGCGCGCAGGGGAGTTCTTGGCTAAGGAAAGCCCGGTTGATGCGGATATTGTAATCGGCGTTCCGGATTCGGGCCTTGATGCTGCTCTCGGATATTCAAAGGAAAGCGGAATTCCTTACGGCGTTGGTTTCATTAAAAATAAGTATATCGGCAGAAGCTTTATTCAGCCCAGCCAGGATCAGCGCGAGGATGCTGTGCGCATAAAGCTTAATGTTGTGCGCCCGAATATAGAGGGCAAAAGAGTTATTATGATTGATGACTCAATAGTAAGAGGCACAACCTGCGCCAGAATTGTGGCTTTGCTTCGCGAGGCGGGCGCAAAGGAAGTTCATATGCGTGTTTCCTCGCCGCCGTTTAAATATCCCTGCTATTTCGGCACGGATGTTGACAGCCAGGAAAATCTTATCGCCTGCAAATATAACAGTGTGGAGGATATCGCAAAAATAATCGGAGTTGATTCGCTTGCCTATCTTTCAATTGATGCCACCCATAAGCTTGCCGAGCAATCACACCTTAATTATTGTGACGGTTGCTTCACAGGCAATTATCCTATTGAGGTGCCAAAGGAGCAGCCTAAGGATAAGTTTGAAACTAAGTTAAACAGATTTTCCGCATATTATCAGGTTTTGGATTGATTTTATTATAAAGTACTTGACTATTTGCCGAAAATATAGTAAATTATATGGGCGGAAAAGATTCCGCCCAATATATGCAGATGTGTCCGAGCTGGCCGAAGGAGCACGATTGGAAATCGTGTAAACGGCGATAACCGTTTCAAGGGTTCAAATCCCTTCATCTGCGCCAAAAAAGCCTTAAATTCCTTTGCTTTATGCGGAATTTAAGGCTTTTTCTTTTTGCTCTGATGTTGCGGCATCTTTCTGCCGTAAATATATTTAATTATCTTTTTTCTTCCGAACAAGCAATACCGTTGCAAAGGAAAGAGCCGCCAATGTTATGAAAACACCTTTTTAACAAATTCTATAATGGACTCTCTCGTTGCCGAAACACTCATAAGGCCGGTAAACGCAACAATCAAGGCTATAATTTCCGCAAGCAAGTCTCTTCTGACAGTTCTTCGAGTTGACAGCTGAATGTGATTGCTTTTCTTTATAAGCTTATTCATTGAGCTTTCAAATTTTTCTGAAAACTTCCATTCGATTTCATTTTCACTTTTCAGATTTGAAATACTCGCGTTTTCGTCTTCATCATCTATGAAAGACATATACAGTGCTAACATAATTACCCCCATTATATACAACAGTTTTGATTTCTGTTTAGGTTACAAAATATATCTTTATTTTGCCTTATTTTAAATTACTTGTCGATCCAAAATAAAATGCAGCCGCATTAGGCAAAAAATAATGCCCTCGGAAAACCGAGGGCATCATTTTTTTAAAGGAGTAATTATTCATCGGCGTTATGCCGAGAGTACTTATTTTTTCTTCGGCGCACCGCAGGCTTTGCAGCCGCCGCAAGAGGAGCAATCGCCCCCGCAGGAGCTTTTGCCGGATTTCTTATCTTTAACAAGGCTTCTTATGATAAGCGCCACGATTAAAACAAGAACCGCGATAATAATAATTGTTAAGTAATTAGCCTTTAAAAAGCTTAACATAAAATTCACCTTCTTAAAAAGCGGCAATCAATTATTTTGTTGCCTTTGCTTTAACGGTAAGTTCGTTATTATCATACTTATTCTTTCTGACAAGCATGTAAACGATTACGGCGATTGCTGCGATTGCAACGATGAGACCGAATACATTGCCGTTGCCCATGAACATGGAGCCGATCTGGTTTACGATGAAGGCGATTACATATGCAAAGCCACACTGATAACCGATTGCGAACCAAGTCCATTTAGCGTTATTCATCTCTCTCTTAATTGCGCCGATAGCTGCAAAGCAGGGTGCGCAAAGAAGGTTGAAGATAAGAAACGAATAGCCTGTTACGCCGTTGAATACGCTGCCGAGTGTTGTGTAAACATTGGCATCGCCTGCGCCGTAGAGGATACCCATTGTGCCAACGATGTTTTCTTTTGCAACAAGGCCTGTGATGGATGCAACAACTGCCTGCCAGTTGCCCCAGCCGAGGGGCTTAAAGAGCCAAGCAAGTGCGCCGCCGATTGTGGCAAGAATTGATGAATCAATTTGATCCTCGCTGAGCATTTCGAAATGGCCGTCAACAACGCCGAAGTAAGTTGTGAACCAAACAAAGATTGTGGAAAGGGTGATGATTGTGCCGGCTTTCTTGATGAAAGACCAACCGCGCTCCCAGGTTGAACGAAGAACGGTGCCGACTGTGGGCCAGTGGTAAGCCGGAAGCTCCATAACGAAGGGAGCCGGGTCGCCGGAGAATCTTTTTGTTTTCTTGAGCATGATACCGGAAATGATGATTGCGGCCATGCCGATGAAGTAAGCAGATGTGGAAACGATTGCCGAGCCGCCGAAGATTGCGCCTGCGATCATTGCGATAAAGGGAACCTTAGCGCCGCAGGGGATAAAGGTGGTGGTCATAATCGTCATTCGGCGATCGCGCTCGTTTTCAATTGTTCTTGAAGCCATAACGCCGGGGATGCCGCAGCCCGTGCCGATAAGCATCGGGATGAAGGATTTACCGGAAAGGCCGAATTTTCTGAAAATTCTGTCAAGCACAAATGCAATTCTGGACATGTAGCCGCAAGCCTCAAGGAATGCAAGCATAAGGAACAGAACAAGCATCTGCGGAACGAAGCCGAGAACCGCGCCCACGCCGGCAACGATACCGTCAAGAATAAGGCCGGAAAGCCAATCGGGTGAGTTTGCTTTATCAAGCAAATCGCCGAGGAGTGCGGGAATACCGGGCACCCAAGTGCCGTATGTGGAAGTATCGGGAGCGCCGTATGCTTCTTTGTAATCCGTGTTTTCATATTGAGCGATGGCGTCCTCAAGGTCTGCCTTGGTTGCGCCTGGATGCTCTGTTGTTTCAAGTGTTTCTTCATCTTCCGTTTCATAAGTTACACTTGCGTCTGCGGGAGTTGCGGCATCAAGCTGAGCCAAAGCGGCTTCTGCCGTTGTGTCGCTGTAATCCTCGCTTTCGATATCGATTGCATTTGCGATATCGTCTGTGCCGTATTCTGCGATGAAAGCGTCAAGAATTTGGTCTGTGTCGCCGTAATCCTCGGCAGCCTCCTCATATTGAGCCGTGCCTCTGCCGAAAAGGTGCCAGCCGTCGCCGAACACGCCGTCGTTTACCCAGTCTGTGCAAGCCGCGCCGACTGTTACCATTGAAATGTAATAAACAAGGAACATAATAACGGCAAAAATCGGAAGACCGAGCCATCTGTTTGTTACGATTCTGTCGATTTTATCGGATGTTGAAAGCTTGCCCTTAAGGTTGTTTACATAGCAGGAATCGATGATTGAAGCAATGTATTCATAGCGTTCGTTTGTGATGATGCTTTCGCTGTCATCGTCAAATTCTGCTTCCGCTTTCTTCACGATGTCGTCAACATTCGGCAGGTTGGAATCCATCTCGCCGATTTTATCATCGCGCTCAAAAAGCTTGATAGCGTAAAATCTTTTTTGATTTTCGGCAACTGAAAGCTTTGCTTCGATTTCGTTAAGATAAGCTTCAACCTTTTCGTTGAACTTGTGCTTAATAACGCTGGTGCCGTCCTGCGCAGCGGCGATAACGGCCTGTGCGGCTTCCTTAACGCCTGTGCCTTTAAGAGCGGAAATCTCAACAACCTTGCAGCCGAGCTCCTCGGAAAGCCTGTCGATGTTGATCTTGCTTCCGTTTTTCTTAACAACATCCATCATGTTGATTGCAACAATAACCGGCACGCCAAGCTCAAGAGCCTGGGTTGTAAGATAAAGGTTTCTTTCAAGGTTTGTGCCGTCAACTATGTTAAGAATTGCGTCCGGCTTTTCGTCAAGCACATAGTTTCTTGCAACAACTTCTTCAAGTGTGTAGGGTGAAAGGCTGTAAATACCGGGTAAGTCCGTAAGAGTAACGGATTTATCGATTTTTAATTTACCTTCTTTTTTTTCAACCGTAACGCCGGGCCAGTTGCCGACGAATTGGTTAGAACCTGTGAGCGCATTGAAAAGGGTGGTTTTGCCGCTGTTTGGGTTACCTACAAGCGCTATTTTCAAAGACATGTATTTTCCTCCTTCATAAATCGGCGGCGCACTTCGTTAGCAAGGCCTAACAATTATTAGCTCAGACTAACATTTATTAGCATTGCCTAACCGTTATGTAAAAAAATAATGGTTTTTCGCAAACAGAGGCTTATTCAACCTCGATGTTTGCGGCATCCTCCTTACGAAGCGAAAGCTCGTAGTTTCTGACGGTTACTTCGATCGGGTCGCCGAGAGGGGCAACCTTGCGTACATAGATTTGAGCGCCTCTCGTGATGCCCATATCCATGATTCTTCTTTTCAGCGCGCCGGTGCCGTTTATTTTTTTAACGGTAACGGTTGAGCCGATTTTGGCTTCCTTTAAAGTCATTGAAACTCCTCCTAAAATTAAAAATAATCAAACAATTATTTTATTTGCAATTGCTTTGCTTATGGCAATGCGGGTGCCTTTAACATTAACAATCAAATTCCCGTTCAGGCTTGTAACAACCTCCACATCCGCACCCTCAACAAAGCCGAGATTTTCAAGGTGGTGGCGTTGTTCGTCTTTGCCGGTAACCTTTTGAATTGTTTTCTTTTCTCCGTAGTCTGCCATAGAGAGAAACATATAAACATCTCCTTCGGTTTTGCGAAAACAACCTCGCAAAAGTTAGCTCAGGCTAACGTTTTGCCGAAAATAATGGTTAGGAAAAGCTAACATATGCGCAAAAACAAAAGTTAGCACCAACTAACCGTGAATAAAATATAACATATATAAAAATGCTTGTCAACATAAATTTTAAATTTTTGTTTCCTATTTAAGAATTTTTTAATTTTTTCGTTTCGGGTGGCAAAAAAGCCCGCAGAAAACCCCAGAGGTTCCTAAGGCAGTAATTTAGAACAACCTCAAATCGGTGATTGTAAGGCAAAAGAAAATACCGAAGATAGCGAATCAAAAGCTGCCTTCGGTATTTTTTGTTATAACTTTCAAATTCGCACATTCGTATTTCCTGAAAGACTTCTGTAAAATGAAAGCACAATCAATTACAGGAGGTAAGACTATGAAAAAGAAATTATTTGAGCAGAACGGCGGCACCTATACTAGTCAGGGCAATTATATGCTGCCAGATGTGAAACTACCCGCTCAGCCAGAATTCGAGATCGGTGTTTGGGGTAATCGTCGCAGGCAGTATCTTAAGCAGCGCCACCGAGTCAAGTATTACAATATGCTCACCCAGTGTACCCTTTATCCACATCTTGCGGATGTGGAACGGCGAGCTCATCGAATGTTTGATGACTTGGTAGACCAAATTGCAAAACAGGAAGGCATCACAGAACAGCTGAAAGCGACTAATCAAATGGAATGGGTAAAGCAAATGAATTGCGTTAGATTGAGAGCTAATGAGATTGTTTTTGATCAAGTTATTCATTGTTAAGTTCTCAGTTAAATCAAGGAGCAGATATAATCTGTTCCTTGATTTTTTATAAAAAGTCATTACTTTTATAATCACTTAAATATTGATTTTTATAATTACTCCTGGTATAATATATTCGTAAAAAATTGCAAAGGAGATGTAGCTGATTGAATGAACGCAACAGAAAAGTACCTGATTACGAATCAGTTACGCCTTTTTTGAAGGGGCAAGCATCAAAAATTCTAAAAGATGTAGCTGAAAATGATAAGGTATTGATTGTACAACGACAAAACAAGCCACAAAATGTAATTATCTCTTACGAGCGATATAAAAAGCTTAAAGAAGAAGGAGCGGATATATAATGAAATTAAATGAACTTTTCAAAAACACATCTTATGATGATACATTGTTTTCTTCCGAAGCAATCACAACCATTGAAAAAGGGATATTTACTAAAAATATAAAAGGAAAAGAAGTTCCTTATTTTAAATGTCTTGTTCGAGAAAAAGATATTAAATTAACACCGGAAGAAGCGGTTCGTCAATTATATATTTGGAAATTGGTACACGATTATGGTTATCCAACTAGTCGTATTCAGCTTGAAACACCTATACATTTTGGACGTGAAGTTAAGCGTGCGGATATTACAATTATGGACAAAGACCGTCCTATGGTTCCGTATATAATTGTTGAACTTAAAAAGCCTAAATTAACTGACGGAAAAGAACAACTCAAATCATACTGCAATGCAACAGGTGCACCTATTGGTGTTTGGACAAACGGTGAGCAGGTTTCCTGCTATAACCGTAAAGATCCAAACTTCTTTGAAATGATTAGTGATATTCCGCAAGCTAATCAAAAATTATCAGAGATTTTAAGTGAGAAATACACTTATGACGATTTACGTAGCAGAGATAAAATCAGTAAAGAGAAACGTTCTCTTAGAAATCTTATAAAAGAAATGGAAGATGAAGTCCTTGCGAGCGCAGGTGTTGACTCTTTCGAGGAAATATTCAAGTTGATTTTTGCCAAGCTCTATGATGAGCTTATCTGTGCAAACGACAAAACTGCATATTTGAAATTCCGCAACAGCGGTGATACCGACTTTGAATTGAAAGAGAAAATTCAAGGTCTGTTTGATGATGCCAAAAGAAAATGGGAAGGCGTATTCCCTGAAGAAAGCAAAATTCTCCTGTCGCCCTCTCATCTTGCAGTTTGTGTTTCTACCTTGCAGGATATCAAATTGTTTAACAACAATCTCGATGTGGTGGATGATGCGTTTGAATATCTGATGAGCAAGGCACAAAAGGGTGAAAAAGGTCAGTATTTCACGCCTCGTTATGTCATCGATATGTGCGTAAAAATGATGAACCCAACAATCAATGATAAAATTATTGACACAGCTTGCGGTAGCTCCGGCTTTACTGTTCACAGCATTTTTAAGGTATGGAAAGAAATTCGTCTTTCTAAAGGTCTTGAACCTGGCGAAGATTTTACCGCTTCAGAAAGAACAAATGACGAAAGAGACTTTGTACGTGATAATGTATTTGCAATTGATTTTGACGAAAAAACTGTGCGTGTAGCTCGCACCCTTAATCTTATTGCTGGTGATGGGCAGACTAATGTTTTACATTTAAATACACTTGATTACTCTCGCTGGAATGAGGTGACAAAGCAAGAAGATTGGAACGATACATATAATGAGGGTTTTAAAAAGTTGAAAAAGCTGCAACCAAAGGGAAGCAGTGATTTTAGCAAGTTCAATTTTGATCTTGTAATGGCAAACCCACCGTTCGCAGGAGATATCAAAGAGCAAACTATTCTTTCCCATTACGAACTTGCAAAGAACGATAAAGGCAAATGGCAGAAAAAAGTTGGCAGAGATATTTTGTTTATTGAACGCAATCTAAACTTCTTGAAGCCGGGTGGAAGAATGGCTGTTGTTCTCCCGCAAGGTCGTTTTAACAATTCCAGTGATAAATATATTCGTGAATTTATCGCCGAACGTTGCCGTATTCTTGCTGTCGTGGGTTTGCACGGAAATGTTTTTAAACCCCATACCGGAACTAAAACCTCGGTTTTGTTTGTGCAGAAATGGGATGATGAGCTATGCCCTAAAAAAGAAGATTATCCTATTTTCTTTGCAACAATGCAAAAGCCAAGCAAGGATAATTCCGGTGAAAAAATCTATGTAAAAGATGAAAACGGCGAAATTCTACTCGATCACCATAATCACTTTATTGTTGACCACGACTTATACAATCACGATGGAATGACAGAAGACGGTATCGCAGAAGCCTTTATAGAATTTGCGAAAAAAGAAGGTTTAAGTTTTTTTCAATGAGCCCATCTGTTAAACCTTTTAATGAAGCCAAGTACAAGGCTTTGATGGATGGGCTGGAATGCAGTGAAATTCGTTTTAATAAAATTCACAATTGGAATCCAATCTTTAGGATTGATGCAGAGTTTTACAACAAGAGAGCCATCACTATTGATACACAGATTAGAAAAATGCCACATCTTTGTTTAAATAAAGAAGATGTTGTAAGCGGACCCTTTGGTTCAACATTAAAGAGTGCATCTTATTTGGCTGAGGGACCTGTTCCATTTATTAGAATTGAAAATATAAAAGGTGGATTTTATGTAGATACATTAAATATTATGTATATTTCTGAAGAAGACAATAATCGCATTAAAAATTCCGCATTAAGGTTGGACGATATAGTATTGTCAAAAGTAGGAAATAGCATTGGCTATTTTGCACGTATAGATAAGCGAATACCCTATTGTAATATTAGTGAAAACAATATTGGTATTAAGTTAGGAACGTATCAAGAAAGTTTCAAGCATTATTTAGTTGCTTATCTGAACTGCTCATTTGCTCAAAAGTTAGTGGCTCGAAGAACAAGTGGCAATGCTCAACCTAAACTTAATGTTGGAGATATGTGTTTAATTCCGATTCCCACCTTTTCAGATGCTTTTTATAAAGTAATAAGTAACCTTATAATCGATAGTGAGAATTTAATTGCAACATCTCAAGAAAAATACCGTTACGCCGAAAAGATGCTAGCTTCCACTATTGATATGGTAGATCGAAGTTCAACTAAAATCATAACATCGCTCAAATCTCTTTCGGAAAGTTTTTTGACAAGTGGTCGCTTAGATGCCGAATATTACCAGCCCAAGTATGACGATTATGAAAGAGCATTACACACTTCTGATTCGGTGCAATCTTTGTGTAATCTATATGACAAAAATTTTCTTCCCAAAGATGAAAATGAATATCCGTACATAGAACTTGCTAATGTTGGAACTATGGGTGAAATTAGCGATGTAGAAGTGATAGGTGGTAAAGATTTGCCTACACGTGCAAGACGTAGAGTAAAAAAAGGGCAAATCATCGTTGCATCTGTTGAAGGCTCTTTACAAAGTTGTGCGTTGATTACCGACGAATTTGATGGGGCTTTGTGCTCAACGGGTTTTTATGTGCTTGACTCTGATTCCATTAATCCAGAGACACTTCTTGTCCTGTTTAAATCTGAACCTATCCAAGCATTGATGAAGCAAAGATGTTCAGGTACCATTCTTACCGCTATTTCAAAAGATGAGCTTCTTGGCATGCCCTTGCCTCAGATTGATACGGAAATTCAAAAAGAAATTTCCCAAAAGGTACAGGAATCTTTCGCTCTGCGTCACAAGTCAGAGCAGTTGCTTGAATACGCAAAGCAGGCAGTTGAAATGGCTATCGAACAAGGTGAAGATGTGGCGATGAAGTGGCTTGAAAGCAAGGTGTCTGAATAATGCGGGTAGATAAAAAATATGAGCAATGGAAGGCTGTTACTGAATCAGACTTTGTAACCTTATTCATATTGCAAATGACAATGGGATGATTTTCTCAGAAGAGTTGCGAGTATTGAGGTATAACGTCACACTTACGGATGATTTTGAGATCAAAAACAATTCTACCACCAAGCAGCCGCTAATCGAATTTAGCCTGTAATTATGTTTCACACCCCTTTTTAAACAGGTTATTTTGCAAGCAACTCAATCAAAAAATGTGCTATAAGGCAAGCAGGAGTCAAAAATTTTTTGACTCCTGCTTGTTTTTATTGTAAAAAAATCGGTGTATAGATGTATTCACAAAAAGTCTGTTCTTGCAAAAGAGAATTATCTGCATCATCTGAGCGAGCAGTCTGTTTATACTCCCAAAAGTCGTAAAACAGTATATCGTTAGGAGCTGGCTCCTAAAACCTCCCTTTGAAAACAGCATATAAAAGAAAGAGCGCAGCCCCCAAAAGGGGCTGCACCCAATCTTTTCAAAAAACATCCTTTAGAGCCTCTGGCTAATCCGTGCGGGCTTTGATATTATTTTTGTTCATTTCGGCATATACATGGAGCCTACGATTTTGTTTGCGGTGTTTTGCGGCAGTATTTTTGCAAGAAGGCAGAAAAGCTTATATTTCGTGCCAACCGTCACAATCACAGGAGGCTTCTTCTTTTGTGCAACTTTCATAACAGCTGCGGCTATTTCTTCGGGTTTCATACCGTGAATTTCGTCGTTTTCCATAACAGAAACTGATTTTGAAATCATGCCGCCGTAAACATCATCTCCGGCAAAATCCTTTTGTCTTGCGGCGGTAAAGCCCGTTTTAACATCGCCCAGGCGCACCGCGCAAACGCTTATTCCGAAGGCTTTTAATTCGTTTGCGAGTGCGCAGGTCAGCGATTCGATTGCCGATTTCGTTGCCGAATAAAATGATTGAAAGGGGATGGAAAATATTGCTGCGGCGGAGGAGGTGAATATGATTCTGCCCTTGCTTTTGCGCAGCATCGGAAGCGCCGCTTTGGTAACGGCAACATGCGCAAAGAAATTCAGCTCAAATTGGCTGCGGATTTCGCTCATTTCCATAAATTCCGCGCAGCCCGAAACGCCGAAGCCGGCATTGTTAATAAGCAAATCAACACCTTCTATTTGCGAAAAAGCGGCGTCAATATCCTCCTGCTTTGTGATATCGCAGCGAAGGCTTTTAACGCCCTTGATGTCGCACGGAGTGCGCGAAAGGCAGATAACCTGCCAGCCTTTTGCGGCAAAAAGCCTTGCCGTTTCTTTTCCTATTCCGCTTGAAGCGCCCGTTATTACGGCAACCATAATGATTTTCAATCCTTTCATCTTATAAATATGTTTTAAATATAATACCATATTTTAATTCTGATTTAAAGAAATTTGCCGCCTAAAAAGCAAAAAATAAAAGCGCACGAAAAAATCGTGCGCCTTAATAATGCCGGTTAGGCTTCAATTACTGCTCAACGGGATAAACGGAAACCTTTTTGCGGTCCTTACCCATTTTTTCAAATCTAACGGTGCCGTCAACAAGAGCATAAAGAGTATCGTCTGAGCCGATACCAACATTGTTGCCGGGATGAATATGAGTTCCTCTCTGGCGGTAAAGGATGTTGCCTGCGAGAACGAACTGACCGTCTGCTCTTTTGGCGCCGAGGCGCTTAGATTCGGAATCACGGCCGTTTTTAGTTGAACCCATACCTTTTTTATGAGCAAAAAGCTGTAAATTTAACTTAAGCATTACTACACCTCCGATATAATCACTTTAATGTTTTTCGGATAATCCTTTTCCAATTCGGTTAAATGAAGCACCAAGCCGGAAATTATATCCTGTGCAGAAATCGGGTTTTCTTTAATGCTCAGGCTTAAATAGCCGTCGCTCTGTTCGGCTGTTGCCGAAAGCTTTATAACCTCGGTTATTGTGTTTGCCGCCATATAGCAGGCGCTTGAAACGAAAGCGCAAATAATGTCTTGCCCCGATTCTGCACTGCCGGAATGGCCTTCCACACAAAAGCCTGTGTATAAATTGCCCGATTTAAAGAATTTTGCGTTAATCATCAATTAAGCGTTGATGGCTGTGATTTCAACCTTTGTATAGGGCTGACGATGACCCATCTTGCGCTTTTCGTTCTTCTTGGGCTTGTAAGTAAATACTGTGATTTTCTTGCCTTTGCCGTTCTTAAGAACCTTTGCGTTAACGGTAGCCTTTGCGCAATCCTTGCCTGCTTTAATGCCTTTTCCGTCATTAACGGCAACAACATTATCGAAAGTTACTTCGGCATCTGCCTCTGCGCCAAGCTTTTCAACATAAAGCACATCGCCTTCGGAAACCTTGTATTGCTTACCACCGGTTACGATAACAGCGTACATTGAATTTACCTTCCTTTATTAAGACTCGCTACAACGGGCGGCGAAATCCGCGCTTATAGGGCGATTGCTCGCCACTGCCTGTAATAAGCGGCGTAAAAAGTATATAACAATTATAAAATAAAGTCAAGCACTAAATTTGCTTTTTGACGAAATATTAAAATTTTAAAGCTTTTAATACGCTTGTAAGGCGAAATACTTATGCTTTTTTGTGCTGCACTTAATTGTTATATAAATTTATGCTTTACAAATTCGTTTGCTTGTGTTATAATTTCTTCGCTGAATACGAATTACTCGGATTCGGGCGTAAGCGCTTTTGCGATTTCACCTTCCCGTTTCTGTGTTTTTCGCCGATCGGCTAATATTTTTAAAGAGGTGAAATTAAATGACACAGGCTGAAAAGCAAGCTATTATGAAAGAGTATGCTACTCACGAGGGCGATACCGGTTCTCCGGAGGTTCAGATTGCCGTTCTTACCACAAGAATCAACGAGCTCACAGCTCACCTTAAGGTTCATAAGAAAGACAATCATTCTCGCAGAGGTCTGCTTAAGATGGTTGGTCACAGAAGAAATCTTCTTGCTTACCTTTATAAGACAGATATCGAAAGATACCGTGCACTTGTTGCAAAGCTCGGCATCCGTGACACTCTGGACAGATAATCATTTTTGCAGACGGCAGTGCGAAATATGCCGTCTGCTTTTTATCTTTAAAAACACCCCAAAGGGGCTTTAATCAAACCGTAAGGAGGGGCGTAAATAGTAGTAAATTGAGCAGGCAAGCGCATTGCAGGCTGAATTTATTACTATTGCACCTCCTTTGGAATATAAAAAATAAAAGTGAGGTAAATTTATGTTTTTCAAGAATTTCAAAAAATGGGAAACCGAATTTGCAGGCCGCAAATTCTCTCTTGAAACAGGAAAAATGGCAGGCCTTGCAAATGCCGCTTTCCTTGCACGCTACGGCGAAACGGAAGTGCTTTGCACGGTAACAGCATCCGCGAAGCCCAGAGAGGGCGTTGATTTCTTCCCCCTCTCCGTTGATTATGAAGAAAAAATGTATGCAGTGGGCAAAATCCCCGGCTCATTCCTCCGCCGTGAGGGCAGAGCAGGCGAAAAGGCTATTCTTACAAGCCGCTGCATAGACAGACCTATTCGTCCTCTTTTCCCCAAGGATTTAAGAAATGATTGCTCTGTTGTTGCAACAGTTATGTCTGTTGATCCGGATTGCTCACCCGAGGTTACAGCCGCAATCGGCGTTTCCGCCGCAATCGCAGTTTCCGATATCCCGTGGGACGGCCCGATTTCTTCCGTAAATGTGGGCCTTGTTGACGGCGAAATAGTTCTTAACCCCACCCTTGAGCAAAGAGAAAAAACCGATCTTACTCTTACCGTTGCTTCCACGGCAGATCTTGTTGCCATGATCGAAGCCGGCGGTAACGAAATTCCGGATGATGTTATGTTTGACGCCATCATGGCAGGCCATGAGGAAAACAAAAAGATGGTTAAGTTCATCCAGGGCATCGTTGATGAAATCGGCAAGCCGAAGTTTGCTTATGAATCCTCCAATCCCGATCCGGAAATTCTTAAAGAAATTGAAGATTTCTGCATTGAGGATGTTAAAAAAGCACTCGATACCGATGATAAGCTCGTTCGCGACGAAGCTTTGCTTCCGATTTATGCGGCGGTTCATGAAAAATTTGACGAAAAATTCGAGGGCTGCGAAGCTAAAATCGATGAAATTATGTATCTTGTTCAAAAGCATGTTGTTCGTGCTTGGCTTAAAGATGAGCATAAGCGTGTAGACGGCAGAGGCATTGATGAAATCCGCCCGCTTAATGCTGAGATTGATTTGCTTGACAGAGTTCATGGCTCGGGCCTTTTCACAAGAGGTCAAACTCAGGTTCTTTCAATAACAACTCTTGGCCCCATGAGCGATTGCCAGCAGCTTGACGGCCTTGATGAGCAGCAGGAAAAAAGATATATTCATCACTACAACTTCCCGTCCTACAGCGTTGGCGAAACCAAGCCCTCAAGAGGCCCCGGCAGAAGAGAAATCGGCCACGGCGCTCTTGCGGAAAAGGCTCTTCTTCCCGTTATCCCAAGCGTTGATGAATTCCCGTATTGCATTCGTGTTGTATCTGAAGTTCTCTCTTCAAACGGCTCCACATCTCAGGGCTCCGTTTGCGGCTCAACTCTTTCTCTTATGGCAGCAGGCGTTCCGATTAAGGCTCCCGTTGCAGGTATCAGTTGCGGCCTTATCACAGGCGATCAGGGCGTTTACGGCGATTTCATGACTATGGTTGATATCCAGGGTCTTGAAGATTTCTACGGCGATATGGACTTTAAAGTTGCCGGCACAAAAGACGGCATTACCGCCATTCAGATGGACCTTAAAGTGCACGGCCTTACTCCCGAAATTATTAAGGAAGCTTTTGCAAAAACTCATAAGGCAAGAAATTATATTCTTGACGAAATCATGCTTCCCGTTATCAGCGAGCCTCGTAAAGAGCTTTCAAAGTATGCTCCCAAGATGGTTACTCTTGCTATCAATCCCGACAAAATCGGCGATGTAATCGGCAAGGGCGGCAAGGTTATTCAGGAAATCCAAAACGACTTTGATGTTAAGGTTAATATCGAAGAAGACGGCCGCGTGTTCATCAGCGGTATCGATATCGAAAAGTGCAACAGCGCAAGAGATGTTGTTAAGCTTATCGCAACAGATCCCGAAGTTGGCGCTTTCTATAACGGCGTTGTAACAAGGCTTATGAATTTCGGCGCATTTGTTGAAATCGCTCCCGGCAAGGAAGGTCTTGTTCATATTTCAAGGCTTGATGTTAAGCGCGTTGATAAGGTTGAGGATGTTGTTAATATCGGCGATCAAATCATCGTTAAGTGCATTGAGATAGACGATCAGGGCAGAATCAATCTTTCAAGAAGAGACGCTCTTATCGAGCTTGACGGCCTTACTCCTGAAAACGACATTGATGAAGCTCCGAGAAAGCCTCGCAGAGACGGTAATCATCGCCGCCCCCGCAGAGATTGATTTATTCAGAGCTTGGTAATTTAAAATTCCGATGCTTTTGTGCGGCTCGGATATATATCCCAAAACCGTTTTAAACGGAGTGGATTTTTCCAAAGCATTGCTTTGATTTTCGCCACGCAGTTTCGGCTGTGTGGCGTTTTTTTATGCAATTCTATTAAAACAGGAAAGGCTGTGATTTTAAATGAGCGAAAAAGCCGATCAATCTTTTATGAAAACAAGGCCGGTCACTCGTCTTGTTATAACTATGGCTCTGCCTATGACGGTTTCAATGCTTATAAATTCGCTTTATAATATTGTAGACAGTTATTTTATTGCAAAAATAAGCGAAGATGCAATGACCGCGCTTTCGCTTGTGTATCCCCTGCAAAATCTGATAATCGCAATCACGGTGGGCTTCGGCGTTGGGATAAATGCCATTATGGCCTATTATCTCGGTGCGGGCAGGCAGCGCATGGCAAACACCGCCGCCACAATGGGCATTGTTATGAATATGCTGCACGGGCTTGTGCTTATGATTGTGTGCTTAGCCGTTATGCCGTCGTTTTTAAAAATGTTTACCTCTGATGCCGAAATTATCGATTTCGGGATTAGATACACGAATATCGTTTTCCTTTTCTGCATTCCGCAGGCGGCCTCTATGAGCTTTGAAAAAATCTTTCAGGCTGCCGGCAAAATGTCTGTTTCCATGGTAAGCCTGGCGGCGGGGTGCATAATAAATATTGTGCTTGATCCTTTAATGATTTTCGGCTACGGCTTCCCGAAAATGGGCATAGAGGGTGCGGCACTTGCCACGGGCATCGGGCAAACCGCGTCGCTGATTATATATATAATTGTTTATGCCGTTAAGCCAAAGGCCGTTAAAATCGGATTTAAGGGCATGGAAAGTGTGGGCAAAATATGCCGCAAAACGTATGCAATCGGCATTCCCGCATCGCTTAATCTTGCGCTGCCCTCGCTTATGATATCCGTTTTAAATTCGATTTTTGCCGCATTTTCGCAGGTGTATGTGCTTGTGCTCGGCGCTTATTATAAGCTGCAAACATTTCTTTATTTAACGGCAAACGGAATAGTGCAGGGAATGCGCCCCGTGCTGAGCTATAATTTCGGCGCGGGCGAAACGAAAAGGGTTAAAGAAATTTATAAGGTTTCATTGCTTCTTATCGTCGGCGTAATGGCGGTGGGCACCTTGCTTTGCCTTGTGATTCCGAATAAGCTTATCGGCCTGTTCAGCAACAGCGCCGAAGCTGTGCAAATCGGAACCTATGCACTGCGTATTATTGCAATCGGATTTGTTGCTTCATCCGTCAGCGTGGCAGCAAGCGGTGCGCTTGAGGCACTCGGAAACGGAGTGGCTTCGCTTGCGATTTCGCTTTGCAGATATGCAGTTATCATTTTGCCGGTGGCATTTTTGCTCAGCAAAGCCTTTGGCGCAAACGGCGTTTGGAGCGCTTTTTGGATAACGGAAAATTCCACGGCCGTTATTGCCTTTTTCATTTATAAATCCGCGCTTTCAAAAAAGCTTGCATTTGTTTCGGCAAGCGGTGCAAACACCTAAAAATAAAGCACATCAAAAATCCCCAGGCCTTTAAGGCTCGGGGATTTTGTGCGTTATTCGTTTAATTTATCCTCTTTTTTGCAAATCCTATTTAAAAATATCGTTTTCCAAATAAGCGGCAGTCATTCCTTGCTTTACAACATACCGATTGATAAAAATTTCCAAAAAATCACGGCTGAATAGCAGTATAGAGCGAATGATTATGTGCAAAATATAACAGAGAAAATTACAAATTAAGGGAGAAATTCTTTATGAAAGCAACAGGAATAGTGCGCCGAATTGATGATTTGGGCAGAATTGTTATTCCAAAGGAAATTCGCCGCTCGTTTCGTATTCGCGAGGGCGACCCGCTTGAAATATTCACGGATGCCGAGGGCGAGGTTATATTTAAAAAATATTCGCCGATAGGGGAACTTTCAAATTTTGCGGGGCAATATGCCGAGGTGCTGCACAAAAACGGCGGCCTGCCGATTGCCATAATGGATAACGACCATGTTATCGCGGCCTCGGGCATGAGCAAAAGAGAGGTTTTGGAGCGCCGAATCACCAAAAATCTGGAGGAGCTGATGGAAAACAGATCTGTGCACATCACCACCCGCGATGTGCCGCCGATGAATGCCATCGAGGGGCTGCAGCGCAAGGCAAATGTGGTGTATCCGATTGTTTACGGCGGCGATGTTTCGGGAGCCGTGGCTCTTATGCAGGGCGATGAAAACCATATACCCACAGAAACGGAAATTAAGCTGGTGCAGGTGGCGGCGGCTTTTCTCGGCAAGCAAATGGAATGAAATATTCACAGCAATAATATCAAAAAAAGACCGTTTATCATAAAAACGGCCTTTTCTTTTGTCACTTATGCCAAAAATAGCCTTGATTATTGAACACATTGCACAAAATGCAAGTTGATTGCTTTACCAATATGGCTAATATATAGAACTTCCTACAAAAAACTTGATTTTTCAAAATTACAGTATATAATAGTGCACAAAGAGAGGAAAAAAGAGTCGGGGGTGTCGATATATGAAGAGTTTTGCAATTGAAGCAAAAGGCTATGTTAAAGATATGTTTTCACAGCATAATATGGTGAAACGCACAATTCTTTCGCTTGCCGGAATTCTTCTTATGGGCTTCGCCATCTCGCTGTTTTCTCTTTCAAACTTCGGAGTGGATCCTTACACTTCGATGAATATGAGTGTTGCATCCGCTGTCGGAATGAGCTTCGGCACATATCAGTTAATCGTAAACACGGTTATTTTGATTTTTGCGCTGATAGTTGCTCACCGCGGCTTAATCGGTGTGGGCACGGCATTTAATATGGTGCTCGTCGGCTACACCTGCGAATTTTTTGAAAAGCTTCTCTCTCCCCTTGTCAGCGGCGCGTTTGCCGAAAGAATAGTTTTGCTTGCTGTGGCAGTTGTTTTAATGTGCTTCTCAAGTAGCCTGTTTTTCACGGCCAATGTCGGCGTCGGAGCTTATGACACTTTGGCATTCATGATCACCCAAAAAACCAAAGTGCCGATGAAGGTTACCCGAGTAATAACCGATGTAAGCGTTGTGCTTATCGGCCTTGCCGTAAGCGGAGGCCTTGCAGCTGTTTTCAAGGGAAACTTTTCAGAAATAAAAAATATCGGAATTGGCACCGTTATCACGGCATTCTGCACCGGCCCGCTTGTTACATTCTTTAACAAGCATGTGTCCGAAAAAATACTGAATGTCAATTACGAGCGCGTAGGCAAAGATGTGGCTTACTTCTTTATTAAAGGAGCTTTGCTTAAAAATTCGCTTCGCCCCGTAACGAAGATTTCGGATAAAAAATAAGCCTTTCCGTTTATATATGAGCATTTTTAATGCTCTGAATTTGCCCCAAAGCAAGCAATTGCTTTACATAAATTTTTACCCCTTAGAAAAACACCGCCGGTCAAACGGCGGTGTTTTTCGTTTTGCTCATATAACATCTTTTTTTAATAGCTGCCTTTTTCGGAATCTGCGCCTGCGCTTAAAGCAATTGCAGCAATGCGAATTATAAAAAATATTAAAGCCAATATCACAATCATCGGCACAAAGCTCACGGCCAAGCCTTTAATAAATGTGTCCAGATTTTCCATATTATATCCGGAAACAATGCAACGGTCGGTTACTATTCTGTCGCGCTTTTCAAAAATAAAAAACGATGTAATAACAAACATTATAATTGCAATCGCAATCATAAGGATTTTATATATTTTAAAAGAAATCGGGAAAAAGTCTGCCGATTGAAAAACGGCGTACATTCCGGCTGCAACCGCACAGGTTAAAAGCGTGATATATGTGGCAAGCGAATATGTGATGTTGACCGCTTTCATAATTTTTATAAGGCGTTTATAGGAAGCAGTAGGAGGCGCAACGGTTGCTTGCTGCATTTTGCCGGTTGCCGTTATTTCGGCCGCAAGTCGCCTTTTTCGTTTAAAAGCAAATATATAAAAAATATTGTAAATCGCTGTAAGCAAAAAAACCACCGTTATCATAACAGAACAGGAAAGAAGCAGGTTTGACAGTATTTTTACATATAATTCTATATTGATTTTCGGCAAAAATTCCGTAACTCTTGTTAAGCAGTCGGGAGTCGAACCCGATATGCCTAAAACGGGACGACGCGGCGACTTTTCGCATTTTTGTCCTTGCCGTGCGTTAGCACGACTGCGGACTCAAAAGCAAAAATTCATCCACGCCGACACCGTTTTCGGTGCAAGCAGTTTAAAGCAAAACGATTTTTGTGTAGGCAAGGCATAAAACGCAGTTAATCCTTTCGGATTAACGAGTATTTTAACGCAGCATACGCGCAAATCGGTTGCTTTAAACCATATTGCGTTCGATTCCCGCCTGCTTAAGTCGGCGGGAATATAATCCGTTCCTCCGAACGGAGCAGTGAAAAAATTCAATAAATTTTCGTAAGTGCAATATTTAATAACATATTCAAGCAATAAATATATGCAGCCGGCAAATAATGCAAGTGAAAATACAGTATATGCTCTGTATTTATTTTTGTTGTAGTTTGGGTAAATGTATATTGAAAATGTTTTGCTCTTAATGTTATTGCCGGTGTTTGGATTTTGCGCTTTGGCTGAATTGTGCGTGGCGTTGTTATTTGCAGAGGTGTCGTTTTGCGATTTTTCCGAATGATACGAAGCGCTTTTTTGTTTGCTGTAATTATTGCTTTTTTGCGCTTTGGCTGCATCTGTGGCACTTTGGCTTTCATCGCAGTATGATTTGTTTGCCGATTTTTTAATCGTATCGTATGCTCGGTTGATTTCTTTCATAGCTTCTCTTGCTATTGCATCGTTAGGGTTTAAATCGGGATGATATTTTTTTGCGAGTTTTTTATACGCATCGGTGCATTCTTCAATATCGGCATTTTCCCTAACGCCTAAAATTTCATATGGGTCGGTTGCGATATTCATATACTCCTCCTAAAATAAAAAAGTGCGCAGCCGGAGCTACGCACATAAAGCACATAACTCCGATATCCGTTGCGACACAGTTCATTCCAAAACAGGATACGACAATCAAAGCCATACATTTTTGATACAGTATGCCCATCCCGGAATTGACTATTAAACCGCGGCGCAACAAAAGCATATCACAAAACGCAGCACGCAGCCGATTGCTTTTCTGCATGCCGTTATTGAAAATATACTGTTGCGAGTGCTTTTGAATTAAAACATGCTTTGTAATCGAGAACGAAGAACGGAAGCGGGAAAGGGGAGCGGCGCCGAAAATCAATTTTCTTCACAGGCTTTGATGTATTCTTCGGCGGTAAGGATTTCGTAATTTACGGAATCGTAATATTCAAGCTCATATTCGGTGCGGGTGACATAAACCTTGCGGCCGACTCCTATTATATAAAAATTAAGGCAACGGTTGGGATTTCGCAATTCTTTATTTGAAATATCGGGCGGCACGGTTTCGCCGTTATGGTCAATAACGGGCACAATCTGATAAAAATACTTACCTGCCACGAAATCCTCGTTTTCAAAAATGAAATCTCCCGGTGCTTCTTCGTGCTCGATTATAAACAGGTCGTTATCGCTGAAACCGAGCGCACCGCCGGTGGCACCGCGTATCCATTCGTTTGCTTTTGCGATAAAATCGTTTCTGTTCATAATTTTCCATTGCCTTTCCGCTGCAAAATAAAACAATTGCGGCATTCCTTGTGGCAGCAGGCAAGACTTATATTTATCTTGCCGCAAAAATCCGCCTAACAGGCGGTGAAAGCATGTGTTTGAGCGTATGCGTTTTTTATCTAAAAATGGGGCACGCTTTCGCGTGCCCCGCAAAACGGAAACGGGGTGTCCGTGTTTCCGTGTCTGCATATGGCGGTCCATTCACCATACCAATAGACTATATCATATTGGCTTATAAATTTCAGCATAAATGCAAAAACACTGCGATTTTGATACAAAAAAACATCGATATTTCAATTGTAAAGCAAAAGTCAGCCAAATACCAAATAACTTCAATATCGGTTATATTTAATCGAAAAACATGCAATTTTACGCATTTAGCCGTTCAAATTCAAGCTTTTAAACTTATAAAATAAAAAAACCGCGCACAATTCATTTAATCGGGAAATGCTTTTCCGAATCAAAAATGAATCGTGCGCGGTATTTCAATTGCTTCTGTTAAACAGCACCGTGCATAAAAAACTGTGTTCGTTTTCGTTATAATGCCATTCGCATACGCCGTTGTATTTCTTTGCGGTTTTTTTAATGCTTTTTGTGCCATAGCCGTGCATATCGCCGTCTGTTTTGGTGGTTTGCAGCGAGTCGCCGATAATTTTCGGCTCAACGGCGCAACTGTTTTTAACATTTAAAACAACAAAGCTTTTCTCGTTTTTTACTGAAAAATCAATATATGCGTTTTCTGAACCTTTTGCGGATTCGGCAGCATTGTCCAGCATGTTGGAAAGCAGTGCCACCAGATCATCGTCATTGATAAACGAAAGGTTTGAAGCCCTAACCTCGGCATTGAACTTAATGCCGCTTTTGGCACACACAAAATCGTATTTGCTTAAAATCAAATCAAGCATTTTGTTGCTTGTTTTGCCTATGTAGCGGTATTCATCAAGATTTGTTTGCACCTTTGAAAGATAGCTTTTGATTTCCTCGGTGCTTTCCATGCCGCTTATTGCCGAAAAATGGTGGCGCATGTCGTGCACCAAAATGCGCTGCTCCTCGTTTTTCTTTTCAAGCAAATCGTAAAAGGTTTTGTTTATCTCGTTTCTTTGCCGCTCGGCTTGAAGTGTAATAAGCTCTGCTTCCTGCCTTTGAATAACATTATTATAAATAAAGATAAAGCAGCAAAACACAAGCGAAACGCAGCACACTATTGCGCAAATCAAATTCAGCGTTTTTGAAAAATTATATTTTGTGGAGGCGTAAAGAAATAATGTTAGTGTTATCGTTACTATTATAGGATATAAAAACAGGGTTGCCTGCCGCTTGCGCGCGTTTTCCGAAATCTTTTTGTACGAAAAAAGGGAGGAAACGATTTTGCAAACTATCAAATATAAAATTTTGCTTATTGTGCCGATTATAAACAGCGCCGCAAGATTGGTTTTATAAGCGTCTATAGGGATTTTTAAAAGTGCGGAAATCCCAGCTTCGGCCACAAGCTCGGTTAAAAACATAACGGCAAGTAAAAACGATGAATGAAAAATGCAGCTTTTAAGCGATATTTCAAAGCACAGCATGCCGAATATCATATTAACCGAGAAAAACGCCACATCGTTTATTATGTTTATATTGTTGTCTAAAATATTTACTGCGAAGGCGGCAAGGTAAAGCACCGTTAAAATCGCAAATGTTGCCGGCAAGCTTCGTTTAAGCTTGAAGTTGTCGAAAAAATAAACAAATGCAATCAGCGCTTCAAATAAGTAAACCGCCAAAAAGAAAAGTTGCATAGAAATTTAAGCCTTCCCGCCGCAATCGGCAATGGAAATCCGCATCGTGCCCACAGGCATATGCGCCAAAGAATCAAGCAGCCCAATATGCCGCTCTTTCGGCATATTGAATTATTTATTCGCCGAGCAGCATTAAAAAGCGGCGCTTGAATTCGGCTCGCTTTGAATATGCTATCGGAATGGAATATTTTTCACAAAGCGTGATGCGGTCTTTGCTATAATAGGTTATGTAGTTTGTGTTCACGATAAAGCTGTTGTGCGGAATTATGAAATACGATTTATTCAGCTTTTGCCGCCAGGTTTTGATGTTGTCGTGCGATTCGTATTCGCCGTTTCTTGTGATAACCTTCACTTTTCTGCTTTTGATTTCAACAAAAATAATATCGCGGCTGCGAACGGCGGCAACACCCTGCGATTTATCTTTCAAATAGAATTTGATTTCGGTGTTGTCCACTCTCGTGATTGCCTTTTCAAGGCCTTTGTAAAATCGCTCGCTGTTTATGGGCTTGTCAAAAAATCGTGCCACGCCCAAATCCATTGCCTCGTCCAAATAATGATTGTAGGCGGTTATGTAAATCAAAACTATGTCGGGATTTTTCTTTAAAAGCTGCTTGCCGAGGTTAATGCCGTCTATCTGCGGCATTTCAATATCAAGAAAAGCAATATCAAACTCCGTGTCGCTTTCCACAAGTTCGTTTCCGTTTTGGGTTGTGAAAAGGCTGTACGAAAGCCCGTTTTCGGCAAAATATTGGCTTATATGCCGCTCAACATCGTTTATATATTCGCGATCGTCGTCGCAAACAGCTATACTTACCATATAAACCAATCCTCCTTGTGCGGATTTTTCTTCCCGATTTAAACAAAAAATGCCGCAAACCTTTAATTATAGTTTACAGCATTTTTATCTGTGTTGCAAATTTTTTATTTGATTGAGCCGCTGTTTTTTACGGCGCAAATTTTAACCAGCTCTTTTATAACTTCTTTGTCACCCTCGGAGCAGAGCTTTAAATTATCCGTTATGTTGGTATCGGTGTCGTTTTTAAAATTGCCGAGCAAAAAATAATCCGGCGTAACGCCGAGCGCATTGCATAAATCCGAAAGCGTTTCAAGGGTTACATGCCGCCTTGCCGTTTCTATATTTGATAAATATTTTGATGAAATTCCTATTTGCTCTGCCAAATCCTTTTGGCTGATATTCAGCTTTCTGCGCCTCTCTCCTATGCGAAAACCGATATCCTTATGATTGATTTCCATTAGTATCACCATAATAATTTTATCATTATAAATATTGCTTATAAACTAACAAAAAAGGTTACAGTATTGCATATGGTAAGAATTATTGAACAAGTGAGCAGATAATATTTCTTTTTGTTTGCTTTTGTGTTTTTTGGTATTGAAAACAGTGCGTTTTTGCAAAAGCGGTTGCGCATTAAAAAGCCTTCTGTTATTATTTCGGTGTGTATCAAAAACACGGAAAGGAGGCGTAAGCTATTATGAAAAAATTCACAAAAGCGGTTCTTGATAAAGCAGTGAACAGCGCGCTCAAAACAAGCGCAAACAGCACCACATGCTCAAATATTTATCAGCCGAAAGCACCCGCCGCTCTTAAAAAATTCAGCAAAATAGAAAATGATAAATAATCTGGCGCTCAGGATAACCGAAAAAATGCTCAAAAGCGGCGGCATTTCCGAGGAGGAAAAGGAGCTTTACATATACGGCCTGTTTATGATAATATCGCAGGTTATGTTTTTTGCTTTTTCGTGCGCTCTGGGGCTGGTTTTCGGTTGCTTTGTTGAAAGCGTGATTTTTTATATTTCATTTGCGGCAATCAGAAAATTTGCCGGCGGTTATCATGCGGCAACGGAGGCAAGGTGCGAAATATCCTCCGCGCTCTCGCTTTTGGCATGCGTTGGGGTTATTCGGCTTTCAAAAATTTATGATTTCAGGACAGCCCTGCTTTGTGCCGCGGCGGTGTGTGCGGTGCTGATTTTTGCTTTTTGCCCGCTGGACACGCCCGAAAAGCCGCTCGGCGAAAAGGAATTCAAATATTTTCGCAAGGTTTCCTGCATTATATTATTTGTAATTTGCAGCGCAATAATTGCGGCTTTTGTTTTTAAAGTGAAATTGGTTTTTGTGCCGTGCTGTGCCGCCCTTGTTTTAGAGGGCGTTCTTATAACTGCGGGCAAGGCCCAAAGGGTGCTCGGCGGCAAAAAAGAAAAAAGCGATTCTTTTGAATCCGTTTAAAAAATAAAATTCCTCCCGATATGAAAGCGGAGCCTTTGGCGGCTCGGCCGAATTTCGGGAGGTTTTTATTTTATATATGTTTTAATTATGCGTTGCTTTTAATCCGTTATTGCGGAAAAAAGTTGCTTTATTCTTTCTGTTTTGCCGCTCAGATAAAGATAGCCGAAAAGCGCTTCGATTCCCGTGGCGGTGTGGTATTCGGCGTCTGTGGCGCTTTTTGGCGAATGGCCCACCTTAGCGTTTCTGCCGCGCTTGAATTGCGCCGTTTCCTCCTCGGTGAGCATGTCCTTAATTTTGGCGTAAGCCTCAGTTTGCGCCTTTGCGCTCACATACTTAACGCTTTCGCGGTGCAGCTCGTTCACCGGCCTGTTTGCTTCGCAAACCAGCGCCTCGCGCACAAGAATTTCATATATGCAATCGCCTATGAAGGCTAAATTGAGGGGACTCAATTGCCTCGGCTGAATTTTGGTGTCGTTAAATCTCATATTTTCACCTCGCGTCAATATATGATATCAAATTTCACCGTTTAATTCAATATGCAATGCATATTTCTGTTGTGTTTTAAATAATTATGTTTGGTGTGTTCTGTGTTAGAAAACAGTGTAATTTCATAAAGCCACAGAACGCTTTATTCCTTTTTTGTTCAATCAATTATTCAGCAATTCGGTGTTACGGCATATTGTGTTGAGTTTTTAAATGCCGGCAATGCTCGAAACGGCAAAGAAGATCAACTTTTTGATTTGATTTTGCGCACGGCATGCGGCTTGCAAACTAAAATGAAATAAACGGCATACATGAAATCACAATTTTTTAAAAGCGGCGTCACTCTTTGATTTTGTAAACCGGCTCTGTTTTCTAAATTCAAAGCAGAGTGTCTGTTAAGGCAGATTGCAGATAAATCTTGAAATAATCGGAAATAGCGGCGAATTTAAGCGTTTTATATTCCGTCCGTTATGTATATTGATAATTTATTGACAAATTCTTAAATGTGTATTGACAGCCTATGTTTTATTTGTTAAGATAAAATCAACAAAACATACTTGAATTTATAATAAATTTTTATTGATAATTCACAATGCGCTGTTTTGTACTTAATAATGCGGGCAGATGTCCAAATATATAATAACGGAGGTATGTATATGTATTGTCCAAATTGTGGCCTTAATAACCCAGATAATGCACCCAATTGTTCCGCTTGCGGAGCTGCACTCGGTGCCCAAGCTCCCGGAGCTGCACCCCCGGTTACACCCACCGCAGCACCGGTTGCTCAAAAATCAAAATTGACTGCAGGCTTAGCCACGGGCTAATAAGGCAGTATTTAAGGAATTATGGTGTAATCCCGATAAAGGGGGTTACACCTTTTTCTTTATTATTTAAGCGGATTTTTCCGCTTTTTTCTGTTTTACTCTTTCCATTGTATTAATAAGCTGCTGCTCTGTTGGGACGTCAAATAACCCGACTGCCGTAAAATAAATATCCACTTTAACATTATTGTGAGAATGTTTCTTCTCATTGTTGTGAATTTCAATACGCTCAATAAGTTTGTTTACAACGGTCGGAGTAAGCTGTTTCATCTCTGTAAATTCCATAAGCCCTTGATAGAGCATCTTCATATCAACAGTTTGCTTTTGAAGTTCAATGAGAGCTTTTTCATTTTCTTCAACCTCTGATATAAGTCGCTTTTGCTCAGCTTCGTATTCATTTGCCATACGGGAATAACGCTCATCGGATAACTTACCGAGAATATTATCCTCATAAATTCTTGAGAATAATTTGTCCAAGTCGGATATTCTTTGCTTTGCACTTTCGGTTTTGACTCGCAAAGATCTCTCTCGATTTACAGATTCTGCACCTTTATTTTCGGAGATAAGATAAAGGAATACACTGTTGTAACAACGGACAAAATCTGCAAGTTCGGATATAGCCTCTTTAACGATTGCCTCGAGTACAACATCTCGTATAAAATGGATTGTGCAAGTACCACGACCGTCTTTGTAGGAAGAACACCTCCAAAATTCCTGATTTTTCTTTAAACTTTTGGAAGCACAAAAGTGAAGTTTAGAACCACAATCGGCACAATATACTAAACCTGAGAACAAACTCCTTCTTCCTGTTGCAGTATTTCGCCTTTTGTTTCTCCTCAGTTCTTGCGCTCTCAGCCAAGTGTTTTCACTGATGATTGCATCCTGTGTATTGGAAATAATCTGATAATCCTCTTGTGATTTCTCAATTTTCTTATGCACTTTGTAACTGACTGTTGTACTTTTACCATTTACGGTGCAGCCGGTATATTGTCTGTTTTCAAGAATGTGGACAATAGAATTTGAACGCCAAGCATAGATATTGGTAGGCATCAAATTACTTGTTTTCTTACCTACGGAATTGAAATATGCTGTCGGAGTAAGCACTTTTTCGGCTTCAAGCTGTCTTGCAATTTGCGACGGACCTTTACCCGAAATGCAAAGATTAAATATCTTTCTTACAATTTCAGCCGCAGGCTCGTCTATGTACCATTGCTCATTATCACCTTCAATTTTCTTGTAACCGTAAGGCACTGTTGAAGAAATCCTCATACCCTTTGACGCTTTCATTTCATTAACGGCACGGATTTTCTTTGAGGTTTGTGCGGCATACCACTCGTTAAAAATATTATGAAACGGCATCATTTCCGTCCCTATACCTTTCGTGGTATCAACATTTTCCTGTATAGCTATGAAGTTGACGCCTAAGGTCGGATAAACAATTTCCGTATAGTGACCGCAAAGCAAATGCTCTCTGCCAAAGCGAGATAAGTCTTTTACAATTACGGTTGACACCTTACCTGCTTCAATAAGGCTTTCCATTTCCTGAAAGCCGGGACGGTTAAATGTTGTTCCGCTGATACCGTCATCGACAAAGAATTGCGGATGTAAATATCCGTTTTTCTTTGCATAGGTCATCAGAATTTCTTTTTGATTTGATATTGAATTACTCTCACCCTCTAAATTGTCGTCTTGAGATAAACGGCAATACAGAGCGGTGATTTTTTCTTCTTGCCCTTGTATATTTTTGTTTGTTGCCATAAACTATTTGCTCCTTTCTGTGACAACATGGCATTGCAATGTATAGGTATTGTACACTTGCAATGCCGCAGTGTCGATTGTGCAAACTTATGCTATCTTTAATTCTGTAAGCAAATCTTCAAATTGTTGAAGCACATTTTCTCTGCCATTGGGATTAAAATGTGTGCTAACTTCGTAAGTTGTATTGCCTATTTTCATAAAGAACGGTTCATCATTCTTTTCAAAATACGGTGCATATATTGAATTCTTTTTATCTGTCATCTTTCATCCCTCCTGTTTCTTTCTCTTTGCCTCTGCCATTTTTCAAGCAGTGAAATGATTGTCTTTTGCATATCGGATTTGGTGTAGCTTTTCGGGAAATATTTGCGTATATCCTCTTCCATAAATCTAACTTGCTCTTTTTGATTTGGCTTTTCTTCATTGAGAACGGCGAAAACCGTATCGACGAAAAAGTTGCCGTCTTTACTGAATTTTCTTAATCGCTGTGCCTGCGATAATGAAGGTGTAGCGTCGGTAAATTCGATTTGTTCAAGCAATATTTGCTGTTCATATTCCGGCAGATATGAGATTTCAACCGCAGGAGTAAAGGCTATCCTTTCTTCGTCAACAAGTTTAAGTAATTCGGGTATTAAATATGTCAGGCGGATATATCGTTGTATTTGCCTTGCACTGTCATTGACGGTTTCTGCAATTTTTTCATCTGTTCTTAACTTTGTGCCAAGTTGGCACGAAGTTTTCCCTTGATGTTTCAAAGCCTCAGATTTCATTTTGTATGCAAAAGCTTTTTCACTCGGTAAAATATGTTCACGGTGTATGTTTGAATCCACCATTTGCACAATCGCCTCGTCTTTTGTTAATTCTTTTATTGTCACGGGGATGCTTGTTATCCCCAATTCCTTGCACGCCTCAACTCGTCTGTGTCCGCTGATAATTTCATATTTACCCGCCGGAAAAGAACGAACTATTATCGGTTCAAGCAATCCGTTTTCTTTTATGCTTTCTGTTAATTCTTGTTGCTCAATTCCGCTTCTTTTCTTAAACGGATGATTTTCAAAGGGAACAAGCAAATCTATGCTTATGTTTTTTATCATTTTAACCTCCATATATATTCTTTTCTCGGCCGGTAACAGTCTTAATCTTCTAAGTCTTATTACCTTCTGTTATTCGGAAATCAAGAAAACCGAAAATCAGAATTGTTTCAGATAGATAATGCTCGGCTTCCCCTGACCTTGTCTTTTGCGAATAATCAAATCTGCGACTTCAAGTTCGAAGAATAACTTGCATATCTTTTCGTGACCGAAATGCAGTTTTTCTTGGGCAGACTTTATCGTAAAATACTGATATACTCTGCCTTGATTATCTATCCAACCGTTTTTGACGGACAAATGCATTCGGTCAAGCAAAAGTCCGTACAACATTTTCGCATCGGTTGAAACAGATTTGTACTTCTCTTCAAATAACGCTTTCGGTACTTTGTAGAAAGCAAAGTTTTTAGCATCCGATATTTTGAAATATTTGTTCACTGTATCACCTCTGTTTCTGTATTGATTTGGTGCCGAAATCGGTAATTTCTTCTTTTGTATCGACATTTTATTGAAAACAAGTATCGCTATATTAAATTAACCGCTGTCATCATATTCACGGCGATTTTTAACGCTTTTGCACCTCTTTTGGATTTGTACTTCGGGCAGAAAATAACGATTGCCTTGTAGCTCTGCTTGCATTTGTTTTTGCATTTTCGGCAAAGGCTGTTATATGTTCTTCTGCCTGTTTCGGGATTTATGAAAAAATCCCATTCTTGTGTTGCTTTCTTTGATAATCTCGGCATTGTAAAAACTCCCTTCACTTGTTTGAACAGGGAGAGGCATTTTGCACCCCCTATTTGCAAATAAAATTTCCCCCTCACTTGGTAGGCAATGAAAACGGTCTAAAATTAACCCTCTGACAAATATTTTTTTATTACCCCTTCACTTGTTTGAACGGAGAACGCTTTTTTTTTGGGGGGGTGTTTTTGAAAAATTTATATTTTTTAACATTTACCCCTCTACTCATTTGGACAAAGGGTGCCGAAATGCACACCCCAAATTGACGGTTTAATAAAAATTATTTGAGAAAATTTTTTATGCCCTCTACTTGTTTGAACCGTGAGCAAAATAGTCAGGGTATTTCGGCGAAAAATTTGCAAAAAAATAAAGTCCCTCGTTTCTTGAAAGTTCAAAAAAACGAAGGACCAGGTATGTAAAAATATTTAATTGTAATTGCGACGCACAAATTTAGCGAGCAGACCATTTGTATATCCAAACGGTAATTTTGCTCTTTAGGGACACCCTAAGACCTGTTGAAAACAGTTTATTATTATAGAAAAATACCTTCGGATTGTTTCGTATATCGGAAATTGAATAAAACTATAATTATGAATAAATATTTAGGGCTGTAAATACAAAAAATTGGCGTTCGCAAACTTATTGTGTTGAATATTTCTGCTCCGAATGTTATAATTGATTCAAACAGGCAAGGAGGTCAATTATGAAAGTCAGCTATGACAAATTATGGAAAATATTGATTGATAAAAAAATGAAAAAATATCAATTAAGAGAACAAGCTCACATAAGCAGCAATTCTGTTGCAAAGTTAAGTAAGGGAGAATTTGTCAGTATGGAAGTCCTGCTTAAAATATGCGAAACCCTTGATTGTGATATAGGCGATGTATGCGAATTTTATAAGGATGACGGAGAAACCGAAAATGCATAAAACAAAAGAACAAATATCATACAATATGCAACAGGTTAAATCCAAAGACACAAAGATAGAAGTTATGCTCAGAAAAGAACTTTGGTCAAGAGGTTTGCGTTATCAAAAGAACAGTAAAAAAGTATTCGGAAAACCCGATATTGTTTTTATCGGCAAAAAGGTTGCCGTGTTTTGCGACAGTGAATTTTGGCACGGTTATGATTGGGATAATAAGAAAAAGGAATTCAAATCACATCAAGAGTTTTGGATTCCTAAAATTGAAAAAAACATTGCTCGAGATAATTTGGTAAATGAAACACTTGAAAATTCGGGTTGGACAGTACTTAGATTTTGGGGCAATGATATAAAAAAGAATTTACAGGCGTGTGCCGATGAAATTGAGAGGACGGTAAAAAGTAAAAATGACTAAATATAAATCTATTGATTTGTTTGCGGGAATCGGGGGCATTCGTCTTGGATTTGAACGAGCCTTCGGGGATAAAATTAACACGGTTTTTGTAAGTGAGTGGGATGAATATGCACAGAAAACATACAAGGCAAATTTCAAAGATGATTTTGAAATTGCGGGAGATATAACCAAGATAAACGAAACCGATATCCCGCAATTTGATATATGTCTTGCGGGGTTTCCTTGCCAAGCATTCAGTCTTGCCGGAAAAAGACAAGGTTTTGACGATAACTATAAAGGCTTATGCAGGGGCACTTTGTTTCTTGATGTTGCGAGAATTTGCGAAGCAGACAAACCAAAGGTTATTTTTTGTGAGAATGTCAAGGGATTAAAGATTCACGACAGAGGAAGAACATTTGAAATAATTAAAAAAACTTTTGAAGATTTGGGTTATAAAGTTTTCAGCGATGTACTTAACAGTAAAGATTTTGGAGTTCCACAGAACAGAGAAAGAATATATATTGTGGCTTTTAGAAATGATATTGCACCCGAAAAATTTGAATTTCCAAAGGCGACGGATGATACAAAAAGGCTGAAAGATATTATAGAAGAAAAGCCTGTACCGGCTAAATATTATTTAAGCGATGTCTATGTTGAAACCCTCAGAAGGCACAAAGCCCGTCACGAGGCTAAAGGCAACGGCTTCGGATACGAAATTCGTGAATGGGACGGTATTGCCGGTGCTATTGTATGCGGCGGAATGGGCAGAGAACGCAATTTGCTGATTGATAAACGACAAAAAGATTTAACACCTACAACACACATTAAAGGCGAAGTCAACAAGGAGGGTATCAGAAAAATGACTCCGAGAGAATGGGCTCGTTTGCAGGGATTTCCCGATACTTTCAATCTGCCTCTTGCAGATGTCCATCTTTATAAACAATTCGGAAACAGCGTAACCGTTAATGTTATAGAAGCAATAGCAAAACGAATTAAGGAGGTACTTGATAATGCCTAAGCTTTCGGGAAACAAAGGCGAATGGAGTGAAATATATGCGTTTCTCCGTTTACTTGAAATAAAGAAATTGTATGCAGCAGATTCTCAGCTTAATAAAAAAGACGATATGTTTTACAATATCATAAACATTATCCGTACCGAACCTGTGGGAAAACTTGAATTCAGAATAAACAGAACGGAAGATACAATAACTGTTTTTAATACCGACGACAGCACGGAATTATTAACGCTTCCTTGTTCCGAATTCAAAAATGCGGCAGACAAACTGTACTGCGAAATAATTGAAACAAACGCTTCTGCATTTGCTTTGCCTGATACGGAAGAATTTCTTGATACATTGAACATCGGTGTGCTTAAAGCGAAATCTACCGACAAAGCCGACATTCGAATAAAAATCCACGATATAAATACAGGCTACGAAACAGTTCAAGGTTTCAGTATAAAATCAAGACTCGGCAGTCCGTCAACTCTTGTTAATGCCGGTAAAACAACAAACTTTGTTTTTGAAGTAACAGGAAATATTGATGATGCGGTTGCGCAGGAATTCAATACCTGTTCCAAAAAATTCAAAGACAGATTTGAAGTGCTTGCCCAAAACAACTGTGATATAAGTTACCATTCAATGGAAAACGATGTTTTTGAGAGCAATTTACAACTTATAGACGGAGATTTGCCGAAGATTTGCGGTTATATGCTAAAAGAGTATTATTCGTCGGGAATAAATACCGTAAAAAGTTCTCTTGAATCGTTAAGTGTTCATAACCCTATCGGATATGATTTGTCAAAAGGTCATCCGTTTTATGAATATAAGTTCAAAAAATTTCTTGCAGAATGTGCGCTAGGTATGCTTCCGTCAAAAGTTTGGGACGGTACGGCAGACGCAACAGGCGGATATATTATAGTCAGAGAAGACGGTGAGGTTTTGTGCTATCATCTTTTCAACAGAAACGAATTTGAAACCTATCTGATAAATAACACCAAATTTGAAACAGCAAGTACATCCCGTCACGGATTCGGAAGTATATACAAAGATAACGGAAAATATTATATCAAACTGAACTTGCAGGTTAGATTTATAAAATGATGCCACTGAAAGTATGCAGTTTATTCGCAGGTATCGGCGGAATTGACTTGGCTTTTAATCAATCGGGTTTTGAAATTGTATGGGCAAATGAATTTGATAAGGATGCTTGCAAAACATACAGACATAATTTTCCCGATACCTTGTTATCCGAACGTGATATAAGAAAAGTTAATGCAAAAGATATTCCCGATTTTGATATTCTTACCGCAGGATTTCCTTGTCAGTCGTTTTCGGTTTGCGGAAACAAAAAAGGCTTTGCAGATGAGCGTGGCAATCTGTTTTTTGAAATAATGAGAATTGCCGATAAAAAACAGCCTCAAATCATTTTTCTTGAAAATGTTGCAAATCTTACCGAACACGACAACGGAAAGACTTTCAATCGTATTCATAATGAGTTGTCGGAAAGAAATTACTACATAAGATATATCATTGCAGACGCTTGCAACTACGGAATACCGCAACACAGAACGAGAACATATATCGTTGCTTTTAAAGATTTTGATATGTGTAACAAATTCCAATTTCCGAAAGAGCAACCGCTTAAAAAGCATATATTTGATATTATCGACCGAAGTGTGAAAGCAGACAAAAATTTTTATCTTCCCGAAAATTCCGCACAGTATCAAAAAATTAAAGCCGCAATGACAGACGAAAACCAAATATACAGGTTTTCGGATTACGGTATTCAAAAAAGTAAAGACGGAATATCTTTTACCCTTAAAGCAAATATGGGAACTTGGTATAACCGTGTCCCGATTATAAAAGATAACTTCGGAATCAGAACGATTACACCGAAAGAATGCCTTGCCTTGCAGGGCTTTCCTAAATCGTTTGCTTTTCCCGATATTCCGATGAAAAGTATGTATAAACAATGTGGGAACACAGTGGTTGTGCCAGTTGTAAAGCAAATTGTTGCTCAACTTTTGTAATTCAATATGCTACAACACAATATGGATGTTAGAAATTTTATTTATAATGTGAGGTTTAAAAATGAAAATTGATCTTCATTGTCATACAAAAAGGATAAAAAGCGGTGATGGTTCAGGTAGAAATGTTACTAAAGAACTGTTTTGTAAAAAGATTTTTGATGCCGACGTGAAAATTGTAGCAATTACTAATCATAATGCTTTTGATAAAGAGCAATTTTTTGAATTTAAAGATGCAATTTCTGAAAATTGTCAATTATGGCCAGGCGTAGAAATTGACATTCAACAATATGGTCGTTCACGTTGGCATTTGATAGTAATAGCAAATCCAGATAATACAGATATTTTTTCTGATTCTGTTAATTCATTGTTTAAAGATGAAAATTTAGAAACCTGTACCCGCACAATAAAAGAAGTTTATGATTGCTTAAACAAGTGTGATGTTATATACCTTGCTCATTTTCATAAAAAGCCGGCAATTTCAGAAGAAGATATGCAAGACTTAATTAATATTGTAGGAGATAAATCCCGTGTTTTTAATGAGACACCAGACAACAGAACATTAGGTGTTTTTGCTAACTATGGGTATAATGTTATGATTGGAAGCGATGTCAAAGACTGGGAAAAATACGAACAATCAACATTTGCGGATTTAAGATTGCCTGTAGCCACTTTTCATCAGTTTTGTATGTTGGCTAAACGTGACGAAACAATTATAAATACCCTTCTAAATAAGCGAGAATCATTCGAACTTACAGCAAGTCCCCATAAATCCGTCAAATTTCCCATTACAATATTTCAAGACGTCAATATAATATTTGGGCAAAAAGGAACAGGTAAAAGTGAAATTTTATTATCACTGTATGAGCAAATGCTTGCAAAGGGAGTGGATTGCAAAAAATATACCGGCTCTGAAAAAGATAACGATTTTAAATCACTTTTAAAAACTCAAGATATGGAAAGGGATTTGTCATATTTGCAAATTGATGGTTGCGAAAAGGAATTCAGTGAAATATTAGAATGGAAAGATACAAATCCGACAATGTTTCAAAATTATATAGATTGGTATGATACAAAAGACAATAATAAGAATAAAAGTCGAATGAAAATTACCGACTCTACAAAATTATTAAATGATCCACCAGAGTCATTTGCGACGTATAGTTCAGACAGAACAAATATTAAAAAATTGCTTAAACTTTTCGATAATATAGATTGCAAATTATACTTAGATAACAGCGAAGTTTCTTTGATAAAAAAATTATTAGCAAAAATTGAAAATAAAAATTTTGATTTATTATCAAAGGATGTAATTGATTCAAAATCAACAGATTTGACAAATTATAGCATCGAAAAAATAAAAAATATTGCCGATAGAAACTCGGATACTGTTTCTAAACCTTCTTCCACTGGATTTATTGAATTTGCAACCAATCGCTTGGCTTTATTAAAGAATGTAAAAAAGATAAAAGAAAATCTTTCAAAACCAGAGCGCAATGAAAAAAGTTGCCTTGGTGCAATTGAGGAAAAAGGTAATTTATACATTAACAAAAAATATCGTCTAATATGTGAGAATTCCAAAACATCAGAGTTTTCTGTCGGAATAAAAAAATTGAAAGCAATAATTGATGCAATTAATGATATCGAGAATCATATTGAAGCATCGACAATTTCTACACAAATTGACAAACTGAAACAATTGTGCAGCGAAGATAATATATCATCTTTAAAACCATTTATAGGTTTGTCTAAACAAATTGTCACTGAATCAAACGAAGAATATACGCCTTCGAACGGCGAAAAGGGCATTTTGTTACTCGAACGAACTTTATCCGAAGATGCCGATGCCTACTTTTTAGACGAGCCTGAACTTGGTATGGGAAATTCTTTTATTGATACGAATATTAGACCGATGATTTCTTCTCTTGCTAAACGTCATAAAACAGTTGTTATAGCAACGCATAATGCCAATATTGCTGTTCGCACATTACCATATGTTTCAATTTTGAGAACACACCAAAACGGTAATTATAATACGTATATCGGTAATCCATTTAATGATAAGCTAAAAAATATAAATGATGAAAATGATATAAAAAGTTGGACCACTGAAAGCTTACATACATTAGAAGGCGGTAAAGAAGCTTTTTATGAAAGGAAGAGTATATATGAAACAAGCGGAGAATAAGAAAATCACAGTAAAACTTACGGTTTGCGGAGAAACCGATGTTTTGATTTTTTTACTTGCTGCGGCAAATCCAGAAAAATATATAATTAATTTGAATGATTCTTCATCTCAGCTTCAAATTAAGGAAGTTTTTTCAAAGCTCCTGGAAGAATTATTATTATTTGATATTGATTTGGTTTTGGAAATACAAGAAGGTTATTCAAAAGGACTTTATAAAGATGTATTCACGGAATATATATCAGAACTTAATAAAGAATTGAAACAAACAAAAAGCATGATGAAAAAAGAATTGGAATAATTGCAATCATAGTAAAAATATATATTGGCACATACACTTAACAGTCACAGGTCTTAGGGTGTCCCTAACGAGGTGTTTGGTAGTGCGGTTATACAAACACACTGCTCGCTGTTGCAATACAACGAAGCATAGCAACCGATTTGGACAACCTGTCCACAATTGGTCTGCTCGCTGAGATTGTGCAGAAGCGGGCAGATTACCGTTTGGTTATCCAAATGGTCTGCTTGCTAAGATTATGCATTCGAATCTCACAAATAAAATTAAGGCACAACCTGCGGTTTTTCTCCGTAAGTTGTGCCTTGTTTTTAGTTATATATTACTTGCTCGTTCACAATTTCCATTGCTCGATTGCGAATGTTATTCATCTTCCGCACCCACAATATTGGGCTATCCGATTTCAATTTTTCCGTAACATTTTCTTTTTCGGCAAGGTCTTTTACCAACCGAGAAAAAAGATTTTGAGCCTGTTCTTCGATGTCGGCAAGGTATGAATTGAGCTTACCGCTTGTCAGCAAATTGTAGTAACGCACTTTATGATTTTGCTTCAAATATCGTTTGTGCCTCATTGCCCACACACTGATTTGCCTTTGGTTTTCATCAGGTAGCGTAAGAGTTGGCAAAAGATAATCGCCTTGTTGCGAATAACTACCGCCTATATTTTCAAAATTTGTTTTCATATTGAAGCCTCCTTGGATTTGGTAACTTCATTATGCTGAATACAAAACGAAAAGACAAATGTGTGGATTTAAGAAACAGAAAAAGGCTCTGACCTTTTACAGTCAAAGCCTCATCTGCCATTGCAATGCCTTAGTTTTATTAAGTTTTATCATACTGCCTTATAAAACCTCAGCATTGTTGGCAATCTTTTTGGGAACCTTGGGAATTCATAATTTTTATTTGGGGTTCACAACAAAAGCAATTATTCAGCTTGTGGTTTCTCTTTTGGGCGCAGCCGCTTTCGGCATTGGTCCTGTTGTAATAGGAATTTGGGCCCTTGTTGAGGGAATTATGATTTTGACGGGTAAAATTAACACTGATGCAAACGGTGTTGCGCTTATTTAGCAAAGCGTTGCAGTTTTATTCGGCATAAAGAAAAGCCTTAATATTTGATTTCCCCGTGTGCTTCGGGGAAAAATAAGCAATGCCAACACTTTTGCCAAGCTTTCTCGGCAGAGTGTTGGCAAAATTTATATTTGCAAAATAATTTAAGCACATTCGACATTCATTATGATTGCCGAATGCTTTTGCGTTGCAGGTGTTTCAAATTATTATGATAAAAAATAAAGCCATTATCATTTGCATAATGCAAAATGATAATGGCTTTTTGTTTGCATTGATTTAAATGTATTATGCTTTTTTCTTTGCCGCTTTTGTAAGCTTGCCTCAGAAGTGCAGTGCGAAAAGCAAATTAAAAATAAGTGCCAAAATGGCGGTGATTATTTCTAATACCGTAAGCCATGTATCCTGCGTGGAATTTCTTAATATTAATCCGCTTATCAAATAAAAAGCAACCGTTGCCGAAACGGCGGATAAGATTGAATAAAGAACTTGCGCAAAATGCTTAACACATTTTTTCATATTGATTCCCCGTAATAATTATTTGCTTATTACCGTTTAACCAAGGCACGGTTATTATTATTCAATGGGAACAAGATTTTTAAGGCTTACATCCATAATCGGAGCGGAGTGGGTGAGCGCACCGCATGAAACGAAATCCACACCGGTGGCGGCAATTTCTTTAAGCCTTTCTTTGGTAACATTTCCGCTGCATTCCGTTTGTGCTCTGCCGTTAATAAATTTAACGCATTCTGCCATTTGTGCGGTGCTCATGTTATCAAGCATAATAATGTCTGCTCCTGCTTCAACAGCTTCTTGCACTTGCTCAAAGGTTTCGGTTTCAATTTCAATTTTTCTTACGAATGGCGCATATTCTTTTGCTGCCTTAATCGCTTTTGTAACGGAGCCTGCTGCTCCTATGTGGTTGTCTTTAAGCAAAACTCCGTCTGAAAGATTGTAGCGGTGGTTTTTGCCGCCGCCCACGGTTACCGCATATTTTTCAAAGGGGCGCATATTGGGTGTGGTTTTGCGTGTGTCAAGCAAAGTTGTGCCCGTGCCCTCAAGCTCCTTGGCATATTCTTTGGTTATTGTGGCAATTCCGCTCATTCTTTGCAAATAGTTAAGCGCTGTGCGTTCACCGGAAAGCAGTGCTCTGATATCGCCGTAAACAACGCCGAGCAGCATTCCTTTTTCAACAAAATCGCCGTCCTTAACGCTTGTTTCAAATTTTGCATTTTCGTCAAGCAGTGTGAATGTGCGTTCAAAAACGCCAAGGCCGCAGATTATGCCGCTGCTTTTGCAGATAAGCTCTGCCTTGCCTTGCCTGCTTTCGGGCATAACGGCGTTTGTTGAAACATCCTCGCTTGTGATGTCTTCTTTAAGAGTGTTGATGATATAATCGTCAACATTGATTTTCATTGTTACACCATTTATCATAGAATTCGGGATCCTTTCGTTTGATTTCGGCCATGATAATGTTTTTGAATTCATTTTCACGCTCTGCCTTCGGCGGCATTGCGGCAAAATCAATTTCAGGCTCATATTGCGGCTTTTCAGAATCGTCGCCTGCAATTAAATCCGCCGCGCGCTTAGAGAAAACAAGGCTTTCAAGCAGGCTGTTTGATGCAAGCCTGTTTCTGCCGTGCACTCCGTTGCAGGCCGTTTCGCCTGCCGCATAAAGGTGGCGCATGGATGTGCAGCCGTTTATGTCTGTTTTAATTCCACCCATCATATAGTGCTGGCCGGGTGTAACTGGCACCTTGTCTTTTGTTATATCATAGCCCTCTTCCATGCATTCCTCAAAAATGTTTGGAAATCTCTGTGCGGCTTCTTCACTTGTCATCGTCGGCAGGGTAAGATAAACATGATCCGTGCCGAATTTTTCCATTTCCTTGCAAATGGCTTCGGTAACAACATCGCGGGGTTGAAGCTCGTCCGTAAATCTTTCGCCGTTTTCGTTAAGCAAAATTGCACCCTCGCCTCTTACGCTTTCGCTGATAAGAAAGCGCCGTCCGCTTTTTTTGCTGTAAAGCGTGGTGGGATGAATTTGAATATAGTTTATATTTTTAAGCTCAATGTTGTGCTTAAGTGCAATTGCAAAGGCATCGCCCGTGATGTGCGGGAAATTGGTGGAGTTTTTAAACAAACCGCCTATGCCGCCCGTTGCCAAAATAACATCTCTTGCAAAAATTGCGCTTCTTTCGCCGTTTGCGTCTTCAACAACTATGCCGTAGCAGGTGTTGTTTTTTTCTATAATATCAATCATCGTTGTGTTTGTGACAAAGGTGATGTTTTTCTTGGTTTTTGCAATTGCAAGCAGGGTTGCCGTGATTTCTTTGCCGGTTTCGTCCTTGTGATGCAAAATCCTGTTTTGCCTGTGGGCTCCTTCTCTTGTGTAGTTGAAATCGCCGCCGTTATTGGTGTCAAAGTCAACACCCAGCTTAACCAACGTTCCGATAACATCGGGTGATGATTCAATCATAACCCTAACGCTTTCGGGATCGTTTTCATAATGGCCTGCTTTCATTGTGTCTTCAAAATAGCATTCAAAATCATCAATGTTTTTAAGTACGCAAACACCGCCCTGAGCCAAATATGAATCACATTCTTTAAGATCCTCTTTGGTGATAACAAGGGCTTTTTTATCCTCTGGCAGGCAAAGCGCGGCAAAAACGCCCGCAACCCCGCTGCCGACTATTACAACATCGGTTTTAATGGATTTTTCTTTCATTTTTCAATTACCGTTTTGGCAGTTTAGGCTGCCTCCCTTTGTTTAAATATACTTATTCTAATATATATGTAGTTTACCCGGATGTCAAGATTTGATAAAAAATTAACAAAATAATTTATGCAGTTGTAATTTTTTGCTTTAAAACCGGTAAGCCGCTTTTATTTTCAGGATGCTGATTTTTTTGTTGATTTTGTGCTTGGAGTTTGCTAATATTAAAATATGGAAAAATTTTATTTTTTATTAAATTTTCTCAAAAACTTAACTTTGATTTGAAAAACGGATTGTAGTATTATGAACGTTAATGTTTATGATTTTGATAACACTATTTATGACGGCGAAACTCTTGTGGATTTTATTCTTTATTTTGTGCGCCGTGATGTAAGAATTTGGCGCTATATTCCCAAATTGATTGTGATTGCGATTAAGGATGGGCTTCACCTTTTCACGGTTGAAGAGGCGATTGGTGCATATGCTTCCTTTTTGGAAGGATATTATGTTAAAATCGGCGATATTTCCGCCGCCGTTGTTGATTTTTGGAATAAAAACGAGCATAAAATCAAGCCTTGGTATAAAACCGTGCAAAAAGAAAGCGATATTATAGTTTCCGGCTCAACAGATTTTTTGCTTGATGAAATAGCAAAAAGAATCGGCATAAAGCATTATGTCGGTTCAAGCATAGATAAGGAAACGGGCAAATTTAAGCGCCTTTGCTTTCTTGAAAACAAGGTTAAAATTTTTAACGAGGTTTTTCCGGGAATGCATATAGAGAATTTTTACACGGATTCCATGAACGATAAGGCAATGATGGATATTGCCGATAATGTTTATTTCGTTAAAAAAAACAAAATCACAAAGATTAAATAAGCAGCATATATAAAGCAATTTGCAAAAATAAGCTTTAGCTGTTATTGTGCATCGCTGAGGCTGCCTGCGGTGTGTGCGGTTTTAAAATCCGCTATAAAAATATTGCAGCCGAAAGGCAAGGAAAAGATTAAATGGGCAAAATAAACGATTTTTTAAACAGTAAAATTATTAAAAAGGATGTTGGCGAGGAAACTTATTTAACCTGGCGCGAAACGCTTTCATATGCGGTGGGGCGCGGCGCACAGGGAATGAACACAAGCATGACCTCGTCAAAATACATAAATTTCTTTTTAACAAACGTGCTTTTCAAAAAGCTTAAAGACCCAATGAGCGTTGCAGCGCAAATCAGGCTTTATTGCGGAATTTTTGATGCAATAAACGACCCGATTATGGGCGTTATAGTTGATAAAACCAGAACTAAGGACGGGCAAATGCGCCCATATATCAAATGGGCACCGCTTTTCGTTTCGCTTGTTATGATTTTGTTTTTCATCGGCAGTGCAGATGCTTCACCGTTGTTTAACATTATTTATACCACTATCCTTTTTGTTGGCCTTGATGTAACATACACGGCGTTTGATATTCCCATGGGTGCGCTTGCGTTTTCAATCACGCCAAGCGGAATAGAGCGCACCAAGCTTTTCGGAGTAAGCTCAATCGTACGCTCCGTTTTGGGCGCGTTGCCGCAGGTTTTCGTTGCCGGCGCAGCGCTTCTGCCTTATTTTAAGGACCATACGCCGCAGGCATATCTTACCTCGGCAATTATTTCGGCAATAGGAATTGTGTTTTTAACAAGGCTCACCTATAAAAACACAAAAGAAAGGGCAGAGCATAAGGAAGATGTGCCGGCCGTTAAGGATTGCTTTGCTCTGCTGTTTAAAAACAGACCTTTGCTCATGCTCTTCTTAGGAAATGTCTTTTTTGTTATTTGCAAAATTGCAGAGCAGGTTTCGTTTTATTTTGTTGCCGATCTTATGTTTAACCGAAAATATAATATTTTTATTGATGTTGTTAAGTTTCCCGGCTTCCTTTTTGCGGGAATACTCGTTCCCAAAATCATCGAATCGCTCGGTAAAAAGGCAGACAGTAAAAAGTTTTATCAGGGCTGCTGCGTTGCCGCTATAATTTTGCATGTGCTTTTTGCCGTAACCTGCTATAACGGACTTATGAATAAAACCGAGGGCACAAGTGTTTCACTTTTCGTTGGCATACTTGTTGTGCTCTTTACAGGGCTTACTGCAATTCCGCTTGAATTTAAAAACCTTATCCAAAAGGAAATGGAAGCGGAAACGGTTGATTATATCGAATGGAAAACAGGCACCCGCGTTGAGGGTATTATGCTTTCCATAATGAGCTTCACGGGCAAGATCGAAAACACATTTTCATCTTCAATCGGCCTTGCAATTTTGGGCTTCACGGGCTATATGCAGCACACAGAAGGCTCCATGGTGCAAAATTCGCAAACCAATATGGCTCTGTTTTTGCTCACAACTCTTGTGCCGGCAATAGGTTATTTGCTTATGCTTGTGCCGATGCATTTCTATAATATTACGGGCGACGGTCATCGCCAAATGATGAAGGAAATTATGGAAAGGCGCGCGCAGCTCAAATCCGAAAAAGGCGCAGAAGCCGAAGTGTCGGAATCTGTTGCCGCAAACGATTGATTGCTTTTTATGCTTTCGGCGGGGGGGCACTGCGCCGCCCGCCGCTTTTATTTCGGGCAAAACGAACGGCTGAAATTAACTTTTTAAATTCTGCTTTTTGGCTCCTGAGCCTGTATTTTAAAACGGTGGTTTTATGAAAATAACTTTTATTGCAGACACTCATTATTATTCAAAATCCCTCGGCACCTGCGGCAAGGCATATGAATTGCGCTCCGGGTCAGACCAAAAATGCCTTGCAGAAACGGCGGAAATCACTGATGCCGCATTTGCCGATATTGCAAAGTCGGATACAGATGCCGTGTTCATCCTCGGCGATGTTTCAAACGACGGCGAAACGGTTTCTCACCTTGAATTTCGCGAAAAGCTTTATAAGCTTCAAAAAAGCAAGCCGGTTTATTTGATAACGGCCACGCATGATTGGTGCTGTGACGAAAATCCGCGCCGCTTTGACGGCGACAGTGTTTATCACGATGTGCCCGTTATGAAAAGCCGTGACTTGCCGAAATTTTATGAGGATTTCGGCCCCAAGCAGGCGATAAGCACCTTTATCACAAAAATAGGCACCGTTTGTTTTGTTATTGCGCTTTCGGAAAAGGTGCGCGTGCTGTGCCTTAACGACGATAAAAACGAAAACGACCACGCAGGGTTTGATGCGGATTGCCGTAAATGGATAACCGAGCAAATCGATGATGCAAAAAGATGCGGCTGCACGCTTATCGGCATAGAGCATCATTTGCTTGTGCCCCATATTTCGCCGTTGCTTACGGGCGGCTCCACCTGCGTTGAAAACCGAGAGGAGGTTGCTTCGTTTTTTGCGGATGCAGGGCTTAAATATATGTTTGTCGGCCACAGCCATATTCAGCACACCGATTCTTTCACAAGCCCGGCAGGCAACAAGATAACGGAAGTTAATGTAGGCGCGCTAAGCGGCTATCCCGCACCCATTGTTGATGTTTCCGTTCTTGAGAATGGCAGACTTGAATACAATGTCAGGCATTTAAAATCGTTTCTTGTGAACGGGCGCGAGGTCGATGCCGAAAGCTATCTTGCCCGCCATGCCACGGATTTGATTTTCAGAATAACCGAATGCAGGGATGAAAGGCAGTTTTCCGAAAGAATTGAGGCACTCGGAATAAATCCTCAAAAGCTTTTGCCGCTTTGGGGCATTATTAAGCCCCTGCTTAAAAAGGTTGACACGGCGCTCGTTTGGGATGTGTATAAATTGCTTAAAGCTATGCATTTGCAAGGTAATATCACCCGTGCGCAGGCACTTGAATATCGCTATAAGCCGCTTCGCGAAATGATAGGCGAAATTTGGCTTTCTGCGCTTGACGGCTCCGTGAATATTTATCCCCGCGGCAGCGCATATTACAATCTTGTTTCGGCGGCTGTTTCGGCACCGTCAAAAATAATAAAAAGCAATGCGGATTTAAAGCAGCTTGTCTCGGCGGCGGATAATATCTTAACCGGCGGCAGATATAACAATCAACACGATATAATATAATTTTGCGTATTGCTCAACAGGTTATCGCAAAAAAAATAAACGGCAGATGAGAAATCATCTGCCGTTTCTGTTTGCACATTGCTCGGTGTTTACAAAAATCATTCTCGTAAAAATGACTTGGCAAGTATCGTTTTCGGCTTTTTCGGCAGGCAAGCGTGAAGGTCGGAAATAACATAAGTCATAATCAATTAAATGAATTCTTGCTTGTTTAATATTGCATTAAAACGATAAAGCCTTTGATTTAACCCTGCCTAATATGATTGCTTCGGCAGGAAAGCTTTTGCTATTCGGCCTTGCCGAATTTTTTCTTTCTGCGCGTTGATATTACCGCGGCAGTGCCACCGCTTGCAAGTAATAATGCTGCGCATAATGCAAGCATGCCGCTTGCGCCGGTTTGAGGGGATTTTTTATCGCTCGGTAACTTGCCCGTAACCGTGTCTTTTGCCGTAATTTCTTTTGTGCCGGCCGAGTCTGCAAAGTATTTGCCGCAGCCTTCGCAACGCCAATATTCGATGTTGCCTTCGGCGTCGGTTGTTGCCGCCTTGGCAGGGAAATTCACAAGATTTGTGTGATTGCTTGCGTTAAGCTCTCCGTAAGCTTTGCCGCAAAGCTCGCATATTGCTTTTTCGGCGCAGGTTGCTTTTCCGCCGGAGCAGTTTTTGGTTTCACAGCTGTTGCAGCCGTCTGCCGTGCATTTACGGGTATGCGTACCGTCGCCGTTCGATACCCATTCACCATAGGTATGCCCGTCGTTGACCGTTACGGTCATCTCGGCGGTGTTGCCCGCCTTGTCGGTGACAACGATTCTCTGCTCGCCGTTTGCTGGAGCAAGGGTAAAGCTGCCTTCTTCGTCAAGCTCGACATCAGTGCCGTTTGCGGTGACGGTATATGCATAATTATCGCTTATTGTGACCGTTTGTGCTTCACAATAGGTTTTGCCGTTTTCAATGCCGGTGATTACAGGCCGAACATTATCAAGCGTTATGCGGTCGGAACGAAGATATGTTATGTTCAGGCTCTCATCAACGAGCATGGCATAAATAATATATTCTCCGTTGGGATCTATGCAAAACGGTTCATCGTATGCATAGTACACAAGAGAGCCCAGCTCCGCCTCGGAGAGATTCTGATCCGTTACAAAATAGGAAATAAACACGGCTCCGCTGTTGTCGGCGGCATTTATCGTTACCTCCTGCGTATCCTTAAAGAATAAGCCGAAAGTAAGCTTATTTAAAAAGCTTTGCCATTTATTTGTGCCTATGATAATCTCGCCGGTCGGCTTTTCCGTGTCTTTCCACTGCGCGGTAATTGTGATGTTTTCTGCAGGCATAGTTGCGGGGATCGATTTATCCCAGCCTACAAAGTTGTAACCCTCTCTCGTCGGGGCGGCAGGGGAGGCGATCTGCGTGCCGTAATCCTGCATGATGGGTGCGATTTCAGTGCCGCCTGCGGTGTCGAAGGTGATGGTGTATTTATTGATTTTCCACTGTGCAGTAATTGTGATGTTTTCTGCAGGCATAGTCGTGGGAATTTCCGTATCCCAGCCGATAAAGGTGTACCCCTCTCTTGTCGGGGCGGCAGGTGCGGTAATCGCCGTGCCGTAACCCTGCGTAATCGGAGCAATCTCGCTGCCGCCGGCGGTGTCAAAGG
>ENA-UESC01000244-UESC01000244.1-human-gut-metagenome-genome-assembly--contig:-NODE-244-length-53800-cov-10.157958_pt1 | contig 53800 bp, 53 predicted proteins | sample MGYA00242998_ERZ507999 | MGnify/ENA primary metagenome ERZ507999 (study PRJEB26167, sample SAMN06115465) | human gut metagenome | host: Homo sapiens | place: China:Hubei | collected 2016-04-27... | reverse complement strand
CATCGAAGTAGCGAAGCATATCGTTATCGTTGTCAATGTAGACGCCGAGCTTCGTTGTCGTAAAATAGACAGCGTTGTGTGTCGATGAGCGCCATCCATAGGTCATCATTGAACTGCTCTATGCTGAAATACTCGCGCCGCATATGAGCCACTAAATAGAACGCTCCGGACTGCTGTAAAAACAGTCCGGAGCGTTCTATTTGAAAAGAAGATAGTTTGGAAAACCTACTTATTTAAAGAGACTCGGAAGCCAGAGGGTAAGGCCGGGAATATAGGTGACCAAAAGCAGGACGCCGATGAGCACTGCCAGCATGGGCAGTAGATCCCGCATCTGATCCTTGAGCGAAATCTTGGCAATCGAGCTGGACACGAATAGGCAGACGCCCAGAGGAGGCGTACACATACCAATGGTCAGATTGACCGTCATAATCATGCCGAAGTGAACAAGATCCACATTCATCGCCTTGCAGATGGGGATAAACAGCGGGGCAAAGATAACGATTGCACTGGTGGTATCAATAAAGGTACCTGCAATGAGCAGAATAATATTGATGACCATCAGCATGGCGACCTTGCTGTGGATATTATCCTGGAGCATGGCGCTGACGGTCTGCGGGATCTGAGCGACGGTGATGACCCAGGAGAAGAGCGACGCGAGCGCAACGATGATCAGGATCTGACCGGTGCTCTTGGCAGCGTTGACAAAGGCTTCCCAGATGCCCTTGAGGTCCAGCTCGTGGTAGACAAACAGGCCGATGACCAGCGCATACGCCGTGGCGACAGCCGCCGCCTCGGTGGGGCTGAACTTGCCGCTCATAATACCGCCGAGAATGATGACCGGCATGAACAGCGCCAGCAGCGCGTTGACCGCGGACTTGACCACCTCACGGAAGCTCGCGCGGGTCTCACGGCCCATGTAGCCGCGCTTCTTGCCGACAAAGTAGCTGTAGATCATCAGGCCGATGCCCATCAGGATGCCGGGAATAACGCCGCCGACGTACAGGTCGGCAACGCTGACGCTCGCCAGAACGCCGTAGACCAGCAGGGGGATCGACGGCGGGATGATCGGGCCGATTGAGCCGCCGCAGGCAAGCAGCGGCGCGGAGAAGGTGTATTCATAGCCGCGCTCCTTCATCAGCGGGATCATGATGCCGCCGATGGCCGCGGTGGCGGCGATCGCCGAACCCGTGATCGCCGCGAAGAACATACACGCAAGGATACTGACCATCGCGAGGCCGCTCGGGAAATGGCCAAGCAGGGTGTCCGCAAAATCAACCAGACGCTTGGACATACCGCCGCGGAACATCAACTCACCGGAGAGCATAAAGAGGGGAATAGCAATGAGTGCGATGCTGTCGCCGCCGGTAAACATACGCTGGACCGTAACGATCAGCGGCATACCGCTGGCGATGAGGCTGCCGATGGAGACAATGCCCAGAGCAAAGCAGATCGGAACGCCGACAAAGAAGGCAATAAACAGGCAGAGAATAATGGTCATTTGTTGTCTCCCTTCTTGCCGAAGAGCTCCTTGGCTTCATCGATGAGCTGCTCAAGCATATAGTAAAACATCAGGATACCGGAGATAGGAACACCATAGTAATAATAGGTCATGGGAAGCATCAGATAGGGGGACTTCTGGGAAGCGCCGGTCGCGGCAAACTGGAAGCCGTAATAAACGATGAATGCGAAGAACGCAAGAAGTACGATGTTGATCACAAACTCAACCGCCTTGCGCACCTGCGGCTTCATCATACCCAGGACAAAGTCAACATTCAGGTGCCCTTTTTCGCGTACGCAGTATGCGGCGCCCAGATAAATGATATAGGTAAAGCACAGGCGGATCACATCCTGCGACCAGCCCATCGAAGCGTCAAAGAAAATGCGCCCGATGATCACGCTGAACGCGACGACAAACAGCACGATCAATGCCACGCCGATCACGCCGCGCACGAGCATGGTGAGGTATTTATCAATTGTTTTCATTCAGTTTCCTTTCCTGAATCTGCATAAGTCTTTTTCAGGATGGGGGAAAGTAATCCCCCATCCTGAAAATAAGCGGTACTTACTTGGCGGCAGCCTCAGCGGCGGAACGGACCATCTCAGTCAGTTCGGGGGAGACAATGGCCTGAACCTCGGGACGCAGATAGAGCTCAGCGGTGGCTTCCTGGAAGGAGGTGATATCGGGATCCTCACAGACGATGACCCCGGCATCCTTGATCTGCTGGAGCTGAGCGGCCTCATTGGCAGAGACGGCGGCGCGCTGCTGCTCGCCGGCGTAAGCGGCGGCCTCATCAATGGCGGTCTGAATCTCGGCAGGGAGGTTATTGTAATAATCGAGGTTGATCAGGATGCTCTCGGCGCCGTAAGTGTGGCCGTCGAGACACATATACTTCTGGACCTCATAGAACTTGGAGCTGGCGATGGAGGGAATGGGGTTTTCCTGACCGTCGACCATGCCCTGAGAAAGCGCGGTGTAGAGCTCATTGAAGGCAACGGGAGTCGCGGTAGCGCCAAGGCAGTCAGTCAGAGCGAACCAGATGGGGGCTTCCTGCACGCGGATGCTCTGACCCTTCATATCGGCCGCGCAGGTGATCTCTCTTTTATTGGTGGTGAAGTGACGGAAGCCAAGCTCGCAGAAAGCGAGGTGCTTAAAGCCCTGCGCCTCAAACAGCGGGGCGAAGTAGGGCTGGAGCGTGTTGTCCAAGACTTCGTAGGCAACTTCCTTGGAGGTCAGCAGATAGGGGATGGAGAGAACCTGCGTTTCGGGAACCCATGCGGGCAGGGTGCCGTCCGTTGTAACAATGGTCATTTCCAGCGTGCCGAGCTTGACGCCTTCGGCCATCTCACGCTCGCTGCCAAGCTGAGAGTTGGGATAGATCTCCACGGTCACAGCGCCGTTGGTCAGCTCCTCGACCTTCTCCTTGAAGAAGTTTGCGGCGATGGTAGACTGGTGCTCTTCGTTGCCGGTGGTGCCGAGCTTGATCTTATAGGTTGCGGCGGTGGGGGTGTCGCCATTGCCCTGGGAATCGTTGTTCGCGTTGGAGTTGTCCTTGTTGCCGCAGGCGGCGAGGGAGAGGACCATGGCAAGGGCAAGCAGCAGAGTAATCAGCTTTTTCATTTTCATCTTTCCTCCTCAGTAATTACGTGGATGTTGTAGTTCATGCTCAGACTGCGGTTGAGTGTTTCGTCGATCATTTCGCAGCGGAAATTCTCGCCGTACTGGAAGCCGTTCAAAACGGGGACAGTACCGGAGTAGATGACACAATGCGAAACATCTCCGATGCGCTCCCGCAGTTCTTTGAGTAAGTGCTCGACGGGGAGAATGTCGGCGAGAGTGCCCTGCTGATAGGGGATCTCCTTGCCGTCCACCGTCTGATAGGAATTGAGCTTGATAGAATCCCAGTGATCCTTGAGATCGCTATACTTCCAAATGTCGTGGCCGATGGGCTTGGGGCAGACCTGCTTGGCCTTGGGAACGCTGGCGCTCTCGAGCTTGCGGTCGGTGTGGTCGCTGCCGAGGCCGATGTAGATCTCATCGCCCTGCGTGATGATGATGTACTCCACCTCGCCGCAAGTGTTGTTGCCGACAAAGTCGATGTCGGGATCCTGCGTGAGCAGCATATTGGACATCTGGAAGATCGTCGGGATTTTCTTGGGTGCGGGAACGCCGAGTTGCTCCTCCAGTTCCTTAATGTGCTCCATGGTCTTGGCGATGTTGCGTCCGGCGTAGCCGATGGCGAGAAGCTGGTTGTAAACAATCGTCTTCTCGGTGGACTTGCCGTCAGCGTGCAGGGTAAATGTGATTTTGCTGTCCAAGATAATATCCTCCTTAATATTTTTTGCTATAGCACTTTTCTGATGAAAGGCAATGCGAAAATCAGACGTGGTAAAGCTCGGGGCGGCGGTCGCGATAAACGTTGATCGAAGCGCGGATGCCCTCAATGACGGAGAAATCAAGGTCGCCGGTGAGAATGACCTCGCTGCCGCCGGCGGCAACGATCGGATTGCCCCAGGGATCGAGAATGTGAGAGGAGCCGCCGTACACGGTCTCACCCGCCTTACCGCAGGAGTTGCAGGCGACGACGAACATCTGGTTTTCGATCGAACGGGCCGCCGTGAGGGTATCCCAATGATACTTGCGCAGCGCGGGCCACTGGGCGGGAACGAAGAGCAGGTCCAGACCGGTCAGCGCAAGGGTGCGCACCAGCTCGAGGAAGCGGACGTCGTAGCAGATGATGATGCCGCACTTTTTGCCGTCAAGCTCGAAGGTGGTCACATGGGTGCCGGCCTCGTAATAGTCATGCTCGCCCATCGGGGTGAAGAGATGGGTTTTGTCGTATTCGGCGATGCACGCGCCCTGACGGTCAAAGACGTAGGCGGTGTTGTAAACCTTGTCGTTCTTCACGTTCGAAACCGAGCCGGCCACGATGTTGACGTTCAGCTCACGGGCCAGGGCGGAGCACATGTCCTTGACAGCAGCACCGTCCTTGTCGCTCAGCTCCTTGAGATTCTCCTTAGGGAAGAATCCGGTGTTCCAGGTTTCGGGAAGGACGATCACGTCGGGCTTGGACGCTGCGGCTTCACGGATGAGTTCTTCCGCATGCTTGAAGTTGTAAGCCGGGTCGGCAAATTTCATATCCATCTGGATTGCGCTGACTCTCATAATAAGCATCTGCCTCCTTAATATATATACATAATATTCATTTTGGAAAAAGCGGCAGGAGCCGCAGGAGATATGTTATATATAGCATATCTCAGCCGATTTGTAAAGTTTTTCTCCCGTTAAGATTGCATTTTGGCTTTTTCGACAAGAATTGTGGCGTCGAATTGGAGACTTTAGCAAAAATGGAACGGGCTCTGTCAGGAGAAAAAACTTCTTGCAAAGAAGGACTATTTGTTATATAGTATTATATTAAAGGAATATATACGGCATAAACGGCGGAAGAAATCTACTGTGCAAGCGTAGCGTGGCCGTCGAATGATGAAGATAAAGGGGAAACGCTTTGTGGCCAGCATCGAACCAATCGGACTTTTAAATGGCAGCGCAATCGCGCCCGTCACCATGAAGCAGCAGGCGTATGAGCTGATCAAGGACGCAATTCTATACCGTCGGCTGCAGATTGGCATTACCTATTCTCAGGATGCGTTGTGCAGCGAACTGAATATCAGCCGCACGCCGGTGCGTGAGGCGCTGCTGGAGTTGCAGCAGGAGGGGTACATTGCATTTATGCGCGGCAAGGGGATTCAGGTGATCCCGGTGACGCGGAAGCGCGCACAGGACATTGTCGAGGCGCGCTATTATTTGGAGCTGAGCGGCGCACGACTTGCGGCGCAACGACGCACGGCAGCGCAGATAGAGGCGCTGGAGCAGCTGCTGCTTGAGCAGGAGAGCCGCTGCCACGACCGCGCGGTGCGGGCCTCATACCAGCTTGACCGCAAGTTCCATCGTGAGATCTTTCTTGCCTCAGGCAACACCTGGATGCAGGAGGAGATCGAGAAGCTGCGCGATCACTTTCTGCGGATCGAGACGCAGTCCGCGTTCGACAGTCCCGAGCAGGCGGAGCGTGTCATTTTGGAGCATCGCGGTATTTTGACCGCAATCTGTGCAGGCAATGAAAAGAGGGCAGAGGAAGCGATGCGCTATCATCTTGACTGCACTGCTAAGCGTACGCTAATCCACATTACGGACGGCCTCGCAGACTGAAAAAATAACAACAACCGCGCCGTATCATCTTGCTGATCGCAGCAGCATGATTACGGCGCGGTTGTTGTTCTATCGTGCAGCAGGTCATGGAATGGGCCGCTCATAGAATCACTACAACCATACTGAATACGGTCATTGCAGACATTGCTGTCCGGAACTCGTCTGTACCGCTCCCCCCCCTTTGAACAAAAATTTGATTTTGTTCAATTCTGCATCTCAAATAATCAGGAAGCGCACGCGCTTCCCTTTTTATTGAAGATGTGGAGCTGAACGAATCCGATATTACTAGGAATGGATACATCTTTGCAGTTATCTCCTGTCGATGCAATCTATTTTATTCTTTCAGAAAACTGCCTGCCATGAGTCAATCACGGTAGGCAGTTTTGCTATGTGCGGGCTCAGACAAGCATGTCATCCAGCAAGAAGTCGATAACTCCGATATTGAGAATACCGTTGTCATCATACCAACGCTTGCGAATGTCATGACGCACGATAATCTTCGGAAAAGAATCGCCGGTCAGCGCGAAGGGCTTGTTTTCGGTGATTGCCTTTTCCTCGGTCCCCAATGCGTAGGCGGATTGAATGTAGGTCTTCTTACCACCGGAGGTCGCAATGAAGTCGATCTCCCGCGCGACCGGCGTGATCCTTCCTTTGGCATTTTTCTCATTGCCATAGACGATGCCGATGTCAACAGAGCATTCACGGATCATCAGTTCATTGAAAATGATGTTCTCCATGATGTGCGTCATCTCCTGCTGGCGGAAGCCGATGCGGGCATTTCTCAATCCGATATCCTCACAGTAGTATTTGTCGGGATAGTCAAAATAGCTCTTGCCCTTGACATCCCAGCGTTTGCATTCGGTGAAGAGGAAGGAATCCGATAAGTGATCCATATAGGCTTTCACGGTGTTCAGGGCAACGACATTCTCACCGCTGCGCTTCTGCACGGTGTTGATGGTGGCTGCAACCTTCGTCGGATTGGTCAGGGAGCCGATAGACGAACACAGCAGATCAAGAATAGCGGACAGTACATCCTCACGCTTGATCTTCTTCCGCTCTACAATGTCCTTCAGATAAACCTCGGAAAACAGCGATTTCAGATATGCCATCTTTGCAGCGTCTGTGGGACGGGAAAGGATCAGCGGCATACCGCCGTAGAAAGCAAACTCATCAAAAGCGTCCTGCTTATCACCACCGACAGCTGAGTAGTATTCGGCAAAGGAAAGCGGATGCACACGGATCTCATCGCTGCGCCCTCTAAACTCGGTCAATATATCCGAGGACAGCATTTTGGAGTTGCTGCCGGTCACATAAATGTCCAAGTTGGACAAGGCATTCAAATCGTTAAGCGCGTCGTAGAAGGTGATCTTCTTTCCGTCCGGATTGTAGGGATTCGGAACTTCATCCGACATCTGGATCTCGTCTACAAAGAGATAACACTGGTCTGCGCTGTGTTCCACGATCTCACGGACGTGAGAGGCAAGCTCCAACGGATTGCGATAGCGAATATCACGGGTCAAGTCCAGCTCAAAGGACAGAATGTGGTCTTCTGCAACGCCCTCGCCAAGAAGGTAGCTCTTGAACAGCTTGCGAAGCAGATAGGACTTGCCGCACCTGCGAATACCGGTGATCACCTTTACCTGACCGTCCCACATAAAGGAGATGATTTTTTTCAAATAGCGATCTCGTTTTATTTCCATAACCCAACCTCCATTGAAAACTTGCTGTCATTATCATGCTACATTTCAATGAATACTATACATAAACAGAGCGGATTAATCAACCCATTCATTGAAAAATTTATTGTAAATTCAGAAAATTTATAAACGAAAAAGCGATCGGCCATTGTGGAGCAAGGGCGTATTACGGGTGGTCTGAGTTCGATTAGCTGTTGCTGTCAATCTGGATAATGCCATTTAGAGATGCCGTGCAGTTTTTGAAAACAGAGTTGGTAACTACCCGCTTGCAATTTGCAGCATCTCCCGAAGCAGCGCGCGCATCATCAGCGTCGCCGCCTGCACACGGGTGGTCGTGTCCTCACCGATGCTCACATCATAGCTCGGAATGGTTAATTCCGCCTGGCGCTAATACCAATAAAACACAAAAGCGGATAAAATCTTATTGCTCGGATCGGACGCAAACGAGATCACGGCGTATACCTATCTGCACTTCACCACGGTATGTGTCCTTATCGACAGGCACTCCACAGAGAGAGCATACTGCGGGCTGGACTATGTGTTCATCGAGGGCGAGCACTTCGTACATAACATCGAAACCGTCGAAAACCAGATCCGCGCCATTCAGGTCGCAGGCGCGGTACCGATCGTCCGTATCCCGAGCCATGAGGACGGACTGATCCTGCAGGTCATTGAGGCCGGCGTGATGGGCGTCATCTTCCCCCACATCGACACGAAGGAACAGGCGCTCCACGCGATCCGCGAGGTGAAGTACCCGCCGGTCGGAAACCGCGGCTTCGGCGACTCCGCCCGAGCCTCCAAGTTCGGCTTCCTGCCGACCGAGCAGTTTCTCGACTACGTCAACGAGAATGTAATGGTCATCGGCATGATCGAAAGCCGGGAGGGCATCCGCAATCTGGACGAGATTCTCTCCACCGGCATTGACGTGCTGCGCATCGGCGCGAAGGACCTGTCTCTGGATATGGGCTATGGCGGCGTCGTCACGCCCGAGGTGAAGGAGACGGTCAAGGAGGTCTGCCGCCGGTGTGGAGATCTCGGGAAAGCCGCTCCTCCCTCGGCGCGGCAAAGGGCTGCGACGAGGTGCTCACCGGCAAGCCGATCACGAGCCCCGTGCTCTGATTCCATATTGAATACTTATCTTTCTCCTACGGGAAGCGGCGGCACATCGACCGATGTGCCGCCGCTTCCCGTTCTGCTTCCTTCGGCAATGCGTTGTGCTTCCATCGTTGCTTTTCCCTCCCAAATAGCGTATACTATGGGAAAGGCGGCTTTTGAACGGCCGTTGCTGCCGCAAGGCATTTTCCTTCACAGATAGCCGCCCTTTGCAAGGGAAAAATCCTTTACAGACGCAGGAGGACACGGGCATGGAATGGTCCAGGCTGGACGAAAACACAGTCACCGAGCTGGAAAAGCTGCTTGCTGCGGAGCCGTGCAGCGGCGCGGGCGTGATCCTGCGCCTTGCATGGCGCGCCGGATTGATGCGCGACGAGATCCACGCCCTGCAATGGGAGCAGGTGGACTTCGAGCGCGCGCTGCTCCATCTCCCCGACCGCGATGTGCCGATGGACGAGGACCTTGCGCGCTGTCTGCGGCAATGGCAGACCCTTTGCGGGCAATACAGTTCCTATGTCATTGTTAGTGAGCATAAGCGGACGCATATGCTGCCGGAGTCGATCTCGCGGCTGGCGCGCAGCGCGCTCGACCGCGCGGGGCTGACAGGCGTGCGGCTCGCAGACCTGCATTATAATTATATCCTCCGCCAATCCGCACAGCAGGGCTGGCAGGAGGCGCTGCGTACCTCGGGACTTTCCATCGCCACCTACCGCGGCCGGCCGCGCTACAAAAACGCGCGCAGCAGCGCCAAGGCAAAAAAGGCGTCCTCCCCTGCCCTGCCGCACGGCGAAAAAAACGAACGGGAACGGCTGCAAGCCGTTTTGAAGGAAAACCGCCTCTCCCCTGCCGGACTTGCCCTTTGGCTGTACTGCGATACCGGCTTACAATATACGGAGATCTCCTCGCTGACATGGGAGCAGGTCGATCTTGAACACCATTTGCTTCACCTCGCCGACCGTGACGAGCCTCTTTCGGCAGAGCTGGTCTCCTTGCTGTGCGAGGTTCTCGAAACGCGCGGGCCGGTCAGCGAGACGCATGTGCTTCTTTCCCCCCATGCACGCAAGCCGATCCCGCGCGCGCGGCTTTCCAACCTGACGAAGGAGCTGTTGGCGAAGAACGGGCTGGACCCTGCTCTTCCGGCGCGGCTCCGTTCGGACGGGGCGCGCGCGAGCCGCAGGCGCACGCTCCTTGCGTATGCCGCACGGCACGGCGGCATTTCGCTCAAAGCCGCCATGGAGCTGCTCGGCCTTTCCGAGAGCGCCGCGCGGGAGCTGCTCACGCAGCTCACCGCCGAGGGGCAGCTGACGCGCGACCATCCCGTCTACCGTCCCGTCGGCGCGGAAACGACCGCGGCGCAGAGGGCGTCGCGGATACGGGCCGCCCTCGCAGAACACGGCCCCTGCAGCGCCCGCGAGCTGTCGGAGCGGCTCGGCATGGCGCCGCGCATGATCCAGCGCGCGCTGGAGCCGATGCTCGCGCGCGGCGAGATCGCAAAGGAGGCGGATATGTCCCGCCCCGGTCACCCCCTGAGCTATACGCTTATCCACCCTTGAGCATCGACCATCGGGCCGTCTTCGGGCGGTCCGAAATTTTTTCATTTGGGTGCATCGGCTTTCTTTTGCCGCATAGAAGCTCTTTCGGTGCAGCGAAGTCTGCCGGTCTCCCGACTGACAGCTGCTTTACAGGCGCGGTCGCCCGCGGCCTCTCCCTACCTGTGTTGTACAGAAGAAAACATGGCTGGAAATACTGCTTAAACGCCATTACAAAACAGATCGGTACAGCTGCCTACGTCGTCAGTATTACAGAGGCTTGGATGACCCCCACTACCCTCCTGGTCATCTCTTTTCTGGTTTGTAAAAACCCAGCTTCCCTATGCTTTGACCTGTGCCGCAATCGGCTGCATCGGGTATCTGATCATTGGCCTCACGTTGTGATCCCTCTGTTTTTCATTTCATACCGTACCAACTTCTCTTTCTCGGCAAAGGCGCTCGGAGAGCCTCCCCCTCTCTCCGGGCGCTTTTGCTTCTCTGCGTCCCCTCCATTTCAATGGCATACGCATTTGTGTCGTCCCGTACCATAAGGAAGTCCGGAGCCGTAACAGCTCCGGACTTCCCTCTTTCTATTATATAGGTATCCTCGTGCGCCCCTACGCCTTCGCGTAGAGCCGGTAGAGGAACGTGACGATCTGCGCGCGGGTGCAGTCGTTGTTCGGGCCGAACAGGCCGCCGATGCCCTCGGTCACGCCGTTGTCCGCCGCCCACTTCACCGCGGGCGTGTAATAGGCGTTCTTCGGCTTGACCGCCGCGGCCCTCCTGCCGATGGTAAAGGCATAGGTCGCGCTGCCGGTGTAGTCCTCGTTGCTGTCCGCCACGCGGCAGGTCACCTGATTGTCCTCCGTGTACGGAGGACAATAGGGGCATGCCCCTTGTCGGGCGGGCGGAGCGCCTCCGCGCCCCGGCCCGCCGGTCTATCGTACCGATATGATACACGGCGCGCGGAAAAAGGGAAAGCCCCTTTTCCCGCGTGTGCTCGCGGCGCGTCCTATTGGATCGTCATGCCTGTATTGATCCAGTTGCCGGGAGTATTCAGGTCACCATAGCTGTCGCCGCTGAAGTTGCACCAGACGTAATAGGTCTGGTTCAGGCCAAGGGACACGTTCTTCGTGCAGGTGATGCAGTCCCTCTCCAAGCCGTCCTGCCAATCATCGGCGCCGAAGAGTACATAGGCCTCCCCCTCGGCGGCCGTGGCGTCGGGGGTGCTGCGTTCACTATTCGTGCGATAGTCAATCGGGGTATATACGACCGCACCGGAGAACTTTCTGTATGCGTACTCGATCCGCACGGTCACATTCCTGCCGCTGGACGCGCCCTGCGTCATGACCGTTACCGCAGGATTGCAGCACCACACATCGGCGGTGTACTCCAGAGCCTCATCCGGCGCGTACCAGCCGCTGCTCTCGTCCACCGTCAGCGCGCCCCGCGGAATGGTGATCTTGATTTGGCCGACACTGTACACGAGGTTCATCACCCCTCCGCCAGAGTCGACCGGAGCCAGCTTCACCTCCATCGCGCCGCAGGTGGCGGTGACAGGCAGGAACAGTCCGTAGTCGTTTGCCGTCCAGCTCCCATTCGCCGTCATGGAGGCGTTGCTGATCGAGACCACATCATTTTGGATTCTTTGGACCGCTACCAGGCTAGTATCTGCGCCGGTGATATACACGCCCCCCGTCAGAGGCACGCGGACGGAAATGTCGTTGTTTTTGACGGAGGTTATCCGCGGCGCGACCACCGGAGCCGAAGTGTCCACCCGGATCGGCGCGCCGATGATGGCGGCGTATTCCCCGTTTTCCCCCAGCTTGCCGATCTCATTTCCATAATAGTCCTTGACCGTCGCAACAAACCGGACCTCTGTCGGCTCATCCGGCTGCCTCATGACCGTTACGCCGTAGCTGTGCATATTGTTTTTGTGGTCATGGCCCCCTTCGGGCGCAAACGCAAGGTACTGCGCACCGTCGCCGCTGACCGACCAGTCAATGCTCACCATCACGTTGCTGTCCGGCACAGTCCAACTGCTCCTGTAGAGCCAATAGGTGTAATCCTTCCGCAGCGGCTGCATTTCGGCGGAATAGGCAAACTCGCTGTTGTACTGCGGGTTGACGGCGCCTCCGTTCTTCACGGCCTCCAGGATCATCGCGTTCGTATAGAGCGTACCCACGTTCGGCACGATCGCAGCGAACGCGTCGCTTGCCTCCTGCAGCTCCTGCGCCGTCTGGTCGCATTCCGTCTGAGAGGTGAAGCTGCCGCTGTTCTGCTTGCTCTGCGCGGCGTCGTAAGCGTCCTTCAGCGCGGCGGTCTGGGAGCGTTCGATAAATTTCACGCCCTTCGTTACGCTGTCCGCCGTCACGCCGTTTGCCGCAACAAAAATCTTTTCGCTGTCCGCAAGGGCCGCGTCCTCCGAATCCGTCAGCGTATCCAGCTGCGTCTTTGCCGCCGCCAGCGCGTTGTCCAGCGCCGCCGTGTCCAGCGCCTTTACCTCCAAATGGCAGCGCACGGGCGATGTGCCGCCGGCGTATGCATACCCCGCCGGAAGCGCCGCGTTCCCCGTGAAGGACACCGTCTGGTTCTCGCCCGGAGTCGGGGCATAGGGCAGCTTCGTAAATTCCAAGTCATCCGGCCTAACGACCACCTCGATGTAGGAATCGTCCTCGCACCGGAGCAGAACGTCCGCGGGCAGGCGCTGCCTTGCCGCCTCCAGCACCAGAGTCTCCGCCCTCATGTAGCCGATGGAGGTGAGGGCAAGGGGGACGTAATCGACGACCGCCTTTGTTTTGGGCGTCGCGCCGTCCGCCACCACGGTCACGGTGGTCTTGATGTCCGCGTTCATTTCGCCGTTATAATATTGAAAGGGGGGCATGCTCACCGTTCCCATGAAGGTGTTCACGCCGGGGCTGGTCCATTCGCCGTCCAGCGTCCAGCGCACGTCTGCCCGCTCCGTATGGCCGTTTTTGATCTTCACCGTGACCTGCGCGGGCAGCTGCACGTCGCTCTCCTGCGCGCCGTAGGGCAGCTCCAGTCCGGCCACCTCCAAAATGCCGACGACGACATTCTCCGGATCGGCCGTGACCGTCAGCGAAGCCGTCACGGTCAGCGTGCCGTCGTAGGTATAGCCGTCGGGGATGGTCACCGTGCCGGTCGCGGTGTAGACGGTGTCCATGCGGGGGTCCTCGCTGTACGCCCTATCCAGCGTCCAGCGCACCGCCGCCTCGACCGTACCCGCCGTGCCGTTCTCCGTCACGTTCAGCGTGACGGTGCCGTGAAGCCCATCGTGCGGGTCACCAGCTTGACAAACTCCGCGCAGGTCATCGTGCCGTTCGGCTGAAAGCTGCCGTCGCCATAGCCGTCGATCAGGCCCTCGTCCTGCCATTCGTCGAGCGTTTTTTCCGCCCAATGCCCGGCGGTGTCGCGGAACGCGGCGGCTGCGGGGACCGCGGACAGCAGCATCGCCGCCAGCATCGCCAACGGCAGCAGCCTTTGAAGCAGTGTGTGTTTCTTCATGCTCTCTCTCCTTATATTATAATGTATCCCGTTGGGACCGCTGCGAATGGGTATGGTTCCTCCGGATGGAGGAACCAAGGGGATATCCCCTTGGAGCATAGATGAGGCTATTATAACGGCCTTTTCCCGAAATGCAAATCATTCCAAAGTATGATATTGCCTTCACACCCGGCGTAATCGCGCGCCGATGTCTACCCGATGTCTACCCGCCGAAACGCCCGTGGCGCAAGGGCTTACTGGTTTTTTACCCTTCTGCGCCGTCCACCCGGAGGGCTACCCTTTTCGAATGTCAAAAAGCTGCGAAACGCCTGCTGCGCGGGCGCTTTGCGGCTTTTTCCTGCTCCGGATGCTGGGGATATGGTATCGCCATGCCGGAGGAGCTTCGGTCTGCTTTCGGCGTTGTGAACAATTGCGGAGTTCGTCCTCACCTTTGGAAGCGGCGCGGGAGACGGCGGAAAGGGCCGCCGGCGCGGCGAGGGAGTAGACCCAAAGAGCGGAAATTTCAGAAAGGAGAGTAACACTATATGAAAAAGTTACTCGCTCTGGTGCTGGCGCTGGTCATGTCCATGTCCCTCGTCACCATCAGCAACGCGGCTTTCAAGGATGCGGACAGCATCGACTATAAGGAAGCCGTTGACGTCATGAACGCCGTTGGCGTGTTCATTGGCGATGAAAAGGGCAATTTCAACCCCAAGGAGAACCTGACCCGTGAGCAGGCCGCGAAGATCATCGCGTACCTCGAGCTCGGTGAGAAGGCCGCTGACGCTCTCGTCGGCTCCGCCACCTTCACCGACGTCGCGGCGACCCGCTGGTCCGCCGGCTTCGTCTCCTACTGCGCGCAGGCCGGCGTCGTCTCCGGTACCGGCGACGGCAAGTTCGCCCCCGCCGGTCAGCTGACCGCCCTGCAGTTCGGTAAGATGCTGCTCGTCGAGATCGGCTACGATGCCAAGGCCGCCGGCATGGTCGGCACCGACTGGGCCATCAACACCAGCAAGCTGCTGGCCACCACCGGCCTCATGAACGGCATCGACGGTTCCGTCAACCAGGTCCTCACCCGTGAGAAGGCCGCTCAGATGTGCCTGAACGCCCTCAAGACCCCCACCGTGGAGTATGCTACCAAGGGCAGCAACATCACGGTCAACGGCGCTGAGATCAACTTCGGCGCTTCCACCCCCACCTATGTGACCAACACCATCGCCAAGGAGCAGACCATCTCCAAGGATAAGCTCACCAACTCCGGCGAGTACACCATCGAGCTCGGCGAGAAGCTCTACAAGAAGCTCGTTCTTTCTGACACCACCGATGCGTTCGGCCGTCCCACCCGCACCTGGACCTTCGAGAACAAGAAGGTCGGCGAGTATGTCAAGGATGCTGACCTTGAGTACACTGCTGGTACCGATTACGAAGTCGTCTACGCTGACCTCGGCCTGACCAAGTCCGCGAAGATCACTGAGTACTGTGTCGACGGCAAGACCACGACTCCCGCTGTTGCGAGCGTCACCAAGAACGACGACGATCACGAGTTCGGCGCCAACGGCGTTCTGACTCAGGTCTGGTATGACGACGACAACAACACCGTCATCGTCACCGAGATCAACACCTATGTCGGCAAGATCAGCGCCGTCACCAAGGCCAGCGGCTCCGATGAGCGCAGCGTGACCATCAACGGTCTGACCAAGCCCGGCACCCTCAACAAGTACGAGACCGAGAGCTTCGAGAAGAGCGACCTGATCTCCTACACCGCCGCTTATGACAAGGCCACCGGCCGCTATGACGTTCAGTCCGCCGCCATCCTTGAGAAGAGCACCACCGGCCTCCTCACCAAGTGGAACGGCAAGGCGATTGTCGGCACCGTCGGCAACTCCGCCAACAACTTCACCGTCGACAGCGAGACCTACAAGTACAGTGCCAACTTCTATGTCGTCGACGAGAACGGCGCTGCCTCTCAGATCTACAACTTCGACGTGAACAAGGCTGACGTTAACGTCTATCTCGACGCTTACGGCTACGCCCTGTACATCGCCGGTGTGGAAGGCACCAAGAACTATGCTACCGTCATCGGTGTTGGCTCCACCAACCCCTACGGTGACCGCACCACCGGCGTGACCCTGCTCCTGCCCGACGGCACCCAGAAGGCTGTCACCGCCAAGCTCAAGAGCGGCAGCGCTGCCCTCACTACCGGCAACCTGGTCAACAACTACATCGGCGACATCGTCACCTATGTTGAGAAGAACGGCGTCTATGAGCTGACCGTTCAGGACAACTATGACACCACCGCTGCCAGCATCGGCACGAACGCCACGTTCACCAACGGCAAGTCTGAGCTCAAACTCGGCAGCACCAAATACTATGCTACCTCCGAGACCATCTTCATGGTCGCCACCAAGGACGGCAGCGATGTTGCTTACAACGTCTACACCGGCTATGCCAAAATGCCCAGCATCGACACCACCGCCGGCATCACCGGCTTCGCCGTGAAGACCAGCAACGACTACACCAACCAGGTCGAGGTCGTTTACATCTCCGCGATCAACCTCGCCGGTATCTCCGATGTTGACACCTACTTCGTCAAGAAGGCCAATGCCGACATCATCACCGATTCCACCGGCTCCTACTATGTCCTGCCCGCCATCGTTGACGGCGAGGAGACCACCGTTAAGGTCGATGCCACCATCACCACCGCCGGTCTCAACAACAACGCCAACAAGGTGTTCGTTGCCGCTAACAATGTCATCAAGGACAAGAACGACATCATCACCAGCTTCACCGACGTGAAGAACACCAACACCTTCAGCGCGACCTTCGATGGTACTTCGACCGGCTACAAGACCGGTACGGTCGCCGCGAACCGCGTGGTCCTCGGCCTCAACTACACCGGCAACAAGAATACTGCTACCTTCTGGGCCTACAACGACAAGACCAACGTCTATGTTGTTGACGAGAATTACAAGACCATCACGGTCTCCGCGGTCGCCTCTGTCGCCGACGATACCAACGATATCGTCTACGCCAGCGCCGACACCAACACCAAGGTCCTCAAGGACGTCATCGTGATCGAGGTTCCCGAGGGAACGCCGGCTCCCGCTGTCAATAGCACATACAGCGTGACGAGCGATACGTCCGCCTTCAAGTGCGTCAACGGAACCGTGACCGTGAAGCTCACCGTGAACGAGACCGTCAGCGGCGGCTCCCCCGCTGCTGTTGCCGCGACGAACGGATACGTGAAGTTCAGCATTCAGACTTGGAACTCCGCTTCCGGCACCTGGAACGCTGCCACGACCGCGACAACCGCAAAGGTGGCGACGATGAGCACCTCCGGCACTGAGTTCAGCACCTTCGTAGCCGTTCCGCTCAGCGAGCAGCTTCTCGTGACTGCGGAGTTCACCTGCGATCAGGCGTCTGAGACGTTCTCGAAGGTTCTCACGAACACGAATTCTTAAGGATCGACGCTCACCTGAGCTGAGATAAGCATAAAAGCTCCCCGCGCCATTAGGTCCGGCCTGACAGGGACAACTACAAATTTTAAGGATAGGCAGGTGTTGCATTGGCAGCACCTGCCTGTTCCTTTACGCACTTTTCGTGATGTTCATATTCCCAATCACGCCAATATCCGTGTAATGGATTTCCACCGTTTGGCTGGCGTGTTTGGACCACTTCACATCCTTCTCATGCACCACGATTTTCTCAATAAACAGCCGCAGCAACTCCGGCGTCAGCTTCTGAATGTCTGTGTAGCGTTTGGCCCTGGCAATGAAGTTGTCTGCGCCGGACACCGTGGCCTTCAGTTTGGCGACCTCCCGCTCCTTTTGCGGGATGGCAGTTTTCAACTGCTCCTGCTCCGCCACATAACTGGCGGAGAGGGTCTGGAACTGCTCCGTGGTGATGCGGCCCAGTACGCTGTCCTCATACAGTCGCTTGAAGATGGCCTCCAATTCCGCCTCGCGCTTTTTCATCCCTGAAAGTTCCAACTCCTGCCTGCGGATCTCCCGCCGCAGTTCAGCGGACTGCCGGTCACAGATATAGGCGGCGAACTCCTGCGTATGCTCCCGCGCCATCGCCGTCACCCTGCGGATGTCCTCCAGCACAATCTCGTCCAGGACACACTCCCGAATGTAGTGGGCCGTGCAGACCTCAGACCCTGCTTTCTTATAGGTTCGGCAGGTGAAATTGTTTTGCGTCGGTTTCATGGTATGCGCACGATGCAGGACCATTGTGGAACCACAGTCGGCACAGATGACGAGGCCGGAATACTTGTTGAGTTCCTCCATCTTTGTGGGGCGTTTTCGGTTTTGCCGTACCCGCTGGACGATGTCCCAAACCTCCTGCGTGATCAGCGCCGGATGGGTCCCCTCAAACACCAGGCACTCCTCCCTGGGATGCTGCACATACCGCTTGTCCTTATAGGATTTCGTGGTGAACTTCATGTTGACCGTGTTCCCAAGGTAGGTTTCATTCTCCAGGATGTTGGCGATGGTGCTGTCAGACCAGTTATAGGGCTGGGACAGATCGAGGCAGGTATGGCCGGATCCGAACTTACGGTAGGTGTAGACCGCCGGACAAAGCACCTTTTCAGCCTTCAACTGTTTAGCAATCTGACTCGGGCCGCGGCCGACAGCGCAGAGGGCAAAAATGCGACGCACCACAGCGGCGGCCTCCTCGTCCACGATGAGCTTGCCCTTGGCATTCTCGTCCTTTTGGTAGCCGTAGGGCGCCCGTGTCCCCAGACGTTCCCCGCGCTGAGCCTTGGCCCGCTGCACCGCCCGAATCTTCCGGCTGGTGTCCCGCACAAACCACTCGTTGAACAGGTTTTTGAAGGGCATCAGGTCGTTGCTCTCGGCGTTTTCCGTGTCCACATTGTCGTTGATGGCGATGTAGCGGACGCCGAACTGCGGGAACCGCTCCTCGATGTACAGCCCTGTGTGCAACTGGTTTCGACCCAGACGGCTGAGATCCTTGGTGATAATGACCCCAATTTTCCCGTCCTCCATGTCGGACATCATGCGCTGGAAATCCGGCCGGTTGAAACCGGCCCCGGAGTATCCGTCATCCACATAGAATTGGATGTTGGGAAAGCGGTGGTCGATGGCGTACTGCTCTAATATTCTTTTTTGGTTTTGGATGCTGTTGGACTCCCCGTCCAGACCGTCATCCTGACTCAGACGGCAGTACAGGGCGGTGATTTTCATTTGGTTTGACTGACTCATGCAATCCTCCTTTTCTCCAGTCAAACCGTCCAGAGTTTGTGTGATGTTACCTCTGGCGGGGCAGTTTGTCCACCCCTTTCCGCAACTGTGCGGGAATTTTTGAGGTCCATGTCAATGAGCGTTTTCAGTTTGTCCACCGGCGAACAGACGCCGTCCGCGGGGAACACGGAAACCACATGAATCAGCCGTCCGTGACTCAGCTGGTCGCGCTCGGCCACAACTTTTTCCGCCCGGCCGGGCATGGGAATGATTTTGGGCATTGCGTCCCTCCTCTACAAAATGTGAGGGGCCAGGAAACGGCAGATCGGGTCCGGCAGCATTGCCAAACCCGGTCCTGCCTCAAGTTCATGCCCGAAAAGAAAACTCCCCTTCATCCTCCTCCCGAAAAATAGGGCAAGTGAATACCCATATTAAGAAAAGGCGCGAGGTGTTCCATAAAAGGAGCACCTCGCGTTTGGCCTCTTGCGGCATGAGATGGAGGCGTGTATACTAAGCGTAGCCGTTCTCGAAAAAGAGAACACAGAATAGGAGGCACGCCACAATGGAGCAGACATTCGGCAGTTATGTGCGGGAAAAGCGGATGGCCCGCGGATTGTCCCTGCGTGGTCTCGCGGCACAGCTGGAGGTGTCCCCGGTCTACATGAGCAACATGGAGAATGACCGTAGGCCGGCGCCCACGAAAGAAAAACTGGACCGCCTTATCGAGATTTTGGGACTATGCCAGGCAGACACGGAACTGCTGCTGGATCTGGCCGCCAAATCTAAGACGCAGCGAGTCTCCGCGGACCTGCCGGAGTACATCATGGAACGGGATATCGTCCGGGCCGCCCTGCGGACGGCCAAGGAAGTGGACGCCACAGACGAGGAATGGCAGGAGTTTATAGACCGCATCACCCAGCGGGGAAAGCGGGACGAGTGAAAAGGGAGGCAAGCGCATGCGGAAGTATTATACCGAGCAGACGATGGAGAGCATCGCCCGGCGTGTGCTGGATGCCTACGATACGCACCTCTACCGCGGTCAGCCCCGCGCCATCCCCATCGAGGACATTATCGAGCGCCACGGACTGACGCTGGAGTTCCAGTACCTCCGCAAAAATGGCCGGATTCTGGGGAAAACCGTGTTTGACACCGGCCTGGAGGCCGTGTACGACATGGAACTGGGCGAGTATACCCTGTTCCCGGTGAAAGCCGGCACGATCCTCATAGACGCCTCGCTGTGTGAAGAAGAAACCAGCACCGGCCGCCTGCGGTTTACTGAGGCCCATGAACTGTCCCACTGGATCCTGCACAAGGGGCTGTATGTGGGCACCGGGGAGAGCGCGGCGCTGCAGCCTGCCGTCAAGGAAACCAGTATGGAGATCCAGGCGAATATGCTCGGGTCCGCCCTGCTCATGCCCATGCCAATGGTCAAGCGGTGTTTCTACCAAATGCGGTCCGGCCGGGATGACCAAGCCATTGTTCAGGCCATGTCGGAGGTGTTTCAGGTGTCCCGTCAGGCCATGCGGATCCGTCTCACCAACCACCACCTGCTGTAAAGTTTTTTACTATGGTGTTCTCAAAATTGAGAACGCTTTGTAAGGAGGAACGCCATGCAACAAGTGAAAAGAACCCATGCGGTGCGCTGCCCTGTGTGCGGCCGCGGGCGTGTGATCGACGCCTCAGCCGACATAGATCCGAGGCGCCTGCGCCTCTACGGCCCGGAGCATGCGGACAAGGCGGAGCTGTTCTCTAAATGCCCCAAGTGCGGGCTGCAGATCGGCATCTCCTTTGAAAAGGCAGGACATTCCTAAAAGCAAATAAAATATAGAGTATCGACCTCGTCAAGCGCACCAACCGCCCGCATCAGCAGCGGGATCCACCGTGTTCGGAGCCTTACAGGCAGCAGTTCTGCTGTGCTGTAAGGCTCTTTTTTTGCGCTTTTCCGCGGCAGAACAGCGGAAAGGCACGAAATGCGGAACGCCTGGCAGCCCTACATAGCAAAGTACCCGTGATCCCCAACTCAGAAGTTTCCCCTAAAAAATCTGAGATTGGAGATCACGACTATGGAAAAATGGCAGGAAAATCGCAACTACAGAAAAATCAGGGACGAGAATGGAACTGTCATCGCCAACATCATCACCGTGGATGGTAGGGATGTAGCGGTCACAGAGGACGTATTCGCGGCGTATGCCCAGATGGACCGGCGGGAGCGGTATCTCAGCGAGGATCTGCCCACTGGCAAGGTCCTCTCCATGGAACAGATGGCAGAGGACGGCGTTTTGCCGGACTATGTGGGCGCGGAAACGGCGCCCAGCGCCGAGGACTGCGTCCTTGCACGGGAGTCGGAACGGGAGCGGGAAGAACTGACCAGCCTGCTGCTGGCGGCGCTTATCGCCTTGGAGGACCGGGACAGGCAGCTCATCACCGCGCTGTTCTACGACCACCTCTCCACCAGAGAATACGCCCGGCGAATCGGCGTGACCCAGCGGGCCGTTATCAAGCGCAGGGACCGGATCCTGCGGGACATGAAAAAATATTTTGAAAAATTTGCGGCGTGAGGGTATTCACCCAGCCCCTTTTTCGGGAGGACAGCGGAAGGGGGAAATACCTCCCCCTTCGCTGCTCCTTGAAAAGTGCATACCAGCAATGCGGGTAACACGCAGCCGTACCCACCCCACAGCGCGCGCCAGGACCCGGCCCCAGCGGCCGGCGAGCGATTCAGCCTGTGGCCGGCCCCGGCAGGCCGGGCAAGAGATGGAACGGCTCGAATAATGACACACCAAGCACGGCCTGCGCGTAAGACAGGCGGCGCTGCTCCGGGATTGAAAGCAGTAGAGATCCCGGAAATATGCCCGTGAGGCCCCGGCCAGGGGCCTGCCCGCATTGTTCCCGAACCCATCGGGGGGCGAGTGCGAATGCGATGGGAACACGAAAAAAGATAAAAGGACGGAAGTATCCATGAAGAAATATACCCATGAAAAGGCCCATGAGGAAATCGACTATATTTTTAAAACCCTATTGCCTCAGAGGGGCATGGCGGAGCGGCCGGAACAGATCCGGCTGTGCCACAGCATCCTGGACGCCATGCTGGACGGCAGCATCGCCCTGTGCGACGCGGGGACCGGCATCGGCAAGACCTTCGCCTACCTGACCGCCGGCATCCTGCATGGCAAGTGCCGGGCGGCAGAGGGTAAACCGCAGCGTCCTATCCTGATCTCCACCTCCAGCATCGCGCTGCAGAGCGCCATCCAGAAGGAGTACCTGCCCCTGCTGTCCAGCGTGCTGCTGTCCGAGGGGCTGATCTCCGCGCCCATTGAGGCGGTCATCCGCAAGGGCAAGGCTCACTACGCCTGCGACGCCCGGCTGGAACGGCGGGTCCGTCAGGTGGAGGGCAGCCATAAGAATCCCGCCGCCCGCCAAGCCCTGCACACCGCCTGGCATGTGCTGGATCTGGACCAGCTGTCCGGGATGAGCAGTTATGACCGGGAGCGGATCTGCGTTCCCAAGCGGTGTAATTGCCGGCAGAAGGACTGCCGATACCGCTGTTTTCTGGACGCCTGCCAGAGCGGGCAGTACACGGTCCAGATCTGCAACCACAACCTCCTGCTGGCGGACCTCATCCACCGCAGCCAAAAGAAAAAGCCCCTCCTGCCGGACAGCGCGGCCATCATCATAGACGAGGCCCACAAGCTGCCGGAAACCGCACGGCAGATGTTCGGCGTGACGTTGACCGCCCAGGACTTCGCGGAGCTGATCCGCAGCCTGCATGTGGAGCGGTATGTCCTCGCGGCGGAACTGCTCTCCGAGGCCGTGGCGCCTCTGACGGAGAAACTCTCGGTCCCGGTGGAGGAAGGAGCCGGATTTGACGCCTATCAGATGTTCCTGGAGCGGCCGCATCAGGTCCTGACGGTGATCTGCCGGCAGCTGGAGGGCCTGCTGACCAGGGAAACCTGGCGCCTGCTGTCCGCCGTCGCCTCCACAGTATCCCTCTTTTATCTGGGGAATCCCGAGATGATATTCTACGCGGCAGACGACGACCACGGCGGGGCCATGCTGTGCGGCACGGTGTCGGAACTGGCCGCGCAGCTCCAGGCCACGCTCTGGCGGCAGGAACAGCCCATCATCCTGACCTCCGGCACCCTTGCCGTTGGGAAGGATTTCAGCCGGTTCCGCACCGCCGCCGGCCTGACAGAGGAACGGCCGGTGACGGAAACTGTGTGTCCGTCCCCCTTTGACTATCAGCACAACTGCCTCCTCTATCTTCCCCCGGACCCGATCCCGCTGGACGCGGCGGACTACTACGACCGGCTGGCCGCACAGATCCGGCAGCTGGCGGCGGCATCCCACGGCCACGCCCTGGTGCTGTTCACTTCCTACCTCGCCATGTCGGCGGTCAAGGAACGGCTGCAGGCCGCGGCGCTGCCCTTCCCCGTATTTACGATGGGCAGACGCCCGGCCCGCACCCTGGCGGCATTTCGCGCCGCTCCCGGCAGTATCCTGCTGGCCACCGGTGCGGCGTGGGAGGGGCTGGACTTCGCCGGCGACGGCGTGTCCCTGCTCATCATCCCGCGCCTGCCCTTCGCCTACCCGGACGCTGTAAAAGAAAAAGAGCGGGAGGACTACCCGAACCTGCGGGAGTTCCTGCGCTCCGTCGTTGTCCCGGAAATGCAGATCAAACTGCGGCAGGGCTTTGGCCGGGCCATCCGCACGGAAACGGACACCTGTGCCGTCGCCATGCTGGATCCCCGCGCCGCCCGCGGCCGGAGATATTTCCAGAGCATGGTGGAGGCCCTGCCGGAGATGCCGGTGACGGGGTGCCTGCGGGCCGTGGAACAGTTCTACCGTGACCGCAAGGACGCCGGTTATTTCCATCTCCCCAACGCGGGATGAAATTGTTGCAGTTGCTGCGTCTGTTCGCCATTCCTTGGTGGTGTTGGTAATGGCTTTCGTGATGCTTTCAGGCTATACTTGCGTTGCAAATCAAGAAAAGGAGGCAGTCAGACATGGAACAGACAAAGGGTCTCTCATGCCAAATCCCGGAATCCCTGCATGCCAGGGTGACGGCGGAGCGCGTCGCGGCAAACCAGTCCCTCAGCGAGTACATCACGGGACTACTTACCAACTACTATGAAAATGGAGGAAAAAAAGACATGGCACAGACAAGGACAATGGCATTTCAAATCAGTGAGGACCTGTTCCAGCGGATCAAGGACTATCTGGCCCACGAGAATGAGCGCCAGGGCCGGAAAGTGACCCAGAAGGAGTTCGTGATTGGGCTGATCGAGGACGCTCTGGAGCGGTGGGAGCAGGAAACAGCGGATGCCGATCCCGGCGCACCAACTGACACGCTGGATCCCATAGATGAGCCGGCAGACAGCGCCCCGTCCTGGGAGGCTGAAGAAACGGAAGGAGGAGCCAAGAATGTGGCAGAATGAACTGGAGGCCATGATTGCGGCCGGCGGAGCGCCCTGCAGGGCTTGCGGCCAGCGGATGCTGAAAGCGGACGGCTGCACCTGGACCCATGTGAAATGCGGCAACCGGTACTACCGCCGCATTAAGTACGGCGAGGATGGCATGGCGCATGGCGATGCCCGCTGCCACGATTGCGGCGCCAGGCCTGGGCATTACCACCATGTGGGGTGTGATGCGGAGCGGTGCCCGGTGTGCGGAGGGCAGCTCATCAGCTGCGACTGCGACATCTCCGAGTATGTGGAGCGGCCACCCAGGAAGAGAACAACCAAGTAAATCAGGATCCCAGAACCGCCCGGAGCGCCCGACAGGGACGTTCCGGGCGGTCTGTTTCACAAGAGAACCGGAGGTGAGAAAACGTCGGAACAGAGAGCCAATCGTTTCACAGAACAGGAGTTGGAGATTGCCCGTGGGACGGACCTGCCGGACCTGCTGGCGTCTCTCGGCTACACCGTGACGCGGATAGGCCGCTACTACTCCACCAAGGAGATGGACAGCCTGCGGATCAAGAACCGCCGCACCTGGTATCGCTACTCCGAGAGAGTGGGCGGGGATGCCATCACCTTCCTACAGCATTTTTGCGGCAGAAGTTTCCCGGAGGCGGTGGAGGATCTGCTGGCATTCCACGGCCGCGCCAGGGACGCCCCCGCGGAGCGGAGCAGGCAAACTGAGCAGGCGCCGGAACCGCCGAAACCGTTTGCATTGCCGCCCAGGCACACCGATGCCCGCCGAGTGTACGCCTACCTGAAAAAGCGCGGGGTTTCTCCCCAGATTATTCGGAGTTTTATTTCCGCAGGACTGCTGTATGAGGACTCCGAGCATCACAACTGCGTGTTCGTAGGGTATGACAGGGACGGCAAGGCTGCCTTCGCCAGCCTGCGGGGCACCTACGACCGGGACGGCAGCGGTTTCAAGGGCGACGCCGCCGGCAGCGACAAATCCATCGGTTTCCGACTGCCGTATGCCCCGGACAGCAGGAGCGTGTATGTGTTCGAGGCACCTATCGACCTCATGAGTTACTGCACTTTGCACCGGGAGTTCCACAGCAATGCACTTGCCCTGTGCTGCCTGGATGACCGCGCCCTGTCGGTGTTTCTTCGGGAGCATCCCACAGTGCGGAAGGTTGTCCTGTGCCTGGATCACGACCGCCCCGGCCAGGAGGCCGCGGAGCGCATGGGCCGGAAATACGCGGCGGAGGGATATGTCGTGCAGACGCTGTCCCCTCCCTCCCGGAAGGACTGGAACGCCTATCTGACCTTTGTGCAGCAGTTCCGGGAAAGGGGGCGGTGACCAAGTAAACGAAAATAAAAACCTGAACCAGCAATTTCTACACAAAAGGAGGAAAGACCACTTGAAAAGCAAGACAACCAGGCATGGCCTGAAGCGCATGACGGCCCTGCTGCTGGCCGTGGTTCTGTGCGTCGGCATGGTGCCCACCGCCTTTGCCGCCCAGCAGGACAGTTACCACGACCCCGCTGAGAACTGGCAGGAGGCCAACAACCGCACCAACGAACTGGACGCCAACGCCACCGTGACCCACGAAACCTTTAACTGCAAAGTCTGCAAGCAGCAGACTTCCTTTATCGTGTTCCGCACCCCGGAATATACCAGGGATGGCCAGACGGCCATGAGCCGGAATGTGAAATACTCGGACGGCACCTTTGTAGACGGTTCCGGCAAGGGTTCCATTCTGGACGGCGTACCGGGACAGGACGCCTATTACACGGCTTATCACTGGACCAAAGCCGTGTGTGAAACCTGCGGCAGCATCAACACCAACATGGCCAAGACGGACTACGGCTACCTGAAGAACGTCTATTGGCTCTACGATTGCGCGAACAATTTTTTCGAGGAACTGCCGGAAACCCAGACCATTGAGCAAGCGGACAGCGAGTATCACCGCGTCATCACCACCAGCGGCGAATACTGCGGGTTCTGCTACGGCACATTCAAGGAGGAAAATTCCACGTTGGAGCGTCACCACATGGAGAATGCCATCCGGCCCGAGTTGGCCCATGACCGCTTTGTGGAGATGGATACCTGCGCCGACTGCAGCTATGCTGAAACTTCCTACACCGCCGCCAAGGCTGTCATTGCGGACTACTTCGGCGTGGTGGACGGCCAGCCCCACACCGTCACCGTGTCGGACTTGTCCGAGGCCGGTGTGACCACTGCCATCCGCTACGGCCACAGTGCGGACGCCTGCACCCTGACCAGCGCCCCCAACTACACCGAGGCCGGGGACTATCCCGTGTACTACGAGATCACCTACACCTACCACGACACCGACATGGTGGAGGACGGCGTGGCGTATGTCCATCTCAGGGATGAAACCACTACCGAGGACGGCTCCTGCACCTGCGGCTGCGGCAATCCCGACTGTGGCTGCCAGGACCCGGACTGCGACGGCTGCTGTTGTGACGACAAGGGCTGCGGCGAGAACCACAACTGGACATTGCTGGATAGCGTAGACCCCACCTGCCTGACCCTCGGCTATGACCGCTATCTGTGCGTGGACTGCGGCATGATTGAAAAGCGGGACTATGAGGCCGCGCTGGGCCACGCCTATCAGAGTGTGGTCATCCGGGACGCCACCTGTGAAGTCCCCGGCAAGACCATTGATATTTGTGAGCGGTGCGGCAATGTGAAAGAAACCGACCTGCCCCAGACCGAGCATGAGTTCTCCACCACCGTCATTCCGGCAACCTGTACCAGCCCTGGCTACACCCTGCGGGAGTGTACCGTCTGTGGGGAGCGCCACATCGAGGACATCACCGCCGCGCTGGCGCACAACTACGTTTCCAAAGTAACCCCGGCCACCTGTGAGGGCGGCGGGCGCACCCTCCATATCTGCGAGGGCTGCGGTTCCAGTTTTATCACGGATTACACGTCCCCGCTGGGCCACTCCTGGGACGAGGGCAAGGAGATTACCGGGGCCACCTGCACCGGCGAGGGCATGACCGAGTACACCTGCATCCGCTGCGGAGCCACCCGGCTGGAGGGCGACGAGGCCGCGGGCCATATCCCCGGCGACCCGGCCACCTGCACCGAACCTCAACTCTGCACCCGCTGCGGGGCTGTTATTGAGAACGCTTTGGGCCATGACTATGAAACCGTTGTGACCGAGCCGACCTGCACGGAGATGGGTTACACCACCTACACCTGCACCCGCTGCGGCGACACCTACAAGGGCGATTATACCGAGGCGGCAGGGCACCAGCCCGGCGACTGGATCATCGACAAGGAGCCTACCACCGACAGCGAGGGCAGCAAGCATAAGGAGTGCGAGGTCTGCGGTGAGAAGTTAGAGGAAGAAACCATTGAGAAGATCTACAATCAGGCCACTACGGACAGTAAGGGCGAGGCCGTTGTGGGCGGCTATCTGGTAATTGTCACGGATACCGACACTAAAGACCCCGTTTCCAATGCTATTGTCACTCTCCATGCGGACGATACCCTGTCCATCCGTCTCCCCAATTCCCGCCTGCTGGACTATGCCGACCAGACTACCGTGACTGTCCTGCTCACCAAGGATAAGAGCGCCGTGGAGGGTATGTTCGTTACTATGACTGACAAGCACGATAACTACTGTGCCGGTAACACTGACAGCAATGGGCAGGTCACTGTTCCCGGCACCAGCGGCAAGACCAATGAGGACGGCAATACCACCGTTGGCTGGGAGGACGAGGACGGCGACCGCTGGACACTGACCGTCACTGTAGAGGACTACGAAACCGGACGCCCCATCGAGGACGCAGAGGTGTCCATCGGTAAGGGCGGCAATATTACCGTCACCCTGCCGGACGGCACCGATATGGACGAGGACAACCGCATCACCGTCACGGTCACAGACAATGAGCGCGACCCGCAGGAGGACGTGACCGTCATCGTCAAGGGCGACCTCGGCCAGCGGGAAACCGGCGAAACAGACGAGGACGGGAAACTCACGGTTCCCGCCGTCACCGAAACCGAATATCACGGGGCCTATATTGTCGGCTACACAGACGGCACCTTCGGCCCGGAGCGCAGCATGAGCCGGAGCGAGGCGGCGGCCATCTTTGCCCGCCTGCTCTCTGACAAGTTGGATGAGCGCATCCCCAGCGGAAATAATGTGAAGTTCAAGGATATTGACCCGGATATGTGGTATGCGGGCTATGTGGAATATCTCACTGGCTACGGCGTGGCCGTGGGCTACAATGACCGCACCTACCGGGGTGATAAGGCCATCACCCGCGCCGAGTTTACCGCTATGGCGGCGCGGTTCTTTGATGTGTACGGCAATGGAGCCGAGGAAATCATGGAGCAGTACGAGGGCTTTGACGATGTGAGCGACGGCTACTGGGCTGCTGAGTATATCAAGGACGCCGCCATCCACGGCTGGGTAGAGGGCTACGGCGACGGCACCTTCCGGGCCGACGATCCCATTGACCGGGCGGAAGTCGTCACCATTGTCAACCGCCTGCTGGGCCGCGAGGCTGACGAGGACTATATTGCCGATAATCACCGCCGTCTGGTGATGTTCCCCGACGTGTCCTCCCGCCATTGGGCCTACTACAACGTGCTGGAGGCCGCCAACGCCCACACCGCCAACCTCACCAATCCCGAAACCTGGGAGAAGTGATTTATCTGCGTGCCGCGGCCCCGCTGTGGGCCGCGGCGCTTTTATATCACAATCCACCCTACATGAAATGAAAGAAGGAGAATGCACCTATGCTGAAGATCGTAGCAATCGGAAACCTGACCAACGACGTGGAGCTGAAGGTCCATGAGGCCACTGGCAAGCCCTATGCCATCCTGCGGATCGCCTCGGACCGCCGCTACCGGGACAAGGAGGGCAACCGCCTGACGGATTTCATCTCCATCAAGGTCCGCGGCCCGCTGGCGGAACGCTGCGCAGAGTTTGCCTGGAAGGGCTGCAAGCTGGCCGCCTCCGGCGACTTTGAAACCATCACTTTCGCGGACGAGCCGGAGCGTCAGCCCGGTTTCCTCATCAAAGCCACGGAGGTGGAGTTCCTGTCTCCCCGCCGCGTCGAGGAAAGCGCCGTGTCCATGCCCGCGGACGGTATGGATGAGGCAGCGGCCTGAGCGCCATGCGTAATACAGGCATTGAATACACCAGTGCGGAACGCACCCCCACCATTCTACCGGATCTGGCGGAGCTGCTCCCTCCTCTCAGCGGGGAGCAGCTTGCCGCGCTGGAGAAGGACATCCTGCAAAACGGCTGCTATGCGCCCATCATCGTCAATGAGGATCTCGTTGTCGTAGATGGCCACAACCGCCAACAGATTTGCACCCGGCACGACCTGCCCTACAAGATGGCGGTGTTTGCCTTTGACGATCTGCTGGAGGCCAAGCAGTGGGCGCTGGATACCCAGAAGGGCCGCCGCAACCTGGACAAATGGGAGTTGGGCAAGATCGCCCTGAAACTGCGGCCGGAGATCGAGGCCAGGGCAAAGGCCAACCAGGGTGCCCGTACAGACCTTTCGGCAACATTGCCGGAAGGTTCCGCACCTGTGGACACCCGCAAAGAATTGGCTGCATCCGTTGGCCTCGGGGAGCGCACGATGGGCAAGGTGATGCAGATCGACGAACACGCCCCCGCCGCCGTGAAGGAGGCCCTGGATAAAAAGGAACTGTCCGTCAACCAAGGGTATCAGATCACCCGGCAGGTACAGGATCTGCCGGAGGACGAGCAGGGGCAGGCGGCATTGGACCTGGTGGAGCTGGAAAAAGCGAAAAAGGAGATCCGGGAGAAGGATGCGGAGATCGACCGCCAGAGCAAGATCGCCGGCGTGTTCTGCAAGGCTTATGAAAAGGCCGTTCTGCTGACGCCCACAGAGGAAAATGTGCGGATCTGGGTCAAATGCACCCGCATGACTAAGGAAGAAATGGAGGATACCATCAAGGAGTCCCGTGAGTTGGCCGGGGTGTTTACCTCCATTGCTGGCCTCATGGAACACCTCCTGCCGGAAAGGGGGACGCTATGAATGAGATGAGTGTGCGGACATGGCAGGAGCGGTTCCGTGCCGGGGATTTCAGCAGCCGGGACCGTGCTGTGCAGTGCGAGGCCGGCTGGTATGACTGGTTTTGCCGGGACGACGCCCTGGCCGGACGCCTGAAAAAAATCTCCGGCGTTGTGCTGGGGATCACGGATCCCTTCATTCTGGACAACTACTATGTGTGGTTCAAGAACAACTGCCCGCTGGAGGGACCGCTTTATGACGACGTCCGGTTTGAGCCTCTCACCGGGGAGCGCGACGGGAAATACTTTGTCGTTTCTTTGGACAGCCCCCATGAGCATATGAAGTGGGCGCTCGTTACAGAGCGGTATGGCTACGACGCACCGGAATTTGAATGCGGCAATGTCCGTGACATGGTGAAATACATCAACGCCATCGCGCCGGAGCTGGCGCGGGGGATCCAGCCTCGCTTCGTGCAGGAGAAAGCGGCTGTGGGCGAATATGTCCGGCAGCACGAGGGGAAAAGCAGTTACAGCATCCGGCGGGCGGGGGATCACCTGTTCGCCTACCAATCCCCCCGTGACTGGAAATACAGAACTGTCGCGGTTTCGGACTCTCCGGAGAATGTCCCCCAGGGCTTTCCTGCAGAACTTGCAGAACAGCACTGCATGCTCTATGTTTTCCCAAGCGAGGCGCCCGCACTGGACAGGGCCGACGTGCTGCAGCGCGCACAGCGCAGGAAGGAGCAGACGCGATGACCAGGAGATTCAACGGTCGCCCCGCGCTGCCGCCCGACGCCAAGGATGAGATCCTCCATGTGCTGTTTGCCAACATGGAGATCAGCGGCGACGAGATCGCGGCCATTTTGAAAAAGCACCATGTCTCCTGCGACGCCGACGTCCTGCAGGACCGCTACCGCAGGCAACTGGGCCAGCGCCTCATGGCCAGCCTCCGGGACGCCTCCGGTGAGCGCGAGGTCCTGTCCAATGGGAGGGGGCGGTATGTTGTGCTGGAGTGCTGCCGGGATCGCCAACAGCTTGCGGCCATCCGCCGCCGCATTCAAAATCAGGCGCATGGCCTGAACGCTTCCGCCGGCAAGGTGAGAGCCCGCATCGCTGTGCTGGATCGCCTGATCGCCTGTCTCAGAAAGGCGGCGTGAAATGAAGATCAAGGATCTGATCGCCGCGGTCCGGGACTACCCCGCTCTGCGGCAGGCGTTGGAGGAATCCAACACTGAATTGGACCTCAGCCGGATGGAATGCGCGCAACTGCAGAGCAAGATCAATGAACTGGAACCGCTCGTCGATGAATACTACCAGGAGAGCTGCGGTAAGGAATATGCCGCCAATCAGGAGCGCCAGAAAGTGGAAACACTGAAGAAAGCCCTTGCGTCCTTTTGCCCGGCCCTGGACAGCACGGAGCAGCTCCGGCGGTTCTATGACACCATCGCCCCGGATTTTGATGATGGTGGTTTCCGCCTCTACGACGCCGCCCTGGCGATCTCCGGCTATCCCAATCTCCCCGGCGAGTTCCCCTATGAGGACAACCGCGGTGTCTTTGATGAGGCGGACGGTCATCAACTGCTGAAGTACCTGACCGCCCTGCACTTCCATGCCGTTCGGTGGGAGGTCGTGCCGGGGACTCCTTATGAAAAGGCTGTCCTGTTGGATGTGGATACCGCCACCCCGGAGTACCGGGCCTTTGAAAAGCAGCTCTATACGCAGGCCCTGCGTGACTTAGGTTTTCAGGGCCTTCTGCCCCAGGAGCAGGAACGGCGGATCGGCAAGCAAAAAGAAAAACGGAAGGAAGGTGCTGAGCGATAGAACAGAAACCTGACAATGGGATGAGCAAGGACGCCTTCTGGGCGCTGATTCAGGAGGCAAAAACCGCCTGCGGCCAGGATCTGAACGCTATGGAGGACTACCTGCGGGAGCAGCTTGTGTCTATGGGGCCTGCCGCGGCGAAAAAATTCCATGACATTCTGCAAACCTATGAGGATCTGGCGGACCAATACGGCCTGTGGGACGCCGTCAGCGTGATCAAGGAGTATGGCTGTTCGGATGACGGTTTTATCGACTTCCGCGCCTGGCTGATCGCCCAGGGCAAAGAGGTGTACATGAATGCGCTGCGGGATCCCGACACGCTGGCGGATATAGAGCCATACGGCGATTGCTGTTTCGAGTGCCTGTCCTATGTGGGCGATTACGCCTATGAGCAGCTCACCGGCCGCAGCGCCTACGACGAGATGGAACCAGACAGGATCGAGAAGATGCGGGACGAGCTAAAAAAGGATATCGTCTACAAAGACGGCATCCAATACCCCAGGGAGCCGAAGGACCTGCCACGGTTCCTACCCCGGCTGTGCGAAAAATACGGCGGGCCGGAGCGTTTCCTGGCGGCGCCATCCACATGGAATTACGACCTCCATGAGATCCGCCGGCTGCTGGACGAGGGCAAGGTCCAGGACATGGCTACCAAAAAAGAGAAAGGGGGCGGCGCTCGGTGAGCGAGGGATACGTCATCGGCGTGGACCACGGTTACGCAGCCATGAAAACTGTCCACGGTTCCTTCCCCTCGGGGCTGGTGGCCTATGAGCATGAGCCGTACACCCAGAAGAATGTGTTGGAATACGGCGGTACGTACTATGTGGTAGGCAGCGGCAGGCAGCCTCTGCAGAAAGACAAGACCCGGACGGAGGACTACTATCTGCTGACCCTGGCAGCTATCGCCAGGGAACTGGACTGCCGCAATGCCGAGCGCACCTGCTCCGTCATTCTGGCTGCCGGCCTGCCCCTGACCAGTTTTGGCCGGGACAAGAAGAAGTTCCGTGCCTATCTGCTGCGGGACGGCAAACCGGTGCCCTTCCGCTATGAGGGCCGGGACTATACCGTCACCGTCCGGGATGTGAAACTGTTCCCCCAGGGCTATGCCGCTGTGCTGACCCAGACGGAGCTGCTGGATGAACCGTCCGTCATCGTGGCGGACATCGGTGGCTGGACAGTGGACCTGATGCGCTTGGACAACCGCCTCCCCAATGCCGCCACCTGCCGCAGCTTGGAGTGGGGCATGATCCGCTGCATCGATGAGATCAGCGAACAGGTGCGACGCGTCCTGGGTCTTTCTCTGACAACGGCGCAGATCGAGTGCGTCCTGCGGGGTGATGCCAGCAGCCTCCCGGACGAGGCGAAAGGCATCATCCATGCCCAGGCGGACCTGTATGTGCAGAACCTGCTCTCCACCATCACGGAGTGCGGCCTGGACACCCGCGCCATGCCTACTATTTTTATAGGCGGCGGAGCGGCGCTCATGAAGCGGCGTGTTTCGGCCACAAACGGCCTGTGTCGGCCCGTGATCCTCGATGATGTATCCCTGAACGCCAAGGGCTATGAACGGCTTGTACGGCAGATGTCGGGGAGCGGCGCCCATGCCTGAAAAGCGACGGCTCAGTCTTTCCTTCTCCCTGACTCAGCGGGAGCAGCGGAACGCATGGGAGCGCCTGTCCGCCGTTGCGCCCGGACAGCGCATGGACGCCGTGTGCAGGATGATCAACGGCTATATGGAACAACAGGAACTGCTGGAGGCCATTCGCGGCGCTATCCGGGAGGAACTGGCAGGCGTTTCCTTCCCAAAGACCACTACGCAGCAGGAGCAGGCCGGGGCCGTCGATGAGGACGTCCTCGGCTTTCTCCGTGCGCTGCAGGAGGGAGATGATACCATCTGATTCGATATTTTGATATGTTCGCCGGGATCGGCGGCTTTCGGGCGGGGCTGACCCGCGCCGGCGGCTTCCAGTGCGTCGGACACTGCGAGATCGACAAATATGCCGAAGCCAGTTACCGCGCGATCCACGACATCAGGAAGGAGGAGCGATACTATCCAGACGCCCGAGCCATTGACCCCAACGACCTGCCCGACTTCGACCTTTTGTGTGGGGGATTCCCCTGCCAGGCGTTTTCTCTCGCTGGCCGCAGAAAAGGATTTGACGATGCAAGAGGTACTCTCTTCTTTGAAATTGCCCGCCTGGCTGAAACCAGACGGCCTTCGTATCTTCTGCTCGAGAACGTGCCAGGACTGCTTAACCATGACGGCGGCCGGACGTTTGCGGCCATCCTCTCCGCGCTTTCTGACCTGGGGTACCATGTCGAATGGGCTGTGCTTAACAGCAAACATTTTGGAGTCCCGCAGTCAAGGAGGAGGGTGTTCCTTATCTGCTATCTTGATCCCCGATGCGCCGGAAAAATATTACCTGTCTTCGGAAATGGTGCAAAAGCTCTTATACAACTCATCGGCGGGGCGCAAGGACACCGGGTCTATGACCCAGAAGGAGTAGCCTGTACCCAGACAGCCGGTGGTGGCGGTCTCGGTGTGAAAACCGGGTTATACCTGCTGCCGCCGGACGCGCCTTTTGTGGATCTGTGTGCGGGGCATCCGAAACGGACGCAGCAATCCCGATGCATCACTGCCCGCTATGGGCAGACGACGCTGTCCAATCATAAGGCGGAACGCTCCGGGGCGCTGCTGATCAAGGAAGCCACCCAAAAAGGCTATCAGGCGGCGGCCCCCGGCGACAGCGTGGACTTGGGCTATCCGGGCAGTACCACACGCGCCGGACGGGTCGGGGCCGGGGTCGCCCATGATGCCGCCAGTGTGCAGGGCATCGTGGAGCGCGGCGGACGCATCCGCCGCCTCATGCCCAGGGAGTGCCTGCGCCTGCAAGGGTTCGAAGATGAGCAGATTGACAGGATCCTCGCCATCAACTCGGACGCTCAAGCCTATAAGCAGGCGGGAAACAGTGTCACGGTCACAATGATCGAGGCCATCGGCCGGCGGATCCGGGCTGTGGATGAAGAACTGCGGAAGGAGGCGGCAGCATGACCGGACTGAAGGACCAGTGCTTCGGTGTCGAAGTAGAGATGACGGGCATCACCCGCGAACAGGCCGCGCAGGCACTGGCAGATTATTTCGGGACGGTGCCGCGGTACAAAGGCGGTGCCTATGAGGCATGGGTCGTCAAAGATACAGAGAACAAAGAGTGGAAACTGATGAGCGACGGGAGCATCCATGCAGAGCGAAAGACATTACATGGCTACGAACAGACAAATAACAGGCAATATAAGGTAGAGATGGTTTCGCCCAAATTGGCCTATGCGGAGCTGCCCAAGTTCCAGGAGTGTGTGCGGCAGGTCCGCCGTGCAGGTGCCAAAGTCAATGAGTCCTGCGGCCTGCACATCCATGTGGACGCGGCCAACCACAACCGCCAGAGCCTGAAAAACCTTCTGAGCATCATGTACTCCAAGGAGGATATCTTGTTCAAGGCCCTGCAGGTGAATGAGGCCCGTGCCGCCCGTTGGTGCCAAAAGGTGCGGGAACCCATGCTGCTGCAGGCCCGCACCCTCTCTGCCGAGGAAACCAAGGATCTGACGCAGTTGGAGAGCATTTGGTATGAAGGGGAGGTCAGCGCAGGAGAGCATTACAACTGGACACGCTATTATGCCTTAAACCTGCACTCGGTGTTCTATCGCGGCACGGTGGAGTGGCGCTGTTTCAACTCCACCCTCCATGCAGGCCGTGCCGCGGCGTACATCAACCTGTGCCTCGCCATGTCGGCCCAGGCCATAGCCCAGCGCAGCACTGTCATGCGGAAAACCCACAGCGACAATGAACTATTCACTTTCCGTGTATGGCTGGTGCGCCTGGGCCTCAACGGGCCGGAGTTTAAGAACACCCGCGACCATCTGCTGGCCAACTTAGATGGTGACCGTGCCTGGCGCTACGACAAGGACAGTTACGAAGTCAACAAAAAGAAGAAAAAGAACCGAGAGATGGAGAGGTGACGAGATGAAGATCCGCATTGAAGAAGATATCCTGTCCGGTACCGGGGCGGAGATCATGGACCAGCTGCGCGCCCGTGTATTTGACCCCACGGAGTTCCCTGACACGGAGAGTTACATCTGGTTCCTGCGAAACAATGTGGTGCGTACCACCGGCCTGGACTTCCCACTGCCAGAGGGGGATGTGGAGCAGCAGGCCCGCATGATGTTCTCCCAGTTGGCGAAAGTAGGTGCCCTCACGATTCTGGAGGACTGATATGGCGGAACGGTTGTATTTTGCCTATGGCAGCAATATCAATCTGGAGCAGATGGCTGTCCGCTGTCCCGCCGCTCAAGTGGTTGGACCTGCGGTGCTGGATGGCTATGAACTGCTGTTCCGCGGCAACCGGCGCGGAACCGGCGTCGCTACCATCGAGCCTCTGGCCGGCAGCCAGGTCCACGGTCTGCTGTGGATGCTGACGCCGGAGTGTGAGCGATCCTTGGACATCTATGAGGGATACCCGCGCCTGTATGAGAAAGAGGATATCACGGTCCGCACCGGGGACGGCCAAGACGTGGCCGTCATGGCCTACATCATGACCGGGGAACTGTGGCGGGACCCTGCCATCCCTTCTCCCGCCTACTATGGCGGCATTCTGGAGGGATACCGCCAGAACGGCCTGCCGGTGCCGGAACTGGAGGCAGCGCTGAAGAATGTGCATGATGAGGTACGGCAGGTCCGGCACTTCGAGCGCATGCAGGAGATGGACCTGTTTTCCGGTGAAAAGCCAGGCAGGAAGAAGGGCCGCCATGAGCGATAACATTTTGACAGTCCTCGTTGTAGAGCCGGGGAAACCGCCATATCCCCGGCAGATCCCGGATACCCTGCATGCCATGCAGGAGATTATCGGCGGGGACATTGAGGCCACATATCCCTACGAGGATCCCGTGGCGCTTGTATTTAACAGCAGCGGCAAGTTTACCGGTCTGCAGCCGAATCGCCTCCTCCGGCTGGAAAACGGAGATCCCTATGATGTTGTGTGCGGCACCTTTTTTCTGGCTGGCCTCGGTGGGGAAACCTTTGTGTCTTTGACGCCGGAGCAGCTCCGAAAATATGAATCCCTGTACAGCCGGGAGATGCTGTTCCCGCTCCCCAAAAAGAAAGAGAGAAAGAATGAGCATGAAAGATAAGACCATTTTGACAGCGGAGTCTGTCACAGCGGGCCACCCGGACAAGCTGTGCGACACCATAGCGGATACTGTGCTGGACTGCTGCCTGGAACACGACCCCAACGCCCGCGTCGCCTGTGAAGTTCTGGCGACGGCGGGCAAATTTGTGGTGGCCGGCGAGATTAGCGCGCTGACGATCCCGGATATCTCTTCCATCGTGCGCGACACGGTGCGCCGGGCCGGATACAACTGCAGGGACTTTGATGTGGAGGTTCTCATCCACCCCCAAAGCCCGGACATTGCAGACGCTGTCGCAGACAGCGGCCAAGCAGGTGCCGGCGATCAGGGCATCATGTACGGCTACGCCTGCAGTGAAACAGAAAATCTCCTGCCACTGCCGGTAGTGCTGGCCCACCGCCTGACCGCCCTGCTTACCTGTGCGCGGACGATGGGCAGGATCAGCGGCCTGCGGCCGGACGGAAAGGCGCAGGTGTCTGTGGAGTATGTCTTCGGCGCACCCCGGCGGATCTCCGCCATCGTCCTCTCCTGCCAGCATGCGGAGGATAAGGATCTGTCCCAACTGCGGGAGGAACTGCTGGAATTCGTCATCCAGCCAGCCCTCCGCATCTTCCCCGCGGATGAGGACACGGAGATTTTCATCAATCCCTCCGTCCGCTTTGTACTGGGTGGGATCGAGGCGGACACCGGCCTGACCGGCCGCAAACTGATGGTGGACACCTATGGAGGGCTGGCCCCCCACGGCGGCGGCGCGCTGTCCGGCAAGGATGGGACCAAGGTGGACCGCAGCGGCGCCTACATGGCCCGCTGCATCGCCAAGAATATTGTGGCCGCCGGCCTCGCGGAGAAATGCACAGTCGCTCTGGCCTATGCAATCGGGCGGGCCGATCCGGTGGCCGTCGACGTGGATACCCACCTCACCGGTACATACTCGGACAAACTGCTGGAACAGGCGGTCCGCTGTTTCTTTGACCTCACGCCCGCAGGTATGATCCATACCCTGCAGTTGAACCAGCCGATTTTTGCGGACGCCTGCAACTATGGCCACTTTACCAGGGCAAACCTGCCGTGGGAGCAGACCGGTCAGGCCGGAAAGTTTGCGGAGCTGTGTGCGCAGTTGGATCACGGAGATGGTGGCGGCTGAAATATATAGCATCCTGTTCTTTTGGTAAGGACAGCATCGCCACCATCCTGCTGGCGCTCCGCTACGGGGAACCGCTGGATGAGGCGGTGTACTGCGAAGTTATGTTTGACAGCCATATCTCCGGCGAGGTGCCGGAACACCGGGACTTCATCTATGGCACGGCCATCCCCGCGCTGGAGCGCATGGGCGTAAAGATCCGCATTCTTCGTGGGCTGCAGACCTATGTGGGGCTGTTCACCGGGCGGATCACCCGCGGGCCGAAAAAGGGCCTGCTCCGCTCCTTTCCCATCTGTGGGCGATGCGCCGTCCAGCGGGACTGCAAACTGAAACCGATTTTACGGTACCAGAAAAGCCTCCCGCCGGACACGGTCCAATACATCGGCATCGCCAGGGATGAGCAGGAGCGGCTGCTCCGGCTGGACGGACGCCGTGTTTCCCTGTTGGACAAGTATGGCTATACGGAACAGGACGCAAAGCAGCTCTGCCGGGAGGCGGGGCTGCTTTCTCCTGTCTATGACTTCACCGACAGGGGCGGCTGCTGGTTCTGCCCCAACGCCAGGCGACGGGAACTCCGCCATCTCTATGACCACCACCCGGATCTGTGGGCCAGGATGCTGGAACTGCAGGCCCTGCCGGGAAAGGTCACTGAGAAGTTTAACCGGACCACGACATTTTCGGAAATTGACGCAGGTTTTTGGCGTGAAGATGAACAACTCAGCCTATGGAAAAACGCCGCATAGCGGTGAAGGGAGGTTTCATGCCAAATCATATCACAAATTTGATCTCATTTGGAGATCAGCCGGAGCAGGTCGCCGCTTTCCATCAAATGCTGCGGGATCTGCGCCAGAAGGATGGTGTTTACGGGAGCATCGATTTTAACAAACTCATCCCTATGCCAAAAGCCTTAGACATTGAATCCGGAACCAGGACAACCAACGGCCTTGACGCATATCGCCGGTTTATAACTGGTGACAAAGCCGGCGCGGAAGCTTTCCAAAAAGAACATCCGGAGGAATGGGCGCTTGGGAAACAGGCGTATGAGAATATTCAGCAGTACGGTTCCCCCACCTGGTACGAGTGGTGTAATAAAAATTGGGGAACCAAATGGAATGCGTATTCCTGTGTGGAACTGGGTAAGGATGATGATACCCTGGAGTTCTTTACTGCCTGGAGCAGCGTCCCGACAATTTTGGAGGCCCTTTCGAGAAAGTACCCGGATCAGGCTATCTCCTACTGCTGGGCAGACGAGGACATCGGGAGCAATGTGGGAGAGGCTGTATACAAAAACGGAGAAATGATCGATGCAAACATCCCGGAACCCGGATCCAGAGAGGCGTATGAACTGGCGTCGGATATCATGGGGATCGACCTTGCAGACTTTGACCTCTATCTCTCTGCGGATAAAAGCACCTATGAGTACCATGAGGACCCACCCAAAACAAAACGCACCAAGGATGGGCCGGCGAGATGACATTTTACGAACAGGAACTTCGGAAACTGTTTGCAGACGGCACGGTGATCGGCAGCCCCAAGTTTACAGGCCGGGCCTGTTTGGGAACGCTGGGAAAGGATCTCCGTGCCCGTGTGCAGTTTGTGACATCAGGCCACGCGGACCACTATGACGTCATCAGCGTTACGGTGCTGAACTGCACAGACGGCGTAGTAGATAAGCTCCGCCTCCGGCTGAAGGATATCCTCGGCGTCAAGCAGGTGCCAGGCAACCCCAACTTCCGTAATGGCGTAGCGCCGCATATCTGGGAAGATAGCGGGAAAGCGGAGTGGTACGCCTTCCGCCCATCCGCGGCGGACTATTCCGCCATGCGGCAGGCTGTGAGCGAGTACCTGGGAGTGTTCCGGGATCGTGTGACGGAGCGCCGGCAGGATGGCCCAAGACTCGTCTACATCTGCGCCCCGCTCCGTGGCGAGGTAGAGAAAAATATCGCCTTTGCCAGAGATAGAGCGCGGGAGGTGTTCGTGGAGGGCAACGTGCCCATCTGCCCCCATTTGATGTTTCCGCCCATTGCCGACCCGGAAAACCCGGCACAGGATCAGGCGGCACGGGAGATGGGCCTGCGGTTGGTGGAGTCCTGCCAGCAGGTCAACGTCTACGGCCCCGTCTGGACGGAGGGCATGTGGGCGGAGATCAACCACGCCGAGAGGCTGGGGATCCCTGTCCTGACAGACCAAAAGGAGCTGGGAAAGCCCCCGCGCCGGCGAACCAAGCAAGGGAAGGAGCGATGATGTGATGGTGGACAACATTCCGCCAGAAGAACTGGAGATCGAATTATCAGGCAGGCAGATCGAGCAGTTAGATGCGATTGACAATGCCGTTTACCAAACGATCCTCACCTTCCTCAACAAGACGGAAGATGAATTTCCCTGGGATATGCATTATATAGGCGAAGTAGCGGATGCCATCGAAGGAACACTGCTGGATCTCGGCCAGCGGGTCCACCGGCCTGCAATCATAACGGAAAAAGACGGAACAGTGCATTTGGAAGAATATCAGGAACCTGTGCTGCAAACACCCAAAAAGAATAAGAAGAAGGAGAAACCTGCCTATGAGCGATAACCCCCAGTGGGAAATCATCCAAGGCGACGCGCTGAAGGTGCTGTCCGGCTTTGCGCCTGGGACCTTCGACGCGGTGATCACAGACCCGCCCTACGCATCCGGCGGGCGCACCCAGGCGGAAAAGAACAAGTCCACGGCCAAGAAATACTCCAACATGGGCGACCATGCTCCGCCGCCCTTTGACGGGGACGCCAAGGACCAGCGGTCATGGACGCGCTGGGCGGCGGAGTGGCTGTACGACACCAGAAAAATCTGTAAGCCCGGCGCCCCGGTGTGTATGTTCATCGACTGGCGGCAGCTTCCCGCAGCTACGGACGCCCTCCAGTGGGCTGGCTGGATCTGGCGCGGCACCGCCGTCTGGGACAAGGGCAACAGCCGGCCCCAGAAGGGACGCTTCCGCCAGCAGGCGGAGTACATCGTCTGGGGATCCAACGGGGACATGCCCATCAGCCGGCCTGTGCCCTGCCTGCCCGGCGTGTTCAAGTACGGCAACCCCCAGAACCGCATCCACCTGACGGAAAAGCCCCTGCAACTTATGCGGGACATCGTGAAGATCACCGAGCCGGGCGGACGGATCCTGGACCCCTTTGCCGGCAGCGGCACCACGGTGCTGGCCGCTGTGCTGGAGGGCTACTCCGCCACCGGCATCGAAGTCACGGACGCCTATGCCGCACTGGCCAGAGGCCGGATCCGCCAGGCGCTGGAGGACGTCCAATGACACGCCCTTGCTTTTCAACCGTGGACGGCAAGGACGTCCAATGACACGCCCTGCCATTGAAGGGAGGTCTGCACCATAGCAAAAGAGCAGCAAGCACGATTTTTCAGAAATGCGGCTTCTGTTGCTGATTTGCAAAACGACACCCCGATCATCAAGACCGCGCCTTTTACGGTGGTGCGGGAGATCATCCTGCCGGAATCCAAATACCGCCGCTTTCAAGCGGACCTGCTGGCCGAGGCCCCTTTCATCGCCGCAAGGACCCAGCTCACCGGGTACAGCGAGAAGTTCGGCCGCTTCCGCTGCCTGCTGGTCACCGCCCGCAGGCGGCAGGACGGCATCCTCGTTGACAGCGAAGGTTACACCTACGCCCGCTATGCGGCGTATGTGCGGGACAAGTGCGAACTGGATCTGGCCGGCGTCCCGCGGGATAACCTGGACTTCAAGGCCCATGAGCGGTGAGCATTTTTCTTTTCCGCAGGAGAGGGAATTGAAATCCACCTACCGCTTGAAAATGGCCGCGCCCTGCGCGGCGAGGCCACCGCCGCCTTCGGCGGCGATGGCGCGCAAGCATAGCATTTGTATGACAAATGCGCTTGCAGGGGGAATCCCCCTGACCCCAATGCCGCCTGCAGGCGGAAAAAGGAGGTGACGTGTGCAGGAAAAAAGAAAATTTCTTTCCGTGCGGCTGACCGCGGAGGAACGAGAACACCTTGACCGGCTGGCCAAAGAGTCCGGCCTGTCCCTGAGTAATGTTATCCGCTCCTGCATCGACCGCACGGAGATCCGCCAGCGCCAGCCGGCGGAGATCAGCGACTTATATAAGGAGATTAACCGAATTGGCGTGAATATCAACCAGATCACCCGGAGCGTCAATGCCGGCATTGCTACCCGAAAAGACGTCAAGGAGGCGCTGTTTCTACTGCGGCAGGTGTACCTGCTCATGGAAAAGGTCGCGGATTTGTAATGGCCGTCACAAAGATCCTTGCTCGTAAGGGTAGGTTGGATGTGGGGATCCGGTATGTTCTCAATGGAGATAAAACGGATGAGCAAATCCTGACCGCCAGCCAGGGCTGCTCTGCAGAACACGCAGCCAGCCGTATGCTGAAAACCAAGCGGCAATACCGGCAGATGGACGGCGTCCAATATTATCACCTCATCCAGTCATTCCGTCCGGGCGAGGTCTCTCCCGAACTGGCGCTGGAGATCGCCAGAGAATTCGCCGCAGAGCATCTACCTGGCTACGAGGCGGTCATCGGCGTCCATGTGGACAAAGAGCACATCCATGCTCACACTATTTTCAATTCCGTAAATTCAGATACCGGCGAGAAGTATCACAGCAACGCCCGCAGTTACTACAGCCAGATCCGCGCCATCTCAGACCGGCTGTGCCGGGAACACGGCTTGTCCGTTATCATGGAGGGCAAGGGAGAAAAGGCGGTCAGTTACATCGAGTGGCTGCGGCAGAGCAGGGGCCAGCCCACCTTCCACTCCATGCTGGAGGCGGATCTGCGGGAGGCCATAGAGGATGCCAACGATATCGGACATTTCTTCCTCATCATGGAGCACAAGGGCTATGAGATCAAGCATGGCGCACGTCTCGGTTTCCGCCTTCGGGGCCAGGAACAGTTCATGGTGCCGGGCCGGAAAAATCCGCTGTTCACCGAGGACGGCATCCGCGTCGCCATTGAGGGGAACCTTACCGCCATCGAGGCGGGTATGCGCCCAGCCATCATCTACCGGCCGCAGTACCAGCCGTACCGCAGGCATCCCAAGTACACGGGCTTCATGGCGCTATATGTCCATTACCTATACTTGCTTGGAAAAATCGAGCAGCGGCAGTATCCGCCGAAGATGACAACCCATCTCAGGAAAGAGATTATGAAGTTTGAGCAGTACAAAGAGCAGTTTGCCTTCCTGCGGGAGCATGGCATTTCTACAGCAGAGGACCTGCATGCCGTCCGTGCCCGCACAGAGGAAACGCTGGCCAGCCTGACGAAACAGCGTACCATCCTCAACGTGCGGAAAAAGAAACGGCGGGCGCTCTATGACGCTCTCTCAGATGTGGAAGCCCTCGCCCCGGCGAAGGAACTCTATGAGGACGGCGTCCCCGGTATGGAGGATCAGTTTGCCAGGTACATGGATGCCACAGACCTGCTAGACCAGTGCGGCATCCCCAAGGAACAACTGATTGCGGAAAAGGCAAACCTCTACCAGAGGCTTGCGGATGTCAACCGGGAGATCCGGCAGGAACGGAAGAAAATATCCATGTGCAATACCATTGAGAAAAACCGGCTCCAGATGGAGCAGGACATCCATGTGGCCGAGGCCAAGGCAAAGGAGGTGGAACGAGATGAATATCGGAGGCGGTGAGGCGGCAGATCAACTGGTGCGTATGATGCTCTCCGGCGGAGAAGTGGCCGTTCGTCTTGGCGGCTCTGCTGCCAAGAACTTGCTGGCCATGTCGCTGGCGCTGGCTAAGAGTCATAAGAAAATCAGCGGCAAAGTGCGTATGGGTAAGATGCTGCAGCAGACACGGGATCTGCGGGTATTTCCCATGACGCAGGAGGAATACCGGGAGTTCAGGCACAAGGCACGGGAACCGAAACTGCTCTATGCGGCCATCCAAAACTCCAGAGATCCCAATGACCCCAAAAGCATGGTAGATGTCGTCATGCCGGCCACAGAGGTGGAACGGGCCAACTTGGTGTTCCAGAAGATGATGTACCAGCAGCCGGAGGCCCCCCAGAAGGAGCAGCTGGAACGAGAGCGGCAGCCGGAGAAGGAACCCGGAGCGCCAAAAAAAGATTCCCGGTCGGGACGCGCCTCGCGCGATATCAGCACCAACTTTCCTACGCACGGCAAGAGCGCAGCGAGGACGACGAGTGAGGAGCGGCCCTCCGTTGAGGGCCGCCTGCAGGGCTATCGCGCCCGGTTGGAGGAACAGCGTCGGCACGCCCCGGCCAGGCAGAAAACCAAGACGCGGACCAAGTCCAGATAACATCGTGGCTGTTCGGGGAAAGTGCTGGATATTCCGAGCCGTTTCGGGTATGGTTGCGTTACAGAAAAAGTGAAGGAGGCCAGATGCCATGAAAGTCGCTTACTATTACAGGGGACGTACCGGCAGCGTCGGATTCCTGCTCCCGGAGGATATAACACTGCTGAAAAGGTTGTTCGCTCACGGCAGCCTGCCGCCTAAAGGGCAGTTACGCGGAAAACGCTGCTGGCTGTATCTCAGAGTGAATACCGGGAATCAGAACGCGGATAAGATTGCCATGAATGGACAAGCATCCTACCTGCGCCAATTTGCGGAGAAAAATGACATGCAGATTGTTGGGGAGTACAGGGACTATACCGGCGGGCAGAATCTTCAACGGCATAGCCTCAGGCTGCTGGAGCAGGAAGCGGCCAGCGGAAACATGGACTACATTCTGGCCTATAACCAGGGGCGGATTTATCGAGGCCATGACTTGCGGGGTCTCCTGCAATATGAAGATCATCTGCACACGCTCGGCGTGGATATCCTGTACCCCTTCGAGCAGGATTAAACAAACCGGCATACATCGAATCATCCTATGGGGGCGCACTGTGATAAGTGCGCCCCCGTGTTTTCAGTTGGAGGTGAATGCCGCTGAATCAACCGGGCAGAACGGGAGGCGTTCTCCCGTATCTGTTTCTCTACATTCCAGTGGTTTGGGCTGCGCTCCTGATTGCCCAATCCCTTGGAGATGGCCTGCCGGAACTGCTGGAGAATCTGACGGCAGCCCTGCAGGCGCCACTGAAGATTCGCTGGACAGAACACAGCCTGACGAGTATCCTCGCCTGCACCGGCCTTTATATCATGGGGATCTGCCTCTATCGCACCACCCAGGGCCGCACCCGTGACGGCGAGGAACACGGCTCGGCACAGTGGGCGTCTCCCAAACAGGTCAACGCTATGTTCTGTCAAAAGCAGAATAAGCCCCTGACACAAAATGTCCATTTGGGGCTGGATACCCACAAGCACCGCAGGTCCCTCAACGTGCTGGTCATTGGCGGCAGCGGCGCGGCCAAGACCCGCAGTTACGTCCTGCCCAACATTCTGGAGGCGAACACCAACTATGTGATCACCGACCCCAAAATGGAGGTGCTCACCGCTACCGGCGGCTACCTCAAAAGCCAGGGCTATGACGTGCGGGTGCTGAACCTTGTCAACCTGGAGCAGTCGGACGGATACAACCCCTTCCGCTATATCCGGGACGAGAAAGACGCCCTGCGGCTGGTCAACAACCTCATCCAAGCCACCACGCCCAAGAACAGCCATGAGTCGGACCCGTTCTGGACCAGTGCGACTCGTTCGCTGGCGGTAAGAAGTCAGCGGACAAACAACAAATACCGTTGTTTGGATAACTGGTAATTCGACAGGTGGAATGACGGGGTAACGCCCTGAAACGCTTGCCCTTGGTGGGCGTGCATCGGCTGAAAAGCCGGTGTATGAAGCCCCACGACAACGGCTGAGAGCAACCGTAGCCACCGCCAACGGTGGCCGAAAGCGGTCTGGAGACAGACTGTGTTGCCTATAGGCCAAGGGTCTACAAAATACCCATGGTTAGAATGTTCGCCGTAGCGGGCGGACTGACGAATCCGCGAATGTACGGGTCTATAAGAAGACCATATAGAAATGTATGGGGGCGTTCAAGCGCAGCCGGTGTGGTTTAGTAGAAATTTGCCCTACGAACGACCACGTTGTGTTACAGGCACATCCCAGCCGGCAGGCTCATAGCGGAAACCTAAAGGTATAGATGCACAGATAGAATTATCGGAACGAGGAAAGGCAGCGGCTTCCGCAAGGAAGAACCCGGCGAAGAACAATAAGCGGGTGAACCGCTGCTGAAAAGTAGTGATCGAACCGAAGAAGTCCCTGTAATGGGGATGGAGGAATGGTCACAAGTCGAATTGTGGAAACAGGCATTATTCAATCCAATCATAAGGATTCGAGTAAGACCAAAAGGGTCACTTTTCCAAACAGGGAGGTGATGCCTTATGCCAAAAGAAAGGACAAAAGTCCTGTGTATGGACGCCCAGCGGCACGCCGAGTATTACGGGATGCAGCGGACATTTGACGAACTGTACGCCAAAAGCAAAGCCGGAAAAACATTCACCGGCCTGATGGAACTGGTATTAAGCCCAGACAACATCATGCTGGCCTACAGAAATATCAAGACCAACACAGGCAGCTACACAGCAGGAACAGACAAGCAGAATGTCGGTGACATTGGACGGCTTCCACTGGCTGAGGTCATCGGTAAGGTCAGAAAAATCGTCACAGGCAGCGAACACGGCTACCGTCCCAAACCAGTGCGCCGGAAAGACATTCCAAAGCCAAACGGCAAAACCAGGCCGCTGGGTATCCCCTGCATCTGGGACAGATTGGTGCAGCAATGTATCAAACAAATCCTGGAACCCATCTGTGAGGCAAAGTTCAGCAACAACAGCTATGGGTTCCGCCCGAATCGGTCAGTGGAACACGCAATTTCCCGTACTTACTCCCTGCTGCAACGGGCGCATTTGCACTATGTTTTGGAGTTTGACATCAAAGGATTCTTTGACAATGTGAACCACAGCAAACTTATCAAGCAGCTCTGGACGCTGGGCATCCAGGACAAACAGCTTCTGTTTGTCATCAGGCGCATCCTGAAGGCTCCCATCCGTATGCCGGACGGCAGCACCGTTTACCCGACAAAGGGAACGCCCCAGGGCGGGATCATTTCCCCGCTGTTGGCCAATGTGGTGCTCAATGAGCTGGATCACTGGATCGACAGCCAATGGACGGAACACCCCGTGGCAAACCGCTACGGAACATGGCGCACCATCCGCACCTCTGAGGTCTTTGACAAGAGCAAGGGCTACCAGAAAATGCGGAACAGCAATCTCAAAGAAATGTTCATTGTGCGCTATGCGGATGACTTCCGTATCTTCTGCCGGAACCGAGAGGACGCGGAGAAGACCATGGAGGCTGTCACAAGGTGGATTACCGAACGGTTGAAACTGGAGGTCTCCCCAGAGAAAACACGCATTGTCAATGTCCGAAAGCGATACTCCGAGTTTCTTGGCTTCAAAATCATGGTGTACCGCAAGGGTGAAAAGTATGTCGTAAAGTCCCATATCTGTGACAAAAAGCTACAGTTGGAAGAAAGCAAGCTCGTGGAGCAGGCAAAGCGCATTGCAAAACCAGCCCAAGGGCGAACGCAGCCGGACGAAATTGGTCTGTTTGACGAAATGGTGCTGGGCATCCAGAACTACTACAGGATTGCTACCTGTATCAGTCTGGACTGCCGGAAAATCCACCGCAGAGTCATGACAGTGCTGACAAACCGTTTAAACACAGAAACCGGCTGTCAGCTCGTCCGGGAGGGCGGCGCTATGACGGACAGCGAAAAGGAGCGTTTCGGCGCTTCTCAAATGGTGCGGTATGTGTCCGGTATCAACCGGCCAATCTACCCCATTGCGTTCATCAAGTATAAAACCGCAATCGGAATCAGCGCCGCCGTCTGCTGCTTCTCTCCGGCGGGACGGAAAAAGATACACGATAACCTGGAGATGGATACGACCCTGTTTGCGTATCTGCGGGAACATCCGCCGGAGGGCCACAGCATGGAATACGCCGATTGCAGGCTCTCCCTGCTGTCTGCCCAGAAGGGCAAGTGCGCCGTCAGCGGCGAATGGTTCTTGCAGCCCGACAGCATCGTGTGTCACATGAAGGTTCCAAAGCAGCAAGGCGGCCAGGAGCGATACAGTAATCTGGTGCTGCTCCACAGGCGGTATCTTCCTTTGCTGACCGACCAGGACGCCGCCGCTCTCAAGAGCATCTGCAAGCAACTGACTGTAACAAGAAAACAACTGACCAAAATCAACAGCCTGCGTATCGCCGCAAAATTGGCGGCAATCTGAACAACTTTCTATTGGTGATTGATTAAATGCCTGATAACACAATCGATGGAACGCCGGATGCGGTGAAAGTCGCATGTCCGGTGTGGAGTGGGGGAAAATCCGGCGATGACTTCAAAGGATTACCTATCACTATAGGCCGAAACGGCGCTGCTCCAAGCCATCATCCTCATGCTGTTCCAGGAGGCGCCGGAGTCCGAGCAGAACTTCTCCATGGTCATGCGGGTATTGGAATATGCGGAGGTAAAGGAGGACGACGAGGACCATGTCTCACCGCTGGATCTGCTGTTCAGTTCCATTGAGCGGGAAAAACCGGACAGCGTCGCTGTCCGGCAGTATAAGGTCTTTAAGATGGCGGCGGGCAAAACTTCCAAGAGCATCCTTGTGTCTACCGCCGTGCGCCTGGCGCCCTTCAACCTGCCCCAAATCCGGGCCATCACGGACCATGACGATATGGACCTCTACACCCTGGGAGAGAAGAAATGCGCCCTGTATGCCGTTATCCCGGACAATGACAATACCTATAACTTTTTGGTAAGTCTGCTTTATTCCCAGGTGTTCCAGACCCTCTACTACTGCGCGGATCAGATCCACCACGGCCCGCTGCCCCAGCATGTCCACTTCATTCTGGATGAGGCCCCCTCGGTCAATTTGCCGGGGCTGCCCCGCGAACTGGCAACCATGAGGTCCAGAAACCTCTCCTGCAGCACCATCATCCAGAACATGGCGCAGATCAAGGAGCAGTTCAAAGACTCCTGGGAAACCATCCCCGGCAACTCGGATACGCTGCTGTACCTTGGCGGCAACGAGTCCAGCACACACAAGTATATTTCCGAGGCCCTGGGCAAGTCCACGATCGATACCAAGACCCACGGAGAAACCAAGGGCAAGTCCGGCTCGTGGTCCACCAACATGCAGATCAGCGGCCGGGAACTGCTGACGCCGGACGAGGTGCGGCGGCTGGACAACCGGTACGCTATCCTGCTCATCCGCGGCGCTGGGCCAGTGATGGACCTGAAGTACGATTTAATGAAACACCCCGCGGTCCGCCAAACCTCACTGGCCGGTGGGCCGCCCTATATTCATCACAGGCAGCATCAAGCACCGGTAATTTCTGGGCATGAACTTTTTGCGGCATTTTCCACCGATGACACCAATGAAGATAAGGAGAATGCAGCATGAACCATCCATTTGAAAAGCGGGCCAAGCGCATTTACACAATGCTTTCCTGCTTTGTGCTGGTCGCCGTCATGACCGTCTGTCCCGCCTTCGCGGCGGACGATCCGCTCTCGGTGGTCAACAACCTCAGTGACTTTATCTTTTCCCTCATCCGGGCCATCGGCCTCATCCTGCTGGGCTTCGGCGTCCTCCAGTTGGGCCTGTCCCTCAAGAGCCACGATCCTTCCCAGCGCGCCAACGGCATGCTCACCATCGCGGGCGGCATTGTTATCACGTTCACCAAGGAGATCCTGACCCTCATCACCGGCTGAGTGGGCAAAGCGGGAGGGCACACACGTCGCTCTCCCGCACCCTTCCCACACGGAGGTGATGCACAATGGGAAGTGGAAACTGGATCGTTGACAATCTAAACTCAGCCCTTGCTACCTGGAATGATAAACTCACCGAGATCTGGACGCTCATCTCCACGTCGCCGGAAGAATTCAAAGGCGGCGGGATTTGGGATGTCATTCTCAATATCCATGACGCACTGCGAGCCATCGGCTACGCCCTGCTGGTGCTGTTTTTCGTGGCCGGCGTGGTCAAGACCTGCGGCAGCTTTACGGAACTCAAGCGACCGGAGGTGGCGGTCAAAACCTTTGTTCGGTTTGCGCTGGCACAGGGGGCCGTCACCTACGGTCTGGAACTGATGATGGCCCTGTTCAGCATCGCCCAGGGAGCGGTGTCCACCATCATGGACGCCTCCGGCCTCACGGCTATGTCCGACACGGCTCTGCCGGACGAGATGGTGACTATCATCGAGGATGTAGGCTTTCTGGAGAGCATCCCGCTGTGGGCGGTGACGCTCCTGGGGTCCTTGTTTATCTGGGTCCTCTCGCTGGTGATGATTCTAACCGTGTATTCCCGCTTTTTCAAACTCTACATGGCGACGGCCATCGCCCCTATCCCTCTGGCCAGTTTCGCAGGACAGCCCTCCAGCAGCATCGGCGTGGCATTTATCAAGAGTTACGCCGCCATCTGCCTGGAGGGCTGTATGATCGTTTTAGCCTGTATTATTTTTTCACAGTTTGCCGCGGCGCCGCCAGCCATCGCGGATGATACAATGGCTGCCGCCACCATCGTTTGGAACTACGTCGGGGAACTGATTTTCAACATGCTTGTATTAGTCGGCGCCATCAAGATGAGCGACCGGCTGGTGCGGGAACTGATGGGCCTTGGTTAATCCGACAGGTCGTCAACATGGATGATGCCGCCGCCATTGCGGCCGGCCTCCCGCACCCGCTGGATCAAGATCTCCTCTTTCGCTTTTTCATGCCGGCGCCGCTCCATGCTGGCGGAGATTTTCCGCACCAGAGAGTACACCCAAGACAGGACCGTGATCGCCAGCAGGACGTACCATATTGCATTGGCCAGCGTGTAGTGGGCGTAGTACCAATCGCTCAGCAGCGTCGGCATCACCAGCGCATACAGCAGCGGGATGGTCAGACGGAACACCGCGGCCAGGCGGAACAGGATGGACAGGATCAGGATCCCGGCTCCCAGGAAAATATATGCATATAACATGGGTACACCCCTCTCGCTATTTTTTCACTTTGATGTTAGCATACCCCGGCGGACATGGCAACTCCTGTCTGCCAAAAGTCCAGGAACGGAAACGGAGGTGAAATCCAATCGAGGTACGCATCAACAAAGAGGTCCGAAACTATCAGGAGAGCCTGTTTTTCGGGCTGTCGCTCCGCCAGCTCATCTTTGCGCTGCTGGCCGTCGCTGTTGCCGTAGGCGTGTATTTTGGCCTGCGCTCTGTGCTGGCGACCGCCGAGATCGGCTGGGTCTGCGTCCTGTGCGCTTTCCCGTTCGCTCTCGGCGGATTTTTCCAGTATAACGGCATGACGCTGGAGCGGTTTCTACTTGCTTATATCCGCACGGAATTTATATATCCTCACCGGCTCGTCTTCAAATCGGACAATCTGTACGCAAAACTCATGGAGCGTTCGAGTATGAAGGAGGCCCTGAAGATTGATTAAAACCCTGCAAAATACATTAAAGCAGGATAAGGAACAATTTACCGTACCAAGATCTGTACAGGACGCCATCCCCATTCGCCGTATCTGGCCGGATGGGGTTTTTCAGTTTGGGAGCAAGTTCTCCAAGTGCATCCGTTTTTCGGACATCAACTACGCCATCGCCTCCAAAGAGGACAAGACGGCGATGTTCCTAAATTATTCCGAACTGCTCAATGCGCTGGACACTGGCTCTACCACCAAGATCACCATCAACAACAAGCGGCTCAACCGTCAGAACTTCGAGGAAACCATCCTCCTTCCGCCCCGCGGAGATTTTCTGGACGGATACCGGGCCGAGTACAACACCATGCTCATGGACAAGGTCACTGACTCGTCCAACAGCGTGGTGCAGGAGCGGTACATCACCGTCTCCACTCACAAGAAGAATGTGGATGAGGCCAGAACCTTCTTTGACCGTGTCACCAATGATATTACCAGCCGGCTCAGCAAGTTGGACTCCCGCAGCGAGGAACTGGACGCCATCGAACGTCTGCGGATCCTCCATGACTTCTACCGGGTAGGTGAGGAAACCGAATTTCACTTTGACCTCAAGGACAGCATGCGGAAGGGGGCCTCCTATAAGGATGCCATCTGCCCGGACAGCATGGAGTTCAAGAAGGACCACTTTGTCATGGGTGATAAGTTCGGGCGGGTCCTGTTCCTCAAGGAGTACGCCTCCTACATCAAAGACTCCATGATCAACGAGTTGACGGAGTTGAACCGGACGCTCATGCTGTCCATCGACGTGATCCCCGTCCCCACGGACGAGGCGGTGCGTGAGATGCAGAACCGGCTGCTGGGCGTGGAAACCAATGTGACCAACTGGCAGCGCCGGCAGAACAGCAACAACAACTTCTCCGCCGTTGTACCATATGACCTCGAACAGCAGCGCAAGGAAACCCGTGAGATGCTGGACGATCTCACCACCCGTGACCAACGCATGATGTTCGCCGTAGTGACGCTGGTGCATCTGGCGGACAGCAAGGAAGAACTGGACAGCGACACAGAAACCCTCCAGTCCATTGCCCGCAAGCACCTGTGTCAGCTCTCCACCCTCAACTGGCAGCAGGCGGAGGGGCTGGTGACGGCGCTGCCCTTGGGCCTGCGCCGCATCGATGCCCTCCGCACCCTTACCACCGAGGCGCTGGCCGTCCTCATGCCGTTCAAGGCCCAGGAGATCCGCCATCAGGGCGGCGTGTACTACGGCCAGAATACCATCAGCAAGAACCTCATCCTCGCCAACCGCTGGGAGCTGCTCAACGCCAACGGCTTTGTCCTCGGCGTGTCCGGCTCCGGCAAGTCCTTCACCGCCAAGCGGGAGATGGTGGGGCTGGCCCTGGCAGCGGAGAATGGTGACGGCGGGGTGCCGGACGACATCATCGTCATCGACCCGGAATCCGAATACCGGCCGCTCATCGAGGGGCTGGGCGGCGAGGTGATCGAGGTGTCCGCCACCTCGCCCAACCACATCAACGCAATGGACATGGAGCAGGGCTACGGTGACGGGGAGAACCCGGTGGTGCTGAAGTCCGAGTTTCTGCTGTCCCTGTGTGAGCAGCTCATGGGATCCGGGAAACTCTCCGCCAAGGAGAAGTCCATCATCGACCGCTGCGCTGCACAGTGCTACCGGGAGTACATCCGCAGGGGCTACACCGGCGCGGTGCCCACCCTGCAGGATTTCCACGCTGAGCTGCTGCGCCAGCCGGAGCCGGAGGCTCGGGATGTGGCGCTGGCCATTGAGCTGTTCACCGAGGGCAGCCTCAACACCTTCGCCAAGCCCACCAATGTGGACACCAATTCCCGCATCCTCTGCTATGACATTCGGGATCTGGGCCGGCAGCTCCTGCCCGTGGGCATGCTGGTGGTGCTGGACAGCATTTTCAACCGCATCATCCGCAACCGGCAGCAGGGACGAAATACCTGGATCTACATCGACGAGATCTATGTGCGTCCGGAAGCCGCCTGAAGCAACGCAGGCAGCGCGGGACTATGCAAATTCCACCTTTGGCAAGTGGAAGGGAA